>Ga0164296_1002620_pt1 | contig 17637 bp, 16 predicted proteins | sample GEODES057metaG_FD_113533 | JGI IMG/M metagenome (GOLD analysis project Ga0164296, IMG submission 113533) | Dystrophic lake water microbial communities from Trout Bog Lake, Wisconsin, USA - GEODES057 metaG | ecosystem: Environmental > Aquatic > Freshwater > Lake | place: USA: Trout Bog Lake... | reverse complement strand
GGCGGCCATGATCGCCGCGCTCATCAGCGAGCGCGGTTTGGGTGGCCAAGATGTCAATCTGGTTCATAGGCTCGATGCCTTTCGCCGAGACCGTTCGGTGCGTGCGGAAGAGATGCGCAGACTGGCGAAAGGCTGGGCTGCTAACGCCGCGAATCGAGCCGATAACGCCCCAGACCTTTCGCCCGGTGCCTTATTGGCATTTGCCTATCCGGATCGCATCGCCAAAGCGCGGGGAACGGTCGGAAATTTTGTCATGGCCAATGGGCGCGCGGCAAGCGTTGAGCCGCATGACAGTCTGGCGCGCGAAGCCTATCTCGCGATTGCGGAAGTGACGGGGAGCGCGGCATCGAGCCGCATCTTGCTCGCAAGCCCCCTCACGCTCGCGGAAATCGAGAGCGAGCATGCTGACCGGATCGTCACCGAAGATCGACTCACATTCGACAAAGCCTCAGGCCAGCTTCGACGTCGCCGCGTCACGGCGCTGGACGCGCTTCTGCTGAGCGAACAAAGCCTGCCAGTCCCCGCAACCGAATCCGCAGCGATGACACTTGCAGACGGATTGGTGAGCCTTGGCATTGCGCGTTGGCCTCTGTCATCTGCGCTCAAACAGTGGCGCGACCGGGTGATGTTTCTCCGGCGCAACGATCCCGCATGGCCTGACCTATCGGATGAGGCACTCGTGGCTTCGGCAACTCAATGGCTCGCGCCCTATCTTTCAGGCAAGACCGGGCTTTCGGATATCGATAGCGATCTCATGGCTCGCGCGCTGATGGGATGCCTGGATTGGCCGATGTCGAAGCGATTGGACGAGGAAGCGCCGACGCATTTTCTGGCCCCCACCGGCAACCGCCATCCCATTGATTATGCGGCGGAGGAAGGGCCTGTCCTGACGATCCGTGTGCAGGAACTCTTTGGCCTCAAAGATCATCCGGCGATTGCGCGTGGACAAGTACCGCTCGTGCTGCATCTGACCTCGCCTGCGCATCGCCCCATTCAGATCACGAAAGATCTACCGGGTTTTTGGCGCGGCTCATGGGCGGCGGTTAAATCTGAAATGAAAGGGCGGTACCCAAAACACCCATGGCCCGATGACCCTGCCAACGCCCTCCCGACAGCGAGGGCTAAGCCGCGCGGCACATGAGAGGCTAGGATGGGGACAACGATGCTGCTTTGGTCACGGTGAAAATGTGGCTGGGGCGGGAGGATTCGAACCTCCGCATGGTGGAATCAAAATCCACTGCCTTACCGCTTGGCGACGCCCCATCGCGATTCGCTGCGTAGCGCAGCGCCCCGGATGCTTAATCGGTCATCCGCGCCGATGCAAGACGGCGCAAACACAGGAATGGCGCTTGGCCTTCACCAAAATCCGTTTTGGATTCACCTTGCGAGCCGGAAACCCCGGCGTTATAACGCGCCATTCACGCGGCGCTTTGCCGCAAAAGACCAGTCGGAGCGTAGCGCAGCCTGGTAGCGCACCTCGTTCGGGACGAGGGGGTCGAAGGTTCAAATCCTTTCGCTCCGACCATATTTTCCACCTAAAGACGCCGATTGATTGATGATCTTATCCCTCAAAAATCGGCCAATCAGTCTTCGGTGGCGTATCGCGTAACAAGCTCTGCGACCAACGCTTCGGGGACAGGCTTCGATAGGCTAAGCTCATAGCCTTGCGAAGTCGTTGCGACAATCGTGCCGTGATAATCTTCGCCGAGCAGCCGCAAACGGATTGCGTCGCCTCTCCGGCGCAAGATAAAGCGCGACGCTTCGCGAAAGAGTGCCGCATTCGGCATAAGCCACCGGACAATTCCATCCAATTGGAAATTCGGTTCGTCAATGAGCAATTCAGCGACGATGCAACAGGGGCGCTTATCGGTAGCCGCTGCCAAATCGGGCAAAACTCGTTGTGGCTGAGGTGTTGGAGTCATTTGATCAAGCATCGATCAATCCTTGTATGAACTGTAACGTCACCGTGTTTGGCGAGACTTAAGCAGCATTGTCATTGGGACGCCGCATACGGAACCGCTCGAGAATGGCCTCGTTCACAGCACGACTAATGCCGAGAGACTCGCTCTCCTGCGGCTCTGTAACCGAAGACTCGTCGCTGGCTTTTGCGGCCTGAATTTCAGCAGATTTACCCAGCACCATTCCATCTAGAACGCGCGCAATTTCAGAAAGACCTGAAGCAATACCCTGCTCAACGGCACTGCCAAAGGCGCGCAACTCATCAAATGGCCGCGTGTCGTTTTCACTCGACACCAAACGGTTGACCAAGTCGATCTGAGTCGTGCCAAGACGATCAAGACCAGCCGCCAATTTCGAAAGCGAATCATCAAAGGATGTGGCAATCGCCCCGAAGCCAGCGGCCAAACGATCGTCAACAGAAGCGCTGAGTTGATCACCGATCGCACGGACATCAAGGGGATGGGTAGCTTCGCGAAGCAATTTCTGAACTTCACCGTGATGCTCTACCTCGATGCGGCCGCGCTCTTGCCCAGCCGCGGAAATAGCCGACAATTCAAGCGCCACCATGTCGAAACCTTTGGACGTCCGCATATCGAGCTCGTGCAGGAGCCGATCTGTACCGCGCTGTTGCTCCGAAATGCCAGAAATTGCGGCAATCATACTCGCACGGCTGTCCCCAACCGACTGGATGATACGGCCCGTGCTTTCCGCAAGACGATTCGCAGCGAGACGATCCCGCGAAATGGCATCTTCACGGAGAGCCTCAACCGAATCCGACATTTGGTCGAGCCGCTTCATCTGGGTGAGAAGATGATTTTGTCGTTGAGAGAGAGATTCAACATGTTCAACGAGACGAGACAGGACATCGGTTTGCACCTCCTGCCGATCACCGAGTCTTTTCATGACGTCGCTGCTGCGCGTGATCAATGTCTGCGTGGTACGGAAGGCGCCCAGCAACACAGCCGCCAACGCAGCCGTTTCACCGCTGAACGTGTTTGTTGCCCCCGCTCCGCCCGCACTATGCGTTTCGATTGCACTGATACGCGACAGCCAGTGTTCGAGCTCCTTCTTGATCCCTTGAGTCGCTGATTGATTAAACCGAGCAATCAATCCAAGACTCAATGACCCGAACAAGCCGAATAGCGATGCGGAAAACCCAGTCGCCATACCCGTCAATGGCGCTTCCAGATCCTGAATAACTTTTTTGATCGCGTCTTCGGTCCCCGCGCCAACTTTCGCCAATCCACCGACGATGCTGCCGACAGAGGCCACCATCTCCATGAGACCAATGAAGGTCCCGATGAGGCCCATGAGGATCATAGTTCCTGTAATATAATTGACCAGCGACTTCTCACGATTAAAGCCATCGTTAAACATGGCCATGAGCGTGTTGCGCTGCGCAAGCGATGCATTCAACGTCCGCGTCTTTAACAATTCACTCATGACCAATTCATAAATCGGTCCAAGAATTCTGGGCAATGTGAAAACACGTGCCGGTTCTGCTGCACGCATCAGCCGATTGACCCCTTCATGATCACCCGTACGTTCCATTTCATCAAAGTCAGCCCATGTTTCCTTCATGGCCTGTAGAGCGTGATACTCATTGAAGAGGTCAAAAAATGAATTGAAAGCCACGATCACGCCAAAGAAAAAGACTCCGATGATGAGAAGATTTAACTCAGGATGAGCCAAAATAGCATGCGAGATGAAATCAAACTGCCATGCAAAGAGCAATCCAATTGCAACCAGCACCAAAAACGATTTGGCCATTTGTATGTAAACATTTATGCGGGAATTTTTTTCCCGCGATGAAAATGAAATAGACATTAACACGAGCTCCGTGGCGGTCTTTAACTGGCAAACATCTCAACAACGTCGATTTTGTCGGTGTCGCTGACGTCCTCTATTCCGATAGTAATTTGTTCCGCAGGAATGCCGAGATCGATTAAAACTTGACGCAGACCCATAGCGCGGTAATAGCCGAAACGTCGCGCTTCTGTGACATTGCCATCTCGGATATTCGCAATGGCGCGGACATTGATCGTACGTGTCCCTAAGTCCGGCTTCACATCATTGATAAATTCGTGCAATTTCTTGCTCGAATCGTCGTCTAACCGAATGGCTTTTGGTTGAAACTCGATAGTCACCAATGCCTTGTTTGCCTTCACATCGGCACCGCCGCCAAAGGGTTGCACATCAGCTGGCTGTCTCGAGACGATACGTTTATCCGGTGGGTTGGCTTGCGGGGCTGAAAAGTAATATTTTCCCGATTGTGGTTCCAATTCGGCCGTTTGAGAACTTTTCGGTGGATTGTTGGTCGGAATATTTGAGGCGTCGCGGCCCTCATCAATCTTTGCCGAGTTGGAAAGGCCATTGGACAAAAGTGCATCTTCGGCCCCTCGGCTTGCCACTTTATGTCCGTCTTCAATCGCAAAATTCTTAGTTTCTGCTGCCGCCAAGCGTGCACTTGGCTCAACGAGAACTGTGTTTTGCGGCGTTTGGGTCTCAGGAACTGGGAGGTTTTGATTAACTGGCGGGCTTTGGCGAGACAAGGCCTCAAGAATTTGGGCTGTCATCTTATCGATGGAAATCGGTGCGCCAGATGTGTCAACTTTCACCGCGCGCGCAATGGTCATGATTTGGCTTTTCGACGTAGACTGCGAAATACTCACCACAACCAATGACAAGATCATCATCAAAAAGATGAGCATCATGGTCATCGTCGAGAGAGCATCGACAAAGCCAGGCCAATAATTTGTTTCTTCGTCGTCGGATGCCGCCGCCATTGTCTCAGAAGCCCTTGTCTTCACACCACTATAACGCGAGAAATACAATTTCCGATTGCAAATGCATGAGTTTCAATCATTTGCTTCTCGAATTCTTAATAAATTACGTTACGTCAAGTTAAAATGAAATGGAAGTTTCGAAATCGATCTGGTTCAACCCGCTTGGAGCTTGCGCAGGACTTGGTCCTTCGGACCATCAGCAACGATGCGACCGTCATGCATCAAAATGACGCGGTCGACGAGATCCAAGAGAGCTGCGCGATGCGTCGCCACAACCAGCGTCTTGCCATCAAGCCAAGAAGATAACCCGTTGATGATGCTGCGTTCGGTCGTATTGTCCATGGACGCGGTGGGTTCATCGAGCAGGAGGACATCCGGATCGGCGGCGAGAACCCGAGCGAGTCCAACCGCCTGCCTTTCTCCTCCCGACAACCTCTCACCCCGCGGACCGACTCGGAATCCATAGCCTTCCGGTGAACGGGCGACAAAATTCATGACGCCAGAAATGACGACCGCCTGATTGACTTTATCTTGATCCGGGTTCGTCAAGCCTAACAAGAGATTGGCTTTGACCGTGTCGTCAAACAATGCCGCATCCTGCTTCATATACGCAACCTTGCTGCGGATCGCGCGTGGTGCAAATTGCCTGATGTCATACCCATCCAAGCGAATAGCGCCTTCGGTCGGCTCCAACAATCGCACCATCAAACGGAGGAGAGTGCTTTTGCCCGAGCCTATCTTGCCAATGATTCCGACGCGCTCACCGCGCTTGATCGTCAAAGTGACTTCGCGCAGGCTCGGCGGTAGATCCCTGCCATAGCTGTGGGTGACGTTGAGAAAGTCAAAATTACCGGAAAATTGACGCGGCAAAGAGACATTATGACTTTCCGCATTCTCAATCTGCATATTCATGATTTGGCGAAGAGGTTCGAGCGTCTTTCTCGCCTGAAACAATCGCTGCGACTGAATGACAAATTGCGTAATCGGAGAAAACAAGCGGCCAATCAGCATTGTCGAAGCGGAAAGCGCGCCAACGGTCATGGCATTGATGCTGATCTCATAAACGCCGACGATCAGAGTAAGGATCGTCATCAATTGACTAATTGTCATGATCCACTGCTGTGCGTAAGCGTGCGCCAGCCGTGACATGTGACTGCCATAAGCTGTGGAATCAGCGAGGGTCTCCCATTTGTTCAATAGTAAGGGCTCTGCTGATGCCGTCTTGATGGTTTCGAGCCCTTCAATCGTTTCGACCACCGTATTTTGCTGTAATCGGGATAGCAGCAAGAATGGCGCGAGACGGTTGTGCCCGGCCCAATGGCTCACCGCAAAGATCGCTGCTACCAAGACGCCGCCAACAAAAGGCACATAGGCCACAGAGCCGCCGACAACGCCTAGAATAATGCTGGTAACAAGGACAAAAGGCAGATCAACAGCAATCGATATGAAGACCATCGGGATAAGTTGGCAATAGCCTTCGAGATCACGCACGGTCTGGGCGATCGTACCGCCCAAGCGCGGCGATGCCCCGAGTTTCCCGTAAAGAAGATGCCGATAAAATCGCACTTGAGCCACGTGACTCACATCCGCCGCAATGGAATCAATGACGCGCACCTTGACATGCCGCAGGGCCAGATCGGCCGCCAGAGCAATCGACATCCCTATTGTGAGAGCCCATAAGGTCTCAAACGCAAGGTGAGGGATCACGCGGTCATAAACGGCCATCGTAAAAATCGGCACAAAGACCAAAATGAGATTGCTTAAGACGGCCGCCGTCACCAATTGTGTCAGTGCACCCGCTCGGCGACGGATCATTTGTGTCGCCAAAAAGCCCATCACAGAATGAACCGGCTGTTCGAGACCCTCTTCTTGATCCCCCGACACATCGCTGCTGGACAACTTCTCGATGGGTCTTAAAACAAAGACAGTCCCTGAAAAACTTTTTTCGAGAGACTGCCGATCCAACGGATGGTCGCCATCCTCGGTCCGACAGGTGAACGCCCAATGATTGATCCGCTGGACCAAGAGGGTACAGGAACCGTCGCGGTCGATCACAAGGCAGGGGAAATCGGTAGAATGAAGGCGAGCAAGCTTTGTGCGCCGAATTTCTAAATCAATTCCAAGCTCGGCGGCGTAGGCTGCCGCGGTCTCGGGAGCGAGAGGATTTCCCAATCTGCCCAAAGAAAAATGGTCACTGTCGGGGCCAAACCAGCTTGCCGCGACTGACTCCAATGCTGAAGCAATGCTTAACTTATGAGAAAAGCCTGCAGGATCGGGGGCCGCTTTGAAAGCCTGATCATCGGGGGTCGGAGACGCTTCGCCAGATGACTCGGGGGGCAAGACATTGCTGTTACCGGCACCGGGCGGGACACGGAATACCGCGGATGGCAAAGAGACCACCTCCGCAGAGGGCTTTGCGTTCATATCAGGTTTATTTTCGACGTGGTGCTCAATTTGTGACATAAAATGATCTCAGATACCGTTACGTCAATAAAATACCTAAATTAAAAATACATTTAACTTTCCAAACGTAAATTGGCGAAATTAAGGACGTACCCTTATCCAATGTCTAAATTTTTCTTAATCGATCCCGACTGAAAGAGAACGCTCCATGGCCCAACCCAATAGCAAAGCGACCGAGCAGGTGCAGGATGCTGCTTCAGGGCCGCGTGCGCCCGGCGGGGCTGGCGGGCCCCCTCAATCACCTCTGCCTTTACCTTATCCTCGCCAATCACACCGTATAATTCAGGGCGCTTCGCGCAGCTTTGTTATCCTTACGGCGATCGCCGTTATTGGCCTGATCACATGGTCAGCACGAACCGAAATCGACCGGGTGGTTCGCGGCTATGGCAAAATTGTTCCCCAATCCCAGATCCAGACGGTCCAACATTTTGAAGGTGGCATCGTCACCGAGATCTTGGTGCGCGAAGGAGACAGCGTCACTCAGGGGATGCCGCTTCTTAAAATCGACAACAGTTTTTCGCGCTCTGAACTGGCGCAAGCCGAGATTGATATGAAAGCCAAGCAGGCGCGGATCATACGGCTAGGGGCCGAGATTGATGATTCGGAAGACCTCGTTTTCCCGCAAGACCTTGTTGACATGATCCCAAAAATTATTGGGCGGGAACGAGAGGTCTTTGATTCACGGCGAGTCACGTTAAAAGCGCAAGTCGGGATCTTGGAAGATCAATATAAGCAGAAATCACTCGATTTATCAGAAGCCAAATCACGTTGGGCAAACACAATCCGTGAGCGGGAGCTGGTTAACCAACGCGTCATCAATCTGCGTAAGTTAAATTCTGTTGGCGCGTTCTCAACCAATGATCTTTTGGACAATGAGCGCTCGCTTCAACAAATCGAACAGCGTTTGTCTGATCTCGTCCATGAAATTCCGCGCGACGAAGCGATGATGAGTGAAATCGAACGGCGGATCGCCGAAGCAAAATCGCGCTTCCGGTCAGATGCCGAAAAGGAACGCTCGGACACAGAATTGCAAATCGCCAAACTCGAAGAAACCATCAGCGCGCTGAAGGATCGGAGCGCACGTTCGGATGTTTTGGCACCGATGGATGGTATCGTGAATAAATTGCATGTCACCACCGTCGGCGGCGTCGTCAAATCCGGCGAGCCATTGGTTGAGATCGTTCCAGGTGATGCAGCCGTTGCGATTGAAGCCCGATTGCAACCCAATGACCGCGCCGATGTGTGGCCGGGGCAAAAGGCGGTTATCAAAGTCAGTGCCTATGATTATTCGATCTATGGTGGTTTGCAGGGAAAGGTGGTCGATATTTCTGCTGACGCGTTGCAAGACGAAAAGGGGCAACCCTATTTCCGCGTGCGTCTGGAAGCATCTCAGCGCAATTTCGGAGAGGGCAAACCAATCACGCCGGGCATGTTGGCCGAAGTCGATATTTTGACCGGGCGGCGGACGATCCTGGAATCGCTTTTGCGACCGGTCAAACAGGTCCAGTCAAATGCGTTGAGGCAATAGGAAGCGCTTTATGTCTATAAAAAACGGGCCGCTGCTGCGGCCCGTTGCATGACGGCGACGACGGATCACCATCAGATCATATATTGGCCACCATTTGCGGAAATCGTTGAGCCTGTTATGAAGCCCGCGTCATCAGCGGCGAGGAAAACAACCGCACGTGCGATCTCTTCAGGTTCTCCGAGGCGGCCGACAGCGATATGAGGCAAAATATTTTTCTCAACCACCGCTGGGTCAACCGCCTTCACCATATCCGTTGCGATATAGCCGGGGCAGATCGCGTTGACCGTAATCCCGACACGAGCACCTTCTTGCGCCAGTGCTTTCACGAAGCCGAGATCGCCGGCCTTTGAGGCTGAATAATTCACCTGGCCCAATTGACCCTTTTGGCCATTGACCGAGGAAATACAAATCACGCGACCAAATTTGCGGGCGCGCATGCCTTCCCAGACAGGACGCGTCATATTGAAGAGCGATGAGAGGTTAGTGTTAATCACTGCATCCCACATGTCTTTGGTCATTTTGTGGAACATGGCATCGCGCGCGATACCAGCATTGTTGACCAGCACATCAACCGGGCCATGGGCGGCTTCGACTTTGCCAATCCCCGCAACACAGGCGTCATAGTTCGAGACATCCCATTTGTAAGTTGGAATCCCCGTTTCTTTCGTGAAGCTGGCGGCAGCTTCATCATTGCCGGCGTAATTTGCAGCAACCGTGTATCCCGCCTTTTTCAGAGCGATAGAAATAGCCGCGCCAATGCCGCGCGATCCCCCGGTAACCAATGCAACCCGTGCCATGCCGTCCTCCCTCTTCTGATTTGATTGACGGGCGGACTATGCTGTCCGTCCCGTCGTGATGTTTTCTTTGATTAGCGCTCAACAGTGAGCGCGATGCCCATGCCGCCACCGATACACAGAGTGGCAAGACCCTTCTTCGCGTTCCGCTTCTGCATTTCATGAAGCAGGGTGACGAAGACGCGAGCGCCAGAAGCGCCAATGGGATGGCCGATTGCAATCGCCCCGCCATTCACATTGACCTTGTCCGTATCCCATCCCAAATCGCGGTTGACCGCGATGGCCTGTGCAGCGAAGGCCTCATTGGCTTCGATGAGGTCGAGATCACCAATTTTCCAGCCCGCTTTTTCCAAAGCCTTACGGGACGCAGGAATAGGGCCGGTGCCCATAATAGCCGGATCAACACCAGCCGTCGCCCAGGACGCAATACGCGCAAGCGGCGTGAGCCCGCGCTTCGCAGCCTCCGCAGCCGTCATCAAAACTAGGGCCGCGGCGCCATCATTAATACCCGAGGCGTTACCCGCAGTAACGGTGCCATCTTTGGAGAATGCTGGCTTTAATTTTTGCATGCCGTCCAATGTCGCACCGTGACGGATATATTCGTCCTCGCTGACAACAACATCGCCCTTTTTCGATGAAATCGTCACTGAGACAATTTCATCGCGGAATTTGCCCGCCTTCTGAGCGGCTTCGGCTTTGTTCTGAGAACCGACGGCAAATTCGTCCTGATCATCACGGCTGATCTGATATTTGGTCGCCACATTCTCGGCCGTTGTGCCCATGTGATAGCCATGGAAGGCATCCATCAGCCCGTCCCGCATCATGGAATCCATGAATTTCATGTCACCCATTTTGGTGCCGTTGCGCAAATGCGCGACATGCTGGGATTGCGACATCGATTCTTGGCCGCCTGCCACGATGATCGTTGCGTCACCATTCGCGATCTGCTGCATCCCGATGGCAACGGCACGCAAGCCGGATCCGCAGAGCTGATTGAGCCCCCAAGCGGTCGCCTCTTGCGGAATGCCGGCCTTGATCGCGGCTTGACGCGCGGGGTTCTGCCCCTGACCAGCGGCGAGGATTTGACCAAGGATCACTTCGTCAACCTCTGCCGCTTCGACCTTTGCACGCGTCAGCGCCGCCTTAACAGCAATGGCGCCTAATTCATGCGCAGGCAGAGATGACAAAGCGCCATTAAATGAACCAACCGGCGTCCGCGCAGCGCCAACAATCACGATTTCGGGAGATGCCATGCTTTAATCCTCCATTTCGACCTCAACGGGTCCCTGTATTAGAAAGTTTCCGCATTCGTCCCACATTGATACGGATTAAAGATTGGGGCAAGCGGCTGACGGTCTGACTTTCATCCGTCATCGCGAGCGCCGAAGCCTGCGTCAAGCAAATTGCGGACGTTGGTGGATTCGCTTTAGTCTTAGGACCTGCGACGGATAGCCTCGCGCAACCGAAATACTTGCGTTCGGGAGGATTTTCCTGTCCACTCAATTGCGGTTTCGGTTCGATCACCTAAAACGACCGATGGAATGCGTTTTTTGTTAGATGGATGGTGCATGTCTCAGCCAGAACAGCCGACGATCATAAAAAAATACGCCAACCGCCGTCTCTACCACACTGGGACTAGCACCTATGTGACGCTTGAGGATCTCGCTGGCATGGTGAAGCGTGGCGATCAATTCGCCGTGATTGACGCCAAAACAGGTGAAGACATCACTCGCTCCGTCCTCGCGCAGATTATTTTCGACCAGGAGGGCAAAAGTGGCCAAAATCTCCTTCCGATCAATTTCCTCCGGCAGCTGATCTCCTTTTACGGCGACAGTATGCAGTCGCTTGTGCCGACCTATCTCGAACACTCCATCAAGATGCTGACAGAAAATCAGCAAAAATTCCGCGATCAGATGGCATCCGCCTTTGGCGCCAACGCCTTTGGCGTGATGGAGGAAATGGGACAGAAGAATATGGAGATGTTCCGAGAGACAATGGCGATGTTTACGCCTTTTGTGCCGCGATCGGCACCATCCGCGACCAGCGCGGAAACGAGTCCTGAGCCCGAGGCCCATGACGCTGGTGATTTGGAAAGGCTCCGCCGGGAATTGTCCGAGATGCAAAAGCGCCTAGACCGTCTGGAACGCTAAACTAGATTTGTTAGGGCCTTATGCAAAAGTTATATGACGTTACGTCAGTTTACGATTGAATAATCGTTAACAAAAGGTTAATTACCGCCCCGTTCCGCTTCGTCATGAGGTCAGCGCGCAGGTCATTCCACAAAGTGGCTTGCAGGGGGTTTTTCGCATGTCTGCATCACTCGTTACACGCTTGCCTTATGACGCACCGTTCGTAGAACGGGGCGGCGATGCGGTGGCCTCGACCCGACCCGATGCACGATTTGTTGCCCATTTGTTGGCGACCCGCGGGAATGTTCCGGATTATCGTGTTAAAAACCGGATTGCACCCGAAACAGGGGCAAAGGCTTATTTCGTGTCCATGACCCGGCCAGCACCCAAGCGGCGCGCAGCGGGATACTCTATCTGAATTGTTCTCTTGTTTTTATTTGTAAGCCACTTGCCGTGTCGGTGTGGATCTTGATCAAAAAAAATGGCTCCGGTTTCCCGGAGCCTTTTTTATTGTCTCAAAAAGAAGCCTGGGTGATCAGGCTTCTTTCTTTGCCTTCAAAATCTGGCGGCCTTTATACATGCCGGTCTTCAGATCGACATGATGCGGACGGCGCAATTCACCCGAATCCTTGTCTTCGACATAGGTTGGGTTGGCAAGAGCGTCGGCGGAACGGCGCATGCCGCGCTTGGACGGGCTGGTTTTTCGCTTTGGAACGGCCATAGGATTTCTCGGTTTGTCAGAGGGCGCAAGGCTTGCGCCACGCCGGTTGGAATTCGTAAGCCGCGTCCTATACAGGCAATGGAGGCCGAGGGCTAGGGGGTCGGCGCATCAAATTCGCGTGAGAACAGTGATCGGAGCACCCGAAGCCCAATTATCACGAAAATACTGCCAAAACCGGACCCACGAGCGTGATTTTCAGCGCTTGACCCATCCAAGAAGCTCAGGCAAGCCCAAGAGATCGTTCCCTTTTGAGGATTGTTCACACCATGTCGGCCACCGCAAAAGCCTTCGCGGATCAGCTTCAGGTCACCGGCGAGGCGGTGGAAGCGCTTCTGGATCATATTCTGGCGGAGGAAGTCCTTCCCGGCGAGACATTGCGTCCGGCTCGGCTGCTCTCGGCCATGCGGCACGGCGCGCTGGGCGGCGGCAAACGGCTCAGGCCCTTCCTTTTAGCCGAAAGCGCCCGGCTTTGCGGAGCTGATCCCCATGCGGCGCTCCTCGCGGGCGCGGCGCTCGAATGCGTCCATTGCTATTCGCTGGTGCACGATGATCTCCCTGCGATGGACAATGACGATCTGCGCCGGGGCCGACCGACGGTGCACAAGGTCCATGATGACGCGATGGCGATTTTGGCGGGCGATGCCCTTTTAACACTGGCTTTCGACGTGATGGCCCGCGATGCGATCCACCCCGATCCGGCAGTGAGGCTTGCACTGGTCATGGGCCTTGCCCGCGCGTCGGGCCTTGGCGGCATGGCGGGCGGACAGGCGCTCGATCTCGAAGCAGAGGGCCGCTATACCCTCGAAAAAACCCCACTTTCGCTGACAGAAACCGAAATCCGCCGCCTTCAAGCGATGAAAACCGGCGCGTTGCTCCTGTTCGCAGTCGAGGCCGGCGGGATTTTGGGTCAAGCACCGGCGGAGACACGCACGGCGCTCACGCATTATGGACGCGCCATTGGGGCCGCCTTCCAGATCGCGGATGATATTCTCGATGTCGAAGCCGACACGGCCACACTTGGCAAAAGTGCGGGCAAAGATGCCGAACAGGGTAAAGGCACGCTTGTCGCGATCCTCGGCCTCGATGCGGCCAAAGCCGAGCGCGACCGCTTGGCCCGCACCGCGCTTGAAGCCTTGATGCCGTTTGGAAGTGAGGCCGATCTTTTGCGCGAAACCGCAAAATTTATTGTGAGCCGCGGCCATTAGAGCCGATGAATAGGCAAATCCTATGATCAAAGGACCAACCCCATGATCAAAGCCTCGGGCCTTGTCCGCCTTTATCACGCCAGACAGCGGCTTCTGGCAGCGGTCTTTTTCGCGCTGATCGTCTTTTTCATTCTGCCTCAAGCGATGCGGATGACGACGCGCTTGGTGATCAGCTGGGATATTTTGACCTTTCTCTATCTGGGCATGACCGGAACCATGATGGTGACATCAGCACCCGATCTCTGCCGTCGCCGCGCGGCGCTTTATGATGAGGGTGATTGGATTATTCTTCTGACCACACTCACTGGCGCGGTGGTGAGTTTTGGTGCGATTGTCGCCGAACTCGCAGCAGGAAAAGCCGAAGGGGCGTCACTGCCTTTAACCTTCGGATTGACGGGCCTTACCGTAGCGCTCTCATGGGCGTTTACGCATCTCACTTTCGCGCTGCATTACGCCAATCTCTATTACCGGCTCGATGCGACTGGGCATCACGGCGGCTTGATTTTTCCGGGCCAACGCGAGCCCGATTATCGCGACTTCATCTATTATTCTTTTGTGATCGCCTGCGCCGCACAAACCGCCGATGTCTCAACCGTATCGCCCGAAATGCGCCGCGTAACCTTGATCCATTGCATCACGGCCTTCGCGTTCAATTCCGCGATCCTTGCGCTCATGATCAATATCGGTGCCGGGTTGATCGGGTGAGGAGCGATTACCGAGGGCGATAAAACCTTCCTCAAACCCCGTCCATTCCAGCGACCCGCCGCTCCAACCGCCCCACCAAACCGGATGCCTCGCCATGAGCATCTTCAAGCAGTGAGCAAAACACATTCGCTGCGTTTAACACCGCTTGGTCACCATTGTCATGAAATTCAGCCTCGTCACGCAAGGCCACAAGCGCCGTGCTCAGAGCCAGCGTAAAAGGCTCTAGAATATTGATAAAGGACACAGGCTTTCTGAAATCGACTCCCATGGCGGTCACCCCCTGATCAGAAGAATGGCCCCAGCGCAAAACCGCGCTGGTGCCGGGGTGTTAACAAGCCACCATAGTATGGCCGCGACGCTTTTAGCCTTGCGACCTGGACATGACGCCGCCACCCCGACGTGAGAGCGTCAGGGCAGTTTGGTGACGGCAGATGCGCTGCCGACTATGGTGAGGTTGTTAAGCCCCGGGCCATGCTATTACATGACCTAAGGGCAATTAAACCAAAACTCGCACCAAAACACAAATCGCCCAACGCTTTGCGCGGAGCGTGCAAGGTAGTGGGGCGAGGTTTATGCAAAGTGGGGTTGAATGGGAGAGTTTTAGTTAAATTGAAGGGAGGGTGTGGGGTGTGGGGTGTGGCAATCGGACCGCGAGCCTCCCGGCTCGCTCTTGAATCGTAAGACTCAAAAAAGAATGCGCTGGCCAAGAGCCGCGCGGTCCATTTAGTCCGTCCTCTACCATGTTAATTGAAGATGTAACAGCTTCGCGCGGACTAAGCCCCAAACCGTTTCTCAATATAATCAGCCACCAACTGCTTAAACTCCGCGGCAATGGTTGGCCCGCGTAAGGTGGCGGCTTTTTGGCCGTCGATAAAGACGGGGGCGGTTGGTGTTTCGCCGGTGCCGGGGAGCGATATGCCGATATCGGCGTGTTTGGATTCGCCCGGCCCGTTGACGATGCAGCCCATCACCGCGACATTGAGATTTTCAACGCCGACATACCGTGTTTTCCATTCAGGCATCGAGGTGGAAATCCATGTCTGAATATCACGCGCGAGTTCTTGAAAGACGGTTGATGTTGTGCGCCCGCAACCGGGGCACGCAGCGACCAGCGGCACGAATGTGCGAAAGCCCATTGTCTGCAAAATTTCTTGCGCCACTTTCACTTCTAACGTGCGATCTCCGCCGGGCTCCGGCGTCAGTGACACGCGGATCGTGTCGCCGATGCCTTCTTGCAACAACACGCCCAAAGCGGCCGATGATGCGACAATGCCTTTCGAGCCCATACCCGCTTCAGTTAGGCCAAGATGCAGCGCGTAGTCAGACCGCAAGGCTAACATGCGATAGACAGAAATCAAATCCTGCACGCCGGAGACTTTTGCCGACAGAATGATCCGGTTTTTGGCAAGGCCGATCTCCTCTGCGCGTTCCGCCGACAGCAAAGCCGATTGCACCAAAGCCTCGCGCGTCACAGCGCGTGCATCAAGCGGCTGCGGCGCTTTCGCATTTACGTCCATGAGATGCGTGAGAAGCTCTTGATCAAGCGAGCCCCAATTCGCGCCAATGCGCACCGCTTTGTTGTGCTTGATTGCAAGTTCAATGATCGCGCCGAATTGTTTGTCTTTCTTATCTTTGAAACCAACATTGCCGGGATTGATGCGGTATTTATCAAGCGCTTCCGCGCAAGCCGGATGATCGGCCAATAGCTTATGGCCGATATAGTGAAAATCGCCGACGAGCGGGACATTCACGCCGCGTTTTAACAATTTCTCTTTGATATACGGAACTGCCGCCGCGGCTTCATCACGGTCAACCGTAATGCGGACCAATTCAGATCCTTGCCGCGCGAGTGCCATTGTTTGCGCAACCGTTGACTCAATATCCGCCGTGTCCGTGTTCGTCATGGATTGCACGACAATCGGGGCATCGCCGCCGACCGTCACATGCGCGATCTTCACCGCAATTGTTTTGTGACGGCGCATCGGCGCGGCAGTGATCGGCGTGGGCAAACAGGACATATCATTCATGGGCAGTGTGGTCCTTCGAGCCATGATTTTGATGGCCGTCATGCTTTACACGAAAGCCAACCCGAAATCATCCTGATCTTCACGCTTTCAACCGATAGACCTTGGTGTGTTTGATCTCGCTGTCCTCGATCGCTTTGCTGGTCGGCACGCGATACTCGGCCAGCTGTTCCAGCTCGCCCTTTGGCAGATAGGCGCGGCCCGGATCGCCCAGCACGACATCGGCGCCGCGCGCCCGCACCCTGCGAAGCCATGCCATAACCCGCGCTGTCATTTCGCGATCATAGCAAATATCGCCCGCGAGCACCGTGTCCCACCCGTCATCACTGCCAACCAGATCCGCCAACAGGATCGATGGCATAACGCCATTGGCTGCAGCATTCAGCCTGATCGCCTCGGCGGCGAAACCGTCAATGTCATTGGCAATGACGTTGCTGGCACCTGCTTTGAGCGCGGCAATCGCCACAAGACCCGAACCGGAGGCGAAATCCAGCACGCGCTTGCCTTGGACGAGTTCTGGGTGATCAAGAACATAACGCGCCAAACCCTGCCCGCCGGCCCAGGCAAAGGCCCAGAAGGGCGGCGGAAGACCAAGTTTTTCGAGATCTTCTTCCGTTTTCTCCCAAATTCGCGTCACTTCAGCCGCGACATAAAGCTGAAGCTCCGGCACATGCGGCACCGGCAGCAAGAGCGTGTTGTTGCGGATAAACTCCGCCTTGTCGGGGATCATCATGTCACTTTCCGCCGGATCAGGCGCGGGGATGGGCCGCCTCAAAGGCTTTCAAGAGCATAGCGCCGTCCACTTCGGTATAAATTTGGGTCGTGGCCAGCGAAGCGTGGCCCAAAAGCTCCTGAATGGAGCGCAAATCGCCACCACGCGACAGCAAATGCGTCGCAAAAGAGTGCCTTAACGCGTGCGGCGTTGCCGAATTCGGCAGACCAAGCGCTCCGCGCAAACGCTCCATTGTGAGCTGAATGATGCGCGGTGAGAGGGGCCCGCCTTTGGCACCGCGAAACAACGGCCCATCTTTTGGCAAATCATAGGGGCAGAGCGCGCGATAATCGGCGATTGCTGTGATTGCCGGTGCAATAACGGGAACAATGCGCGTCTTGTTGCCTTTTCCGATGACCCGCAAGGTTGGCTCGCTCGCGGTCGGTGCGTCGCGTGTTTTGATCCCCAAAGCCTCAGAAATACGCAACCCACAGCCATAGAGCAGCGTAATAACCGCCGCATCGCGGGCTAAAATCCACGGTTCGCGGTTTTCCCCATCGCGCTCGGCAGGATCAACGAGACGCTTGGCCATCTGCGGCGCAACCGGTTTC
>Ga0164296_1002618_pt1 | contig 17652 bp, 17 predicted proteins | sample GEODES057metaG_FD_113533 | JGI IMG/M metagenome (GOLD analysis project Ga0164296, IMG submission 113533) | Dystrophic lake water microbial communities from Trout Bog Lake, Wisconsin, USA - GEODES057 metaG | ecosystem: Environmental > Aquatic > Freshwater > Lake | place: USA: Trout Bog Lake... | reverse complement strand
TTGATCCCAGTGTTGGTCCAATGCAAGGAGTCCACCCCAGCGCAAAGAGAAAGCCCAGGAGCCCAGCACCGAGAACGCTGGCCCGGGGCAAGAAGTGAATTCGGCGTTCTCGTTGCATGAAGTTCGAAGGCCACCAGCCCGCGAAGAACATGCCCATCACAATGGTGACGGCGCCAAAAATGATTTCGAGCACCCGTTGGTGGAGGCGCAGTTGGTCACCAAGGCCGCCAAAGAGCGCTCCGAAACTAATGAACACAACCGCGAAGCCGAGCACGAACGCGAGTGAGCCAATGACCGCACGTCCCCTCCCCGCCTTCACCGTCGCCGAGGCACTCGCGCCACCCAAGAAGGCGAGGTAGCCCGGAAGTAGTGGCAGGACGCACGGTGAAACGAATGAAATCAGCCCCGCCGCGAAGGCGAAGGGCAGAGCCGCCAACACCGATGACGGAAGCGTGCCGATCACACCAAATCCTCGATCAAGTCAGCAACTTCTTTATTCCACTGCTCGTGAACGAGGACATTCGTTGCTCGAGGAGGCATGTGAGCCACGACGACCGTAATACCCGAGTGGTGGAGAGCCTTGTTCACTGCCTGGTCAAGTTCTTCTAAGTTGTGGACATCGACGCCTTCGTGGCCAAATGCGGTCGCGAGGTCGACCAGGTTGTGGTGACGTGGTGTTCCGAACAGTGTTTCAAAGTCAGGTTCGTCGAGCGCCTGGGCCTGTGACAGGAAATTGAAAATTCCGCCCCCACGGTTGTCCGAGACCACCACAACACAAGGGTTCTCAGAACGACCCGTGCCTTCCACCAGGCCCGACACATCGTGCAAGAAGGTCAGGTCGCCGACGTAGCCCACGGTCGGACCACCTTGGGCGACGCCAAAGAGTGTCGACAGCACGCCATCAATACCGTTCACGCCACGATTGGAAAACGTCGGCACGGTTCGAGGCTCGGCCCACCACTCAACGTCTCGCACTGGCATTGACGAACCCACCACGAGTCGGGCGCCAGCCCGATTCGCGTGCGCGGTGATGCGGTGTGCCACCAACGGTTCACAGAGAAGTGCTTGGGGCGTCAATGATGTGGCAATCCACTGGCCCACTCGCTGCGATGCGGTTGCCCAGAGGGCGCGGTAGTCCGCATCAGGACGTGCAGTGTTCACCGGAATCTGATCGGTAAAGGTTTCAATGCACCGGTCGGGGTCAGCCACGAACCGTTCACCAACGCCCCACACCGGCGCACCCCACTCTCGCAGGGTTTCTTGGAGAACCTTAGAAGCACACAGACCACCAAAGCGAAGTACGACGTCGGGACGAGCGGCTGTTCGAAACGCTGGAGAGCGAAGTAGCGGGTCAAAGTAGCTGAGTGTGTTGTTGCTCGTGACATCGCCAATCACTACCCATCCGCGCTCGTGCAGTTCCTTCACGACATCCGAAGGCGTGCCACTCCCCACGATGCAGAGCACTCGTTGCGAATCCAGTGCCAGAGGTTCGGTAGCCGGCACGTGTGGTTCGACGAGTGTGTCCGACGTTGGTGGGAGCTCCATGACGGCGCCCACGAGCGGTTCACGAAATGCGAGGTTGTAGTGCACGGGGCCACCATTGGGCCCGCCCATCGCACGAAAGCCCCGTTGGGCAAGTGCGCGCCACTCTTCTCGATCGGCTTCTTTTGGGACGCCGGGCTCAATGAAGGCACGAACCATGGGGCCAAAGAGATTGGTCTGGGTAATGGTCTGCGGAGCACCCACACCGTGGAGTTCTTCGGGGCGGTCTGCCGTCAGTACCAGGAGCGGGGCGAAGGCTTGATCAGCTTCGGCAACGGCGGCGTGCAGTTCGGCGGCGGCGGTGCCGCTCGTTACAACAATGGCCACGGGACGGTCCGACTCGAGTGCACGGCCCAAGGCGAAAAAAGCAGCGCTCCGCTCATCCAGACGTACGTGCACCGTCAACTCGGATCGAGCAGCAGCGGCCAGCGTTAGTGGTGTCGACCGCGAACCGGGACAAATAACAACATCGCGAAGTCCGTGTCGAAGCCATTCATCGAACAGGGTTCCACAGAAGGTGGCTTGCACGTCGCTCGCAGTGGGTACGCTCGGTTGCAATGTCACTCCTCAGTAGTTACCGACACGGTTCTGGGCCACGCCTCGTGTGGCTGCACGGCTTCACCCAGACTCGCGCGTCGGCGCATCAGTTCCGTTCCATTCTGGCAGGAAGTTTCGATGTTGAAACGCTTGACCTCCCCGGGCACGGAGAGCATGCCTCACTGGGTGCTTCACTCCCCGAAACGGCCCAGCTGCTCCTTTCGTCGCTCGGAGATGAACCCTACGTTCTGGCCGGCTACTCCTTTGGCGCACGCGTGGCGCTCCACGCGGCCCTCACGAACCCCGAGCAACTTCGGGGACTGATTCTCTTGGGCAGTACGAGGGGTATTGCCGACGAGCACGCCCGCGCTGAGCGACGGGCCAACGATGAGATCCTGGCGACGCGGCTCGAGACCGAAGGCGTGGACGCTTTTCTCGACTACTGGCTCGCCCTGCCCATGTTTGCCTCACTGCCGGTTGATCCCGTAGAGCGAAGTGCGCGCTCCACCGATGCCGAAGGACTCGCGAGGTCACTACGCCTCGCGGGTACGGGTACCCAGGAGTGGCTCGGCGAACGACTGAAGGAACTGAGGGTACCAACACTCGTCATGGCCGGTGAACGTGACGAGAAGTTCTCGCTCGAAGCACGAGCCATGAACCAGTCGTTACCGAACAGCGAGCTGTACGTGGTCCCCGGAGCCAATCACGCGGCCCACCTCGAAGCGCCGGCGAACGTCGCTCACGCCATCGTGCGTTTTAGTAACCAATCTTGAAGCCCAGAGCGACAAGCAGCACGACACCCACTTGCAACTGCACCTGAGCGGAGAGCTTGAGGAGCGGCAGAAGTTCCCGGCCAGTGCGTTCCGAGAACGCGAAGCGAAGTGGACGAGTGTAGAAAGCAAGGGCCAGTCCCACACACACGAAGTGACCAGTGGGGGCAATCGAACCCACCGCGCCAACCACCCACGCTGCGTACAGATAAGAGCCACGCTTGCGACCGAGGCGTGCAGCCAAGGTTTTCTTGTTGGCCAGCTGGTCCCCGGCGACGTCTCGCAAGTTATTTGCCTCAAGCAGGGCGCACGCCATGAATCCCATGGCCGCTCCTAGCCACCAGGCAGTTGAGAAAAAGGTCTTGTCCTGGGCGTAGGCCGTGCCTACGGTGGCAACGAGACCGAAGTAAAGAAACACAAAGAGTTCACCAAAGCCGTAGTACCCGTAGGGCTTGGGGCCACCCGTGTAGAACCACGCCGCCGCAATGGCACTCACGCCCACCGCAACAAACCACCACGAAGTGCGTGACGACAAAGCCAGTCCAGCTACTGCGGCAACAAAGAAGCAGGCGAACGCCGCGCTTCGAACACTTTTGGCCGGAACGAGTCCTGATGCCGTTAGACGAAACGGCCCAACCCTCTCCCCGTCAGTCCCGCGGATGCCGTCGGAGTAGTCGTTGGCGTAGTTCACACCCACCTGGAGGCTCAGAGCCACAACGAGGCACAAGACTGCATTGAGCCAGTTGATCCCCAAGGGACGACAGACTGCCGTGCCAATGATGACGGGCACCATGGCGGCTGGCAAGGTCCTGATGCGTGCGGCGAGGACCCAGCGCTCAATACTTCCGGGAGCGCTGGTCATGGACGCTTTGGAAAACGCGAGAAGTCGGGCTTACGGTGCTCAACGAAGGCGTTGCGACCTTCTTGGCCTTCTTCCGACATGTAGAACAACATTGTGGCGTCACCAGCCAGCTGCTGGACGCCGGCGAGGCCGTCTTCGGCAGCGTTAAAGCCAGCCTTCAACATGCGAAGTGCCAGAGGTGACAGCGTCAGAATCTGGCGGCACCACGCAATGGTTTCCTTTTCCAAATCGGCGAGTGGCACGACGGTGTTGACGAGGCCCCAGTCGAGCGCCTGCTGGGCGTTGTACTGACGGCACAAGAACCAGACTTCCTTAGCGCGCTTGAGACCAATGCTGTTGGCGAGGAGTGATGAACCGTAGCCACCGTCGAAAGAGCCAACCTTGGGGCCCGTCTGTCCGAAACGGGCGTTGTCAGCGGCAATAGAGAGGTCACACACGAGGTGAAGAATGTGTCCACCACCAATGGCGTACCCGGCAATCTGGGCAATAACGGGCTTAGGGAGACGTCGAATCTGGACCTGAAGGTCAAGCACGTTGAGGCGACCGACCCCCTTGCGTGCGACATCGTCGTCGCCGATGTACCCATCATCACCACGAATCTTTTGGTCGCCACCCGAGCAGAATGCGTCAGGACCGGCACCAGTCAAGATGATGGCACCAACGTCAATGTTGTCGCGGGCGCGCTCGAATGCGTCAGACAGTTCAAACAGCGTCTGGGGTCGAAAAGCGTTACGGCGCTCGGGTCGATTGATGGTGATTCGAGCGATGCCCTCGCCTACTTCGTAAATGATGTCTTCGAAGTCCGACGCCACTTCCCAATTAGGAAGGGGCCACGAGCGGAACTCGTCGACGGGGTCAATGGGGTCACCGTGAATAACTGTTTCAGCCATGTGACCACGCTACCGGTTGATTAGACCGGAGCCATCACCACGCCCAGTTCAGCCTTCTGATTGGGGCGTGCAGCGTGCGCGCGAAGTCGCTCCGAAAGTTCCGCACGGACGTCGGCGTAACCGGGGTCACTGAACAGATTGACGCGCTGGAGCGGGTCCCCGACGAGGTCATAGAGTTCGCCCTCGGAACCGTCGTGCATGGTGCCCTTCTGGTACTCGGTGTAGAGGAATTTCTTCGTCGTCACCGTGCGTACGTGTACCGCCACACCAAAGAGCTCTGAGTCCCACTCAGTAATGGTGTTATCGAACCGGCGAGCTGATGCTTCCTCGTCCGAGAGCGGTAGCGCACCTGCTTCAACCCATTCGGGCTGTGGTTGGTTCGCGACGTCGAGGAACGTGGCCGCCAGCGACACGAGGGAGACGGGGGCGGTCACGACACTTGGTGCAACCTGCGCCGATGGTGCGGGGCGCCAAATGAGCGGCAGGCGCATAAGGCCGTCCACGTGGTACGGACCCTTGAAGAGAAGCCCGAAGTCGCCCTGCAGTTCACCGTGGTCGGTAGTGAAGATGATGTCGACGTCATCGTCCCATCCCTTGTCCTTGATCATCTGCAAGACACGACCAATTGCTTCGTCAATAAGTTCCACTTCAACTGCGTTGAGGGCATTTACTTCACGTACCTGGTCGGCAGTCATCGTCGCGGGTACCCACTTCGCTGGGGCTTCGTAATTGGATACCAGTCGTCCGTCGTACCACGCACGCCAGTGGCGAGCCTTGGCGTCCAGCAGCGCTTCACGCTCGGCCGCCTTTTCGGGGTAGTTAACCGGGAGTGGCACGTCGCGCCAGTTCACGCGTGACACTTCGGACCTTGGTGGGTCCCACGGGTGATGCGGGTCCGGGAAACTCATCCAACAGAACCAGTCCTGGTCGTCAGCTTGTTGTGACAGCCAGTCCATCGTGCGCTGCGCCACCCAGTCGGTGTGGTACCACTCTTTTGGCACATCGTTGACTTTGACCTGCGGTGCGCCGGTGTCGCCGCCACCCATGGCATTGACGTTGAGGTCACCATCGAGAACGGGGTAGAAACTACCGATTGCTTCAGGGTGGTGTGTCTGCATCCACTTGGCGTAGTGCAAGAGCCCGAGTGCCCCGTGGGTGGCGAACTCTAAGTAGTCAAACCCGCGGTGCACGCCCATACGACCGTCGTACCAGGGTTGCTCGATGGTGGGGATGCCCAGCGAGGCCAGGGTGTTCTCGGCGTAGCGACCGAAGGGGTCCATGAAGGGCTCGAAGTGGGCCTTGCCAATAAGCGCCGTGGCGTAGCCAGCGTCGTGCAGATTTTCAGCTACCGAGGGCGCATCAACCGCCAGCGGTACGCCGTTCATCCAGGCGCCATGGGTAGTCGGGAACTGCCCCGTCAGCATTGAGGCTCGAGACGGCATGCACACGACCGACGTGGGCTGACAGCGTTCGTAACGGATGCCAGTGGCGGCCAAGTGGTCAAGCACTGGTGTGCGCCCCACCACGCTGCCATTGACGCCGAGCGTGTCGTAGCGCTGCTGGTCGGTGGTGATGAACAAAATCTTTCGTCCCATTAGAGGCTCCTTTGACGATCTTCAGCAATGCGGCAAATCTCTTCGAGTGCCCCAAGTGTGCCCCCGGCGATAATGAGCGCCAGGGTGTCTGGTTCGGCGGTGGTGGAGTAGATACAGAGACTGCGGTTTGGTGCGAGTTCAATGACGTCAATTGTTCCCAAGTGGAATTTATAAAGAGGCGCCGTAATTCGGTAGGCGAAACGACGCAGCAGTGGATCGTTGGCAATGATGAGCTCGGGCATCTGCATGCCTGACGCCGTGGTGATGGTTCTGACGTTACCGTCAACTTCCGCTTTCACAATCCCGGGAAACCATTCCGGAATACTCTCGGGTTTAGTCACTACGCCGAACACCGTGTCCGGTGCCGCCTCAATAACTTTTTCGTAACGAATCGAAGCCATATGTTCTCCCCCGGTGCTCAAACTACTTCGTTGCGACCTAAAGTTTGAGTGTGCGCGAACTAAATGCTCTGGATTTTCCATTGGGACCCGATTTAGTGACCGCCATTCGACAATCTGTCGAGAAGAGCGAAGCTTTCTGTGTATTAGACCAGCGTCTGTCACCACGACGACGCGATGAAGAACTCGCTCTCTTGGGCGCCACGAAGGTCATTTCATCATCTGGTGAAGTTTCGCTTGCTGGAGGACAGAGCGTCGATGACGACATCGCACTGGTGATGTTGACGTCAGGTTCGAGTGGCACACCAAAGGCCGCACTGCACACCTGGTCCTCGCTCGAGGTCAGCGCTCGCATCACCCAGACAACGCTTCGCTCCGCCACACCACCGCGTTGGTTCCCCTGTCTTCCAGCCAACCACATCGGGGGTCTCGCCGTACTCCTCAGAAGCATCTTCAGTGATGCCGAACTCGTCTGGGGACCTGCGAATGCGCTCGAGGAGGGACCACTCCTCGGCGCTACACATATTTCTGTAGTGCGAGCCCAACTGGTTCGCCACGACCTGAGTGGCTACGAGCGAGTACTGCTCGGTGGCGCTCGCCCGCCATTTGAGCTTCCCGAGAACGTTGTCACGACGTGGGGTATGACCGAGACCGGATCGGGTGTGGTCTACAACGGTGTGCCGCTTCCTGGCGTCGAACTCACCATCGTTGACGGCGAAGTATGTGTTCGCTCTGACACGCTGTTCTCCCGTTACCGCACCGCTCCCCGCCCCGTCATCACGGGACCCGACGGACGAAACAACTGGTTCCCCACCGGCGACGCCGGCACCTTCGAAAATGGCGTCCTGAGCATCAAGGGAAGGCTCGGCTTTGTCATTAACACTGGTGGCGAAAAGGTGTGGCCCGAGGACTTAGAGCAAGTGCTAGGCACCGTTGCCGGCGTCAAGGAAGTTGCGGTCACGGGACTACCGGACGAGGAATGGGGCGAGAAGATTGTTGCCTTGGTAGTCACTGACGGTTCAGTGAGTGATGACGCACTAAAGCGTGCCGCTGACGAGCAGATAGGTCCATGGGCTAAGCCCAAAGAAATTCGCCACGTCGCAGCTCTGCCCCGAACCGGCAACGGCAAGCTCCGAAGGGCTGACCTGAAGTTTCTCCAGTAACAATCTTTGAGCCGCTCTTGAGGAAAGGGTGCCACCTCCCTGATGAAACCCGGGAGGCAAAGGCCCCGAAATAAGTTCATTGCTACTCATCTGGAGGAAATCGACGGATTATTTCGGTCTCCAAGTAATGCCGCTGTTGCTGAAGGGAGTGCTCCCTTCGTGACCCGCCATTCACAATAAATGGGCGGTGTAATTGGTTCATCCCTTTTCGTCGAACATTGGGCGAAAGAAGTCCAACTAGAAATAGGACTCCAAGCGCAAGAAAAGGAATCGCCACTAGTAAAACTAGAACAAAGTAAATAAGCATTATTTTCTATTGGAATAGAGCGCGACAACTCTTACGATTTGCATCACAGCGGCGGAAACGCAAAACACGATACCGACGCAGATCAGCAGCGTATTCGAAATCGAGATTCCACACACCACAATCACCGCGCCGAGCAACCACCACTTAGGCCACTGGCTCAATTTGGACATTAGAAAAGAATAACCACTAGGGTCCAGGTCAGCACTTCGCCCACTGAAGTCACTAGTCCCGTGATTGCAACTGTATAACTTGCCGTCTCAGCAATTGGAATGTGAGGACTCACGCCTTCAGGTAAGAGCAATAGTTTGTCCTGGCCCTCACCTACGGAACAAAGGTCACCAATAATGGTGCATGAAGCACCATTAGGAAGATGTATAACACTTCCCTGCAAGCTTGACACAACAGATGCGAATGAGACTTTTTTCAAAATCGCATTGCTCGAAAATACCCCTCCTGCAACTGCACCCACGGGAATAACTGAAAAATTTATTCCATGGCGACAATTAGGAGTGGGGCACCGAGGAGCCGAAGTATGCGTTTCATTTGAACTTCTCCGATCTACTGAATTACGTCTTCAGATCGAAATATATGCCCCGCTACCCTCTCAGCCAACGCCCAAAACACTTTTATTTTCTACACTTTTTGTCTTGAACTTGGCCGGACAATTTTCCCGATTGCATCACTCTTCCAATTGCAGTCAAGAAACCATTCGCTATCCAGAAGGAGCAAAATATCAATTCAACACCTCGTGTAATTGTCTGATGCAGCTCACCTTCGAAGTTACGCCAGAGCCACTCCATGCGAACGCGATGACTCACTTCACCGACCTTCGAAGGTAAAACCAGTCCATCTTTTGTGGGGCTTATGACTAAGAAGATCAGTGACTTCTCAGAGATAAGAACTACTTCTGGGCTTCGGCGAGTCCAGTGATTGTGCCGAGCAGGCTCTCAACCGTGTACTCCGAAGTTGGTGAGTCGCGAACGATTTTTCCAAGTCGAAGAACGATGATGCGGTCAGTCACCTGAAGAACGTGTGGCAACGTGTGCGAGATGAACAAGACACAGAGTCCTTGTTGCTTCGCCGCTTCGATGACCTTCAGCACCTCTTGGCTCTGGCGAGCTCCTAAGTGGTTGGTAGGTTCGTCGAGAATGATCACGTGCTTAGCCCAGAGGACAGCGCGACCAATGGCCACTGCTTGACGCTGACCACCCGAGAGCTGCGTGACGGTGCGCTTTGAAGCAGGAACGGTAATGCCCACCTTCTGCAATTCGTCGAGGGCTTCTTTTTCCATGGACTTCTGGTCAACGAAACCGAGCTTGCCCAACAGTCCCTTGCGCATCTTTTCTCGGCCCAAGAAGACGTTGGAGCCAATGGTGAGGTCCGGTGCAAGACCAGAGTCCTGGTACAGCGTTTCAATGCCGGCTTCCATGGAGTCGTGTGGCGACTTCCAGTGGCGCTCGACCCCATCAACGAAGAGTTGGCCGGAGTCCGGGTTGTGCACACCAGAGATGGTCTTGATGAGCGACGACTTTCCTGCTCCGTTGTCACCAACAAGTCCAATCACCTGACCGGCGTAGGCCTTGAAACTGACGTCAGTCAGCGCCTGGACCGAACCGTAGGACTTTGAGATGTTGCGGAGTTCAAATACTGGCTTTTGTTCGGTAGTCATTGTTATCTCCGGCTCTGAGGACGAATGGTTTGGAGCGTTGCGGCGAGGGCAATAAATGCGGCCACAACGACTTGGTTCCAGGTAGGAGCCACGTTGATGAAGATGAGTCCGTCAACCACAACGGTGAGGATCATGGCACCAAGAACGGTGCCGCTGAGACGACCCACACCACCCTGGAGGCTGGCGCCTCCGATAACAACGGCGGCAATGGCGTTCAGTTCAGCTCCGATGCCCGTGGTAGCAGCGCCACCACCTCCCTTGATAAAGAAGAACATTCCCGTGAGGCCCGCAAGGATGCCAGCCAACACGTAGACCGAAGCAACGTGACGCTTCACGTTGATTCCGGCAGCGCGAGCTGCGAAGTCGTTCGAGCCAATAGCGAAGTTGTAGCGGCCGTAACGAGTGTTGTGAAGAACAAGGCCCAGCACGGCGGTAATGACAATCACGATGATCGAGATCCACGCGAACATGCCAATGCCTTCGGCGCTGAAGGTCACGGCGCTGGGGTCAAGTCCAACCTCTTGGCCACCCTTGGCGAACACGAGGGCCAGACCAGCACCTGAACTCAGGGTCACGAGAGTTGCGACGAACGGAACCAGGTTGACCTTGGTGATAAGGAAGGCATTGACGGCGCCCACGAAGGCACCTGTCAGAACACAGGCCAGGGTGCCGAGAAGGAGCACGCCAACTTGTCCGACGTGGTGTTCCATGGCGTACTGCACGGTGTAGGCACCACAGATGCCCGAGAAGGCAACCGTTGAACCAACAGAAAGGTCGATGCCACCAGAAGTGATGACGTAGGTTTCGGCAACAGCGAGCAGCGCCAGGCCGCAGAAGTCGCTAATCAGGTTGCCGAATTCCTGTGTCGAGAAGAACAGTGAGTTGCGCTCGGCGAAGAACGCAATGAGCAGCACGAGGACTGCGAGAAGGATGAACTGCTGGTTCGACGCTAAGGAGCGAACCCATCCTTGCTTTTTGACTTCTGGTGTTGAAGTCGTAGGTGTTTCAGTTGGGGAGGTAGACACGAGATTCCTTTGAGAAGGCACTAGTTCCTTGAACGTAGTACCTCGTTGCATGGAGGACAAGGGCTAAAAGAGAGCCCCTGGGCGCCGAAACGCCCAGGGGCTTCTTTTAGATGCAATTAAGCAGCTGAGTACTCGTACTTGCTGATTTCTGCAGCCGTTGACGATGGTGTCAAGGTGTAGTTAGGCAAGGTGAGTAGGTGGGTGATGTTGGCCTGAGGACCAGTCTTACCCTTGTCAGATGTCAAGTCCTTGTAGACAGCAGCAATGATGTCTGAGCCTTCAAGGGTTGGCTGCTGCGAAATGATTGCAGCAATCTTGCCGGCCTGCATGCTGGCAATGTTGGCAGCGTATGCGTCGTAGGCAATTACCTTGATGTCGGCACCAGCTGAACCAGCAGCGGCGATTGCTGAAGCAGCGCCTTCTGCGTCGGTTCCGTCAATGGCGAAGATACCCTTCAGCGCGTGAGCAGCAATGTCGTTAGCGAAGCCTGACTGAGCAACTGATGGCTCAGAGTTCGAAACGATTGGGTTCAATGCGTTGATGTTTGGGTACTTAGCCTTGAGCTCTGCAGTGAAGCCAGCAAGACGAGCAGCGTCGGTTGACGTTGTGATCGAGCTAACACCAACTGCAACGGTGCAAGGAGCGGCCTTGGTGCAAGCAGTTGCGTAGTTCATTGCTGAAGCAAGTGCGTCAGCAGCAGCCTGGCCACCCTGAGTGTTGTTACCAGTTACCCATGCGGTGATGTTGCTCTGGTTAGCGTCACCGGAGTCAACGTTGAATACTGGAATGCCAGCCTTCACAGCCTGAGCTACGTATGGTGCAAGTGCCTTGGTGTCAGTTGGAGCAAGAACAAGAGCGTTTGGCTTAAGTGCCAATACCTGCTGTACTACTGGAATCTGCGTTGATGGTGAGTATTCCACTGGGTTACCCTGCCAGATCAAGTTAATGCCGTCCTTGGTTGCTTCAGCAGAAGCGCCAACGAACATTGACTGGAAGAATGGGTCAGCTTCTGCTCCCACAACAAATGCAACGGTGTACTTCTTGGTTGCAGCGCTAGCTACAGAAGCGTTACCGCCAACTACCGTAAAAACGGACGCGGCCAAAGTTGCAGCGAGTGCTGCGCTCTGGACGAGTCGCATTGAACGTGACTTCATTTTGACTTCCCCCTGTTGACCGCGATGGATGAGACCATCCCACCCCCTGCGAGACAACGTTGTCACAAGTTACTCACGAAGGTCTGCGCTGTCAAATACCAAAGGAGACTTTTTTAAGAAAAGTCTTCACACCACGCCCCTCCCCCGTCGACCAGGGGGTTTGCTTAGCCGCGGGGGCGAAGTTCACCCGAGCCCCGAACAATCAGGGTCGTGGTGATGTACTCAGTACTCGCGGGACTATCGATTCCGTCGATCCGCTCAAACAACTTGGTGGCGGCGACCCGGCCGATTTCTCGAGGGTTCTGCGCGACGACCGTGATTGGTGGCTCGAGCAAGTCGGCTAGAAGAAACTCGTCGTAGCCAACCAGGGCAACCGTGTTCTGAAGGCCCCGCTCTTTGAGAGCCTTCACGACGCCAATCGTGACCAAGTTCTGTCCAGTGAAGATAGCCGTCGGAGGCTGATCGAGATCAAGAAGCTTGAGGGCGGCTTGGTAGGACTTTTCTACGTCATTAAGGTCGCCTACTTCCAGCGACTCCTCGACAGGAATGCCCGCCTCGGTTAACGCATCGCGGTAGCCATTTCGACGGTCTTGAGCCGTGGAGATGACCCAGAGGTCACCCATGTAGGCAATTCGCTTATGACCAAACGAAATAAGGTGTTTCACTGCTTCGTAGGAGCCGGTCCGCGAGTCACTCGCGACAAAGTCGGCCTTTAATTCGTTAGCGGGGCGGTCCACAAAGACAAACGGCACGCCAGCCCGCTGCTCGTCACGCAGGTAATCATGATCGCCACCAGAAGGCTCCATAATCACACCGTCAACGCGATGACTCATCATGGCGGTACAGAGCTCACGCTCACGCACGGGGTCCTCGGTGACACTGCCACCAAGCACCGAGACGTTTCGGGTCAACGCGACTTCCTCGATGGCACGAAGAATTGAGGAGGAGAAGGGGTTGGCTAAGTCGGCCAAGAGGACCGCAATCGTCCCCGACTTCCCGTCAGAACGCCGCAGGGTTCGAGCCCCTTGATTGGGCTGGTACCGCAGATGAGCAGCCGCATCACGGACGCGAGCAACAAGTTCTTCGTTGACTGACGGCTCATTATTAATGACGCGCGACACGGTTTTGAGGCTCACCTTGGCCAGTGCAGCGACGTCATTCATCGTCGCGCGGGGCAATGTTTCCCTTGGCGACATGTCTGACTGCATTCCCCCGCTGCTTTCTACTGGCAGTTCGTTCCTTCGATAGTAGGTGAGATAACGTTGTCAAACCAACACCCGCCCAACAGCAGGAGTGCTCATGCCTAGAGAAACCAAGCCAACTATTTGTGTCATGGGCGAAAACCTCGTCGACATCTTGGTACGCCCCGACCAGTCAGTGGCGGGTGTTCCTGGTGGCGGACCATTCAATGTTGCTCGCGCTCTTGCTCGCCTCGGACAACACTCAGTGTTCTTCTCGGGGGTCTCGGGTGACGCCTTTGGGACGATTCTGCGAAACGCCCTCGTTACCGATGGCGTGCAACTCGCCGAGCCAACGCCCAGTGCTAAGCCTTCGACGTTGGCCATCGTCGATCTCACCGGCCCCACTCCGAGCTACTTCTTTCACCTCAACAACACGGCTGCCTTTGCTACGGAGCTGACGCCAACGCTGGCCACCTTCCAGGGCCTCTCTGGTGTGACTGGCCTCTACTTCGGCACCTTGGGTCTCTCCGTCGAACCAATGGCGAGCACTGGCGAAGCATTGATAGGCGCCGCGAGCGACGAGACGCTCGTCGTACTCGACCCAAATTGCCGTCCTTCCGCAATTGACGACCCCGCCGGCTACCGCGCGCGCCTCTTGCGACTCTTTCCTCGCACGGACATCGTAAAAGTCAGCACTGAAGACCTCGACTACCTGGCCCTCGGTGACACCTACGACGTTGGTGCACGGGCCATTCTGGCTGCCGGCGCATCGTGTGTTGTTGTTACCGACGGTCCGGGTCAGGTCCACGTGTACTTCAACGATGAGGTACGCACACTGACGGTGCCCACGATTGAAGCAGTCGACACCGTTGGCGCTGGAGACTCGCTCGTTGGCGGCCTCATGGCGTGGTTCCTCGGTCAGGGCTATACGCGTAGTGATCTCGCGAACCACGACTTGGTGTGTGAGGCCGTCAGTGCCGGCATCACTATTGCTTCGACAACGTGCACCAGACAAGGCGCCGATTCGCCCTACCTACGCGAAGTGGTCGAGACGCCTGAGTGGCAGTGGTCCTCTCTCTAGAGGTACGTCAGCACCTCGTCCATCGTTTCCATGATGGCGACAGTTTCATCCAGTGGCATGATGTCACACTCAGTCTTCCCAGCCGCAATGCACTTGGCAATTTCGACCGTCTGAAAACGAAGTCCACGTCCGACGGCCTCAAAGTCGTAGCGGGTTCGCTCGCTCGAGCGAGTAATGACCGTGAAACCAACTTGACCGTAGAAGTCGTCATCGATTTCAATGCGGGCCAGGGTTCCTGAGATGCACGCCCGCGTCGCAGTGCGAGCCGACGACGTGGTTGTGAGTACCGCGTGGACGCCAGGTTCGTAGTGAAAGAGCATTGAGCAGTACGCGTCGACGCCAGTGAATGCCGGGTCGACCATGCACGTCATTCGTGAGGGCTTGCCCAACACCATTGAGGCAAAGGACACTGGGTACACGCCGAGGTCGAGCAAGGCGCTACCACCGAGTTCTGGGGCAAAGAGCCGCGACGCAGGGTCGTTCGGGAAAAATTTACCGTGGTCAGCTTCAACCGCCACAATCTTGCCGAGTTCTCCCGAGGCAATGATTTCTCGAATCTTCACCATGTGAGGAAGAAACCGCGTCCACATTGCTTCCATCAAAAAGAGACCCTTGGCCCGTGCAAGCGCCACAATGGCTCGAGCGTCATCGGCGTTCATGGTGAACGCTTTCTCGCACAACACGTGCTTGCCGGCGTTGAGTGCCAACTCCACATTGGCCCGGTGCATGGGGTGAGGTGTCGCTACGTAGACAATGTCCACCTCAGGATTGGCAACTAGATCTTCGTAAGATCCGTGACGATGTTCGATGCCAAATTTGTCAGCGAAGACGTTGGCTGATTCGAGCGACCGTGAACCGACTGCTACGACAACACCCTCGGAGGTCAAACGGATGTCTTCGGCGAAGGTCGTCGCGATACCTCCGGTGCTGATAATTCCCCAGCGAAGTGGTGCAGTCATGAGCGCTCCTTGTCGTGCTCCAGTCATCGTAGTGAATTGTCAGACGCTGCTTTCGAGGGACCACCTCGAGCGCTTGCTCAGTACGCTGGTCACGTGACCAATCGACTCCACGGCTCCTCCAGCGCCTATCTCCAGCAACACGCCGACAACCCCGTGGACTGGTGGCCGTGGTGCACTGAAGCGCTGGACGAAGCGCGTCGACGCAACGTCCCCATATTTCTGTCCGTGGGCTACTCCGCGTGCCACTGGTGTCACGTAATGGCGAGCGAGTCTTTTGAAAATGAGTCGACCGGAGCGTTGCTGAACGAACACTTCGTTTCGATCAAGGTCGACCGCGAAGAGCGGCCTGACGTCGATGCGCTCTACATGGCCGCGACACAACTCATGACCGGGCATGGCGGTTGGCCCATGTCGGTCTTTCTCTTGCCCGACGGGCGTCCCTTTGTGGCCGGCACGTACTACCCACCCGAAGACCGAGGGGGTCAGGTCGGGTTCCCTCGTTTGCTGAATGCCGTGGCCGAAGCCTGGCGCACCCAACCAGACGTCGTGCTCGACCAAGCCGAGCGTCTCGCGGGGGCACTCAGTCGCGAGGTCCGGTTCATCGACCACCTGGCACCGTTTAGCGAACAATTGAACCTGCCAGCGAGCCGGCAAAAGCTCTGTGACGAACTCAGCGCACAGTGTGACGAGGATGGTGGCTTTTCAACCGCACCGAAATTTCCGCGCCCCTCGTACATCGATGCGCTGAGTCAGTCGCGCGACGAGGCGCACCGCAGCGCCGCCCAGCGGACGCTCGACGCCATGTCCCGTCGAGGACTCTACGACCACATTGGCGGTGGCTTCGCGCGGTATTCCGTCGACGCCGAATGGCACGTACCGCACTTCGAAAAAATGCTGAGTGATCAAGCGCTCCTCGCTCTTTGCTACCTCCGTGCTTCGGCGCGCCTGGGCACACCTGAATGGCGCGACGTCGCCCTCGAGACACTCGGCTTTACCGTGCGCGACCTACGCGTGCCCCAGGGCTTTGCTTCCTCGCTCGACGCTGACGCCAATCACGAAGAAGGTTCACACATCGTCTGGACCAAGGCTCAGGTCACAGCAGCGCTCGAAGAGGCCGGGTGCGGGAATCTCCTCGACGAGGTACTCGAGCGATGGCGCATCACCGAACCCGGCGAGTTTGAGGGGGCCTCAATCCCCCGCCTCGCCGACGACGTACCATTCACCACCCCCGACCACTTGCGCGCAGGTCTCGAGGCGCTGCGAGTGGCCCGGGCCAAGCGCGTGCAGCCTGGTCGAGACCAGAAGGTCATCCTCGAGTGGAACGCCATGCTGGCGTGCGCCCTCTTGGAGTCGCGTGACGAAGCGTTCGAAAACGAAGGACTGCGGCTTCTCGAGTCACTTCACCAGACGCATCACGACCACGGCACCTGGTGTCGTACCGAAGCGCTGCAGGCGCACGCCACGGCGGCAGACCTAGCGTGGCTCATGGATGCTTGCTGCACGGCGTTCGAGCACACCGGAGAAGACCAGTGGCTCGACCGCGCGATAGCACTGGGTGGCGAACTCACCACCCATTTTTGGGATGGACCGCTCCCTACGTCGACTACACCCGACGTGGGGGCTGGCTTCTTTGCGCAGAGCGACCGAGTGGATGACCTCAGACTCCGGGGCAAAGAAATCTTTGATGGTGCCACACCCTCAAGTCACGCAGTGGCCTGCCGGGCTTTCGCTCGCGTAGGTCTCCTCACCGCCAGTGTTGATCACCTGGTTGTGGCCCAGCGACTCGTCACCCTTGGGGCGTCGCTGGTGGCCACCCACCCCGGTGCGGTTCCGGACCTCCTCGACGCAGCCGGGTTTGCCCTCGAGGGAACGGAAGTAGTCGTGCCGGGCCCACTGAGTGAGCTCACCCACTTCGTTCGCGCCCAGGCCCTTCCCCGGGCTGTGGTCGTGACCGGAACAGGCAGGTCGCCACTACTTCAGGGGCGTTCTGAGGGCCTGGCCTACGTCTGTAAAGCAGGGGTGTGTCAGTTGCCGGTGAGTAACGTAGAAGCACTGCAGCAAGAACTACTAAAGGCGTACGAGTGGCATTACTAAACCGAGACCCGGCCAGCAAGGCAATCAAGCGCCTCGTTGAACGTACGCCTCAGCGCCCGAACCTTGCCTTGACCCCCGGCGCGACCGTGCACGGCCTGGTCCTTGGTTCAACTGACGAAACCACTATCGTGCTCGACCTGGCCTCCCAGACCATTGTGCGCTGGCGCGTTCCGTGGCCCTCCGGGTATGAGACCGACCTCGCCAGATTTGACGTCGTGGAAGCAGTCCTAGCTGAGGACCTGGAGCGTAATGACCTCGCCCAACCCGAAGCAGTAACCCTCGCCGATCTCCCTCGGCGCCTCGGTTCGTACCGAGGACGACGCGTTCGTGACTGGCTCGAGACGCTTTCGACGCCCAACGACGGACCGCTGTTTGGCTTTCGTGGCCCGAGTGCTCCCTACTGGGAGTTTCGTGGTGAGCGGCCG
>Ga0164296_1002617_pt1 | contig 17653 bp, 16 predicted proteins | sample GEODES057metaG_FD_113533 | JGI IMG/M metagenome (GOLD analysis project Ga0164296, IMG submission 113533) | Dystrophic lake water microbial communities from Trout Bog Lake, Wisconsin, USA - GEODES057 metaG | ecosystem: Environmental > Aquatic > Freshwater > Lake | place: USA: Trout Bog Lake... | reverse complement strand
TACAGAGCCAGCAGTAATGGAAAGCGTTGTAGACCCGCTGTATATCGGGTAACTAAACCTATTTTGGCTGGTGTTGGTATTGAGGGTTACAACGTAGTTGGTGTTGTTGTAAAGCGTTGTTGTTGCACCGATGACACAACTTCCGCTTGCGGGCATTGTAAGGGTCGTGGCCGATGCGGTCTGATAAACGTTGTACTGGTTTGCAAGAAGGGTCCCGGCGGAAGCGACACCGTTAGGGCTTGCGTAAGATGCAAGGTTCGCAGACGCGGGGATGGCCGTGTTGTTTACCGAGGTTACAGAAGGAAGCGAAGTGACGCTTGCAGACATAGCGCCAAGACTTGTCAGGGCCGCTGTCGAGGTTGAAGCTCCCGTACCACCGTTGGCGACGGACAACACGCCACCGTTCTTGGTTACGTCGGTAGTCACGGTGCAGTACCAAGTTCCACCCGTGTACCAAATGAACTCGTAGGCGGTATTAACCGGAATGTTCACGGGGGAGGCAATCGTGCCGTTGATGCTGATGCTATTCGTACCACCGGCAAGTTGCACCACAACGGACGAAGAATTAACGATGATGTAGGACGAACCCGAAACAGGGTTGGCGGGCATCGTAATCGTCTGGCTCGCGGTGGAGCCCGTGAAGATTGTCACCTCACCCAAGACAGCGGTGGCGGTAGCCGAGCGAAGAATTACGTCCTGCGATTCAGACGGGGACCACGTTCCCGGCGTACCGGCACCCGTGCAAACCCAGATTGTCGCAGTGTGGTCCACGATGAAGTCACCGACCGCGAACGTTCCGCTGGTGGGTGCGCCATTGGTCGTCGAGCCGACATAGCGCGTTGCCTGCGTAGCGCCGGTAAGACCAGTTACGGTCAGGTAGGGCTGGCCTTCAATCAAGCCAACAACCGAGGCGACCGACGGAACGACCGTGATGCTGGAGCCGGACGCGAACCCGAACGCAGTCTGTACGCCGTTGTACGATTCGACCGCGCGGGTGATGGTAAGCGTTGTGCCGGAGAGGGCCGTTGCCAGCACCAGTTCGTAGTTCGACCCGTCAGTAATCAGGCAGTGGTACTGGGCGTTAGTGAATCCCGTGGCGCTGGTCAGGGTTAGTGACGTAGCGCCCGAAAGGATGGCACCGTTAAGGGTCGTGCCTACGCCGTTTACTGGTGCTTCAGCCATTGGCTAGTCCTCTTAGTCGTCCTGCGGTGGGGTGACGGTAGCAGCAGCCACAGCGGTGAACGTGCCTTCGGACGGCACTAGGAAAGCGCCACAGTCGTCGCGGCGATGGCAAAAGTGATGGTCGATCCAGCGGAAATCGCGCCGGAAAGACCCGACGTAGCGCCGCCACCCAAGTAGGTGCCACCAGACGAGGCGGTCCAGATACCGAAGTACGGACAGCCACCAGCCTCCACGGGCATTGACGTGAAGGTCTGGGCGTTGGTGGACGCTTCCGAGCCACCCGAAGCCGCGCCGAACGTGATGGCTTGGCGGGCGTAGGAGCCACCCGTTACCTCACCACTAGCCCCAGTCGTGCCGGGGTCAGTGGTGAATAGCGCAAGGTAATACGTCGTGGACGGGACGAACATCGCGGCGATGCCGGTGTTCTCTGTTGCAGTAGCAAGACGGGCCATAAATCTCTCCTAGTTAGATTGAATCAAGAACGATGACGGACGACGCGTTGATGGTTGCCACGGAGGTCGTGACCTTAATCCACCAACTTGACGGGACGCGGATGTGAACCGTCTGGCTTGAAACAGCGTTACCAGTGGCGGCAGGGATGATGGTCGTCGTAGCGGCGCTAGTTGAGCCAATCGCTACTGAAACAGTACCAGCAGCACCGCCCGTAATGCCGATGTAGTAGGTAGCCCAGGTGCTCGCGGTGTTCTGAACAGCGGTGCCGGACGTGAAGGTCTGCGTGGTGCCAGCCGAGGGAAGGCCGCCCTGAACGGACCCGTAGATTGCCGTAACGTGCTGGTTAGCCGAGCCGCCCGCGCTGTGCGATGCCATCGTGGTGCTGTTCCATCCGCGACCGTTCAGGCCACCGGAAGCCCAGACTGTGATGATGTTGCCGCTGATGGATGAACAAAGGATTTGCTCGTTGTCTACCTTGACCACGAACGGGCCAGACGTGCCAAGCGGGACCGATGACGTGATTCCGTTCGCGTCAGGCTGGTACCAGCCCTTAGTTGTGTAGACCTCGAACTGCTGGTTAATCGTGTAGGTGGCGGGGATTACGTCCACCATCCACGTCCCTGGCAGACCGGAAACGGCTTCGAGGTTAGTTGGGTAGGTCATTGGTTTCCTTTGGTGTGGCTCGTGTGATACTTAACAGGTTGCCCGTTATCGGGCATAGGCTCGCGCCTTCAATGTGAAACCAGACCCCGTCACCGGCTTGGTAGTCGATGAAGTAGATGGTCTGCCCGCAGTGCTTACAACTTGGTTGGTAATCCTTCGTGCGCTCCGAGGTGGCGGTCGAGGTCGGATTGGACCGCGTCCAGTTTGGTCGCCAGCGCATTGGTGTTCCTTTCGATGCGGTCGATAGCGTCGCGCAGGCTTGAACCGCCGTTGTTGCGCGTCTGTGCTTCGACCTTGTCGGTCTTTTTTCGGATTTCCTGAAGGTCAGCGGCGACCGTGGACGCTAAGCGCTCGTGCCACCATTGGACGACTGCTATGAAACCGCGAGCGCCTCCCCAAACCATTCCGGCAAGGAAGCCCAGCGAGACAATCAACTGGACCCAGAAGTTAAAGGAACCTAGACCGATGGCAAGCATTAGATTTCGGGCGTTTCCGCTTTAGCCATCTCCGCAAGCGACCCTTCAAGCGCGGGCGCTACGGGCTTAGGCGCTACGGGCTTAGGAAGCAGGATTTCGGGGGTGCGAACGGTAGCCGCGCCCGTGTGGAAGCGAAGGTAGCGCTGTGGCTCGCGGCCATCCTGCGAAACGTGGACCAGCGACGGATCGCCTTGCTGACCCATGCTTACGGTCAATGGGTCGTGGCCTGCCTGAACCACAAGCGCGGTGTGCCATCCGGTGCCGGGACCGTAGACAATCACGTCGCCGGGCTGGACTTGCGCAAGGGGGATTTCAAGTCCGTGAAGCAGGGTGCCGGTGTAGCCCTCGTGGTCGTAGCCCATGCCGTTCGGGTCGGTAGCGCCCGCAATCCAGTAGCACCACGTCACGAACGCGGAGCAGTCCATAGCCATCGGGAACTTCGGAGGCCATACGCCGATTGCCGACATACGCTCCGGGCCTTCGGTGTAGTTGAAGTGCTCGTGGTTTGTAACGGCCCACTTAGCCCATTCGACGATTGCTTGACGTGTATCTTGCATGATTGTCCTTAACTAATTCCGGTGACGACTAGGTTGCCGAAAGCGGCTGAATAGATACCGCTACCCGTTTTGCAAAACAGGTAGACCTGTACCGGCGCGGTGGTGGCGGTGGTGATGATGAGCGACCCCGAGAACGCGGGGGTAGAACTCGCTGTTGCGTAGCCGACCTGATAGGCGTAGGCAGGGGTTGAAGTGCTTATAACGTCAATGCCCGCGAAGATTTGTCCAGCAACGCTCATACCCGTAGACGTGCTGGCGAACGACCAGTCCACCTTGTAGGTGGTGAACCCGCCGACTGCACCCGCTACGGTTGCTGCAAGCGTTTGGTAAGCGGTGCCGATACCGACCGAGGTGTTCGACGGGGTGCCGGACCACCAAACGCCCGTAGGTCGCCACAGCGCGGTTCCCTGACCGTCGCCCCGTGAGACTAGGACCGACCCCGCGACGCTGGTGTTTGGGGCGTTAAGCATTACGACCTCACCGGATACGGATCAAGCGTGAATGTGACGTGATAGGTGCCGGGTTCCGCTTGAAACTCGTGGCTAATCTGCTCAACAGCCATCGGGTTGTTGATTGCGCCGATACCGTTGGCACCGTTGGGGCTGGTGCGCTTGAACTGGACAACGTCGCCTAGACCCGTTCCAAGCATCGCGGGGTAGTTAGCGCCGTTGGCATATTCGCCCTGCAACTCGACAGCCGCAACGCGCGGGGCCGGTACGCGGTACAGGTGGCCCAGGAAGTTTGCTGCTGACAGGGCGCTGTTGAGCGTTGCCGCTACCGTCGAAGTCTTGGCAAGGGTGCTGAATCCCCATCGTGCTTCGTTGGCGGTGTTCTCGTAGATTTGGTCCACGCCCGACTGGGGGGTGATTTTAACGGTGGTCCAAAGGTCCACGTCGTCGTAGACAATCTGCGTGCTCGGCCCGTAGTAGGCGTAACTCAGGTAGGTGTTGTCGTCGGCAAGGATTGACGCGACGGTGTAGGACGTAGCCCACGAACCGGATGTTCCCGACCACGTCCAAACGCCGTAGTAGTTCTGGTCGTAGAAGTGGAAGGTGCCATCTGGCGCTTGGAAGAACGTGCCAATGTCGGTGTCGGTAATCTGCTGAATCAGGTCCAGCGCGGTAGACCCCGTAACGGGGGAATCCCAGTAGTAGGGCTCCACGGCTGCGTAGCCGTTGCTGGATGACCCTGACGTGTAGGCGCTGGGGGATTGGTAGGCGTTGCTGATGTAGTAGGTGTAGGGCGTTGCCTGCACCACGCCGTTGTTAATGCTCCCGTAGCCAGCCAGCAGAAGGATTTCCGCGATACGGTCGCCCGAAAGGACGTTGCCGCCCGCTACCGGATAGCCGAGTTGAAGCAAAGACCCCGCGCGGAATCGGTTGTTGAATTCCTGGTAAAGCGTGTTCGGGTTAGCGTCGGTGCTCACCACGATTTCGTCAATCTGGCCCGTGAAGGTAGCGGTGGAGTTAATCGCGCCAATCTGGAGGTTCACCGCGCTAGTCCAGCCGGTGCTACCTGACATTCCAATGAAGTTGCCGTCTACATACAGTAACAGGGCGTTGGATGAATTGACTACAAACCCGACGTGGTGCCAGTAGCCATCGGCAACGTTCACGGTCGAGGTGTAGGTGGTGCTGGAAATGGTCGCCTTCAGGAAGCCCGAAGCGTTAACGCCCATAGTGACGGTTGTCGATCCAGAACTCGTCACCTGCATGATGTTCTGACCGTTGCAGTTATTGGACAGCATCCAGAAGTCAATGCCGCCCATAGTGCTTGCGTAGGCGGGCAACTGGACGTAGCCAATGGCAGACGACGAACCCGATGCAATATCAACACACCCGTCGGTGTCGTAAATAATCGCGCCGTTGGCGGGGAATGAAACTTGCCCGACGAACTGACCGTTGGCGGGGGTGTTGCCCGATACGTCAAACAGCGCGGTAAGGAAACAGGTGCCGGACCCCTGCGACGATTGGCTGGCGGTGTAGGTACCCGAAACGGTGAAGTAAGACGACGTAGCGGTGACGATGGTCACGTTGGACTGGTTAAATCCCGCATAGCCCGCGATGCCTTCGATGGTGACGTTCGCCCCGGACGCGTAACTGTTCTGTGCCCGGTAGGTGGCTAAAGTTCCGGCGCTGTTGGTGGTCGCTGACGTGATGACAACCTGCGTCGGGGTAAAGCACCGATACCAGTTATTGACAGACGGGGCCAGCCCTGCGGGGGTCGTGTATTGCTTCCAAAACGACGGGCGGTAAAGGTACTTCAGCGACAGGTACTTCGTAAAGTCGCTTGCGTCAATCTCTAAATCCGTGTTCAGCTGGTCGGTAATCTTCTCGGTGATTACGTCCGTGATGCCGAAGAAAACGGGGTGAGTCGTGCCGGACCATGTTGCCGTGACCGCGATAGGCAGACGGGGGACAATCGGGCCGGTGTTGCCGCTGTAGGACGTGTTGTTGAAATACCCGTCGCGGTTATTCACCGTTAATTTCAGGGTGCTGGCCTCGACGCGGTCTAGGTAGTGCTGCTTGCCGTGGCTGGTCGTGTAATCACGGACATACTTAGACACGTTGGTCCAGTAGGTATTCGACGCGCCGGAGGACGGAAGCGGGACCGTGTTGGACGTGGTGAGCGTTGTCCCCGCGTAGGTTCCCGAAGTCGGGTTAGGGGTAAAGGCAATCCATACGTCGATGACGGGCAGAGCGGATAGGGTCACGACAGGCGGCGCTTAGTGGTAGGGGGCGGCGTTGGGCGTTGGGCGTTCGACCCGTAGAGATTCCCCATCCGTCGCGCGTCCTTAGTCTGGGCGGTGCGGATTGCCATCGCCACGGCCTTGATGAACGCGGGGTCTTTGGCGATTGCGTCAGCCAAAATACCCGCGTCAATTTCTAAATCGTTGTTTATGACGATGTCGCCGTCAAGGGGCTGGTCAAACGTTGCCACTAGCGCTTTTTAACCTTTGCGATGTTGTTCACCGTTAATGTTTTCTTGGCGGCGGGGGTGAACGGGCTACGGCTTGATAGGGCTCCCGGCAGTCCGGTGTTGCGCTTCGGCGCGTAGGCGGGGGTGCCGAATAGGTCGCCAATAGTCCCGACCAGGTCGTGCAGCGGGTTGAGAACCCCACCGAAATTAATGACGCGGTTCAGGTCGCTGGAGATGGTGCTGGCGATAGTGCTGACCACCTTCCCGACGAAGTGAACGTCATCCACGATTACTTTTGCAAAAATTGGGTGACCCTTAAAGTAGTCCATAACCCCGTTAGCCCATTTTAGTGCATCGGCAACTTTTGGCAACAGCGCCTGCCCTGCCTTGACGAATAGAACGTCCACTTGCGCCATAACAATCTTGAACTGTGGCCCCAGTTGCTTGACCGCGTTGGAGAACCCGGAGGCAAGCGAACCAGCGCCCGCGCCCGCGACGGTCTTTTGGACGGTGACAAAATCCTTGAGGTTCTTAATCAGGACGGACGCGCCAGCGCCACCCGTAGATCCGAACACGGCATTGACCATCTCGGTGAGTTTCTGCGCCGAGCCGCCAGCCTGCTCCTTGATATAGGCCAGTAGCCCGCCGAGGTTGCCGGTGCGGAGGTAGGAAACCAGTTTATTTTGGCTTAAGCCGGTCTTTTCGACGGCATTGTGGAACGCGGTGAACTTTCCGGTGGTGTCGGTGATGGGCTTCTCAAGGTTGGCTAGGCCGGTCGTGAATGACGTGATGCTTCGGGTCGGCATCTGCACCTTGGCGAACTGTGAGCCAATGGCGACCACGGTGGATAGTTTCAGCCCGTAGTTGGCGAGCGATACACCAGCACGGCCCGACAGCATCGCTTCCTCGGCCTTAAGACCGCCGACGAAGTCCTTGGACCCGGCGACGAGTTTGCCCGTCATCGTTGTAACGTCCATACCCTTAGCGATTTGCAACGACTGCGCTGAAACGATGGCCTGCGTGGTGTCCACTACCGATGAGTTAGTGATTACTGCGGCCTTAGCAGCGGTGGTGAGTAGGTTCGTAGCCTTAGCGCCACGGATGCCGGACTGCTCGACCAGTAGTGCCGCGCCTTGGAGGTCGGACGTTGTTTGCCCAGTAGCGCCGGAGATGTTGAGGATCGAGGTTCCAAGCGCGTCGGTCTGCTTTTTAGTCAGCCCCGCCTGGTTAGAAATCTTGTCCATTCCCTCTTGGAACTTGTACGCCTTGTCTACCGCGTAAGCGCCAAGCGCAACACCCATCCCCAATACGGCAGTGGACGCGGTAGCGCCGAAAGCCTTGACTTTGCCGCCCGTGGTTTCCGACGTAGCGCCGAATTCCTTCATCTTCAGACCCGCCTCGTCCATCTTGGCGGTGTATTCCTTGGTATCTGCAATCAGGGTAGCGACGACGGGTGGCAAGAGGCCCATTTGGGTTACCTATTCTTGGGCCTTAGCCCATTCTTCCTGTGCAAGCGATTGGATTTCTAGTTCGGACTTTTTAACGCCCGGACCCATGAAGGCAAATGGCGGGTTGATGTGGCTGGTGCCAAACTCAAGGTAGGGCGCGTAGGGGGTTGTCGGCCCCGTTCCCGACATCCACCGGCCCGGACCTAACTGCTTCGGCCCGACGTGCATCCCGATACTGTCGCGCGTGTTGCCGGTGCGAAGCGTGGGGTAGGGGCGAACCGCTTGGTAGGGCGGGCTACCGTCGTAGTAGGTGCGCCCTGATTTCTTGGACGTGCGCTGCGACCCCGATGGCCTCGGCCTCCACAGTTCCTTAGCGTGGCGGTCGATGATTTCCGACCCACGGACGACGATGCTCCTTGATGCCGCGTCGGTCTTGGCTGCGTCGCGCATTAGGGCGCTGTCGAAGTCGCTGACCCCGCTGATTAGTACGCCTTCACTAGCCATTCTGAGCCTCGCTAAATGCGTTATCTATTGCTAGTAGCCAATCGGTTACTAGGCGTGGCTGGTCTAGGAATTCATCGTGCGACCCGCCCAGCGCCTTGCGGAACCTGTATTCTCTCGCCAGCGCAGCGACCTCGGGGTCTACTTCGGTTTCCTTGCCTTGTAGGGCTGCGGTCAGGCGGGCAAGTCGCCTGTAGGCGCTTTTGGGTCGATGTGCGGATCAGTGTCAAGCGATGCGCCAGCAAATTCCGTAGCGCAGGCCGTAGCGAGCGCGTCAAAGGTTTCTTTCGGCAGGTCTAGGGCGCTGTCCAGTGTCGGGAGGTCGCCTAGTGACCACGCCTTGACCATCGTGGAAATCAGGGTGCCGTGGAACGACTGAACCCGGTCAAGCGCGTTTGGCACTTGGTCCAGCACGCCCCAGGTAGTCGGGTCGTCATCGTTGAAGCCAAGCCCTGCCAACTTCGCGGCGGTAGCGGTGGATTCCATAGATGCGTTGATGACGGCCCGACTCTGGCGCTCAGTAACTTCCGACTTCTCGATGATGCTGGCCGTTTGGCCGTTTGGTAATTGGATTACTTTCATTATTCCCCTTTTGGTGGTTAGTAACTGGCGGAAACGCCGTTGATGACGGTGGACTGAACAGGCGCGTAGCCGGTGGTTGCGTCACCGCTGTTAGCGTTGGCGGTGAATTCGACTTCAATCTCCGTGAACTCTTTTCCTCGGGTGCGCTTGACGGAATGGAACTGCGCTGCACCGCACGAAAGCGAAACAACGTGGCCCGTGTCGTTGGGGTCGGTCATCGTAACCGTTATTTGCTCGGGCGAGCGGGTAAGCGCGTAGGCTCCCGTGCCGGTGCTGAACAGGTCGGCGTTGCTCGGGACCACCATCGTAATCTTTCCGGTTACTTCAATCGGGCCAGCAAACAGGTTGTAGGGTGCCTGCGTTCCCAGCGTGAAGATTGGCTGTGTCTTGCGGTTGATGTTCATCTCAAGCGACGTGACGTTGGTGTAGGTCACGCTGTTGATTATGACAGCAGTGTCCCACGCGGGAATCATGTGCTCGGCGCTAAGGCTTTGCGTAGCGAACACGGTAGGGGCGGCGGTGTAGGACGTGTACGGGTTGGCAAGATACTTGACCGTGGCTTCGGCTGCGGCCTCGGCTCCTGCGGTGATGCTAAGGCTGTCGGCCTGCGACCCCGTGGCGGTGAAGTAGTTAGCGCCGTCGAAGTCCATGAAGGAATAGGTGGGCGGCTGCGAGCCCGTCGATGGGCTGTTCAGAACCTTGATGGAATGGGTGTAGGGGCCTGCGCCCGTCTTGGTGTCAGTACCGCCGAGGATGGAGCGAAGCAGCGCGGGGAAGGTGTCGGCGTAGAGGTACGTCTTGAATTCCAGTTCATCGTGCCGTACGCCCTGAATCTGATCGTAGACAGTCGTGGGCGAGCCGCGCAGGGCTTCGTCGCGAAGGAAGATTTGCTGCGGCGTAATCTGCGGGGAGGTAACGGGCATCCAGTAGACGGTGCCGGTGGTGGGTAGCGTTCCCTCGGTGGTTTCAATGACCATGCCGAGGTAACTATTGGCTGTTAAGAATGGACCGGCCATGATGTTCCTTAGTTGCTAGGGGTGGGGGTTGATTCGGGAATGTCTACTTCGGGCGCTACAGGGGCAACGGGGGGCGTTACAGCCGATTCCCAGCGACCGTCGCCGGGGTCAGCGTCAAGCGCGTAGGACTGGCCGGGTGACGCGACGAGGACGGCACCGTCAACGATGATGTTCGGGTAAACCCGTTCTTGGCTATCGGTGTAAATAAACACTGGATTCCTTAGTAGGTTGGCGGGCGTTACGAAACGTAACTGGACCCGGCGGTGATTTCTATGACGGTGACGCGAACGGTGCTGACTACCTGCGTGATTTGGCTGGCGTTCAGTTGCTTCGGGTAGTAGCAATTAACGTCTAGATCCGTGCCGCCATTGACGGAGCCTTCGCCCCACTGGAAGATTGGACCGCCGCCGCCGCAGTTCTTGCTTGCGCGGATTGCGTTGGTCAGCGCGTCAAGGAAAGCCTCGTTAGCCGCCGCGCCATCTTCGGCCTTAGGCGTGGACGCGCGGAAGATGCAGGTGAATACGAATTCGTAAGTGATTTCCTTACCGCCACCTGTAGCGCCGGTCAGTTCGATGCGCTTCTCCGATTGGCGCTCTATGTAGGGGAAGATGATGACACCCAGCCCCGACCCCGGCGTTGCGTCTAGGTAGAAGTCGCCTTCGTCGGTAATCTTCGGCGGGAAGGTCTTGACGCTGTTCGGCCCAACGTTGGGGATACCAGCCGCGCCCAAGTAGGCGACAATCTGGTTCCGTACAGTCTCGCGGCTCACGAACGGCCCCAGGTGACCTTGAACGGCTCCAGGAGGTCGTAGGCTTGCGCTTCCTCGTCCAAGTGCGTAGCGCGACCGCTGGAGGATGTTGGCTCGCCCATATCGGAAAGGATGAGCGCACCCTGACCGCGCTCCTTGATTAGCCCGACGATGAGGTGGATTACCGCCTGCTTGACCGACGCGGGGATTGAACTGACGCTAACGCCGGACCCGTGCTTGAAGGCTAGGGGGTTGGTAAGGGTAATCGTGCTACTGCCGGTCGCGTAGGACGACGAGACTTGAACGTACTCGTCCATTTGCCCGTCCCAAATGGTGATATGCATACCGGGGTAAATACCCGTAGGGTCGCTAACGGTGATGGACGTGGCCCCGACCGCCGAGGTGGATGTGGTGAAGGTATTGGCCCAGCCATTGACGTAGGTCCACTGGCAAAGCATTTCCGTCTGGTAGCCCCAGCGCCCGCCCGCGATACCCAGCGATCCGAAGTAAAGCCCTAGTGTGCTCGGCGCGGTAATCCAGAATTGGTCGCGGTCGATGAAACAGTTGGATGACGACAGAGTGATTTCCTGAAGGCCCGACCCCGGTCCCCAGCCCGTTTGGAAGTCGGTCACGGCGAGGATGGGGGTGAAACTAGGGCCGATGACGATGTTGCCGCTACGGTTCGGGCGATACCAGCCCTGCTCGGTGTTGCTAGTCGCGTTGAGCGTTCCCAGTTTGCCGTAGCAGAAGTTGTCGGCCTTGGACGATGCGCGAACAATGAGTTCGTAAAGTGCGCGGTCCTGTACGGCCTGCGAACTGTTGGGGATTAGATTCGTAAAGTCCACCACGGCTGCGGTGGGGCTGAACTTGACTTCATCCAGCGACACATAGGGTTCAACAACGCCTTCGGTCTGTGAAAACGGTGCGACTACCATCCCTACGCCTTTTCTAAGTTGGTGCCGTCACAGCGACCGCAATGGTCGCGGTACAGCGAATTGAACCCGCAGTCCACACATCGGAAGCCTCGGGCGCTGCGGAAATTGGTGCCAGCGATTGCGAAGTCGCCGGACTTTACTAACGCCTTGGCGGTGTTGCCTTCGACGTGGAACGTTCCGTCTTTCTGGCGCGGGATTACCGAGCCTTCATTGACGGTGATTTCTTTAAGGCCACGGTCTGATCCGACTAAGCGTGACATTATTCCCCTTTGCGAACGGGCAGGGAGGCGGGCGAGGGAAGGGGACACCCCCACCCGCCTCAACCTGCGTTGCTAGACACCTACGGCGAACAGCCTGTCTAAGTGCCTAGCGACTTGTTGGTCAGAATCAACCAGTGATGCCGGTGACGATGCCGGACCACGCGGGAGCGCGGAAGGCAACGGAACCGAAGGTGTAAGACGAAATGTCGTACGAAAACCCGATTTGTGGCCACTCGATAATCATCGAGTCGACGACGTTGTGGACCTCGACGGTCTGGCTTACACCACTGTCCGGGAAGGGCAACTGCTTGCTGTGGATGATGGCGACACCAGCGGGGGCGAAGCGGTGGGTGACGAGGTCAACCATCGTTCCGGTGGCCTCGTTCTGGATTGCGTTGATGAGCGAACCCAAGACCGCGCCGTCCTGACCCGTGGTGTAGTTCAAGCGGTAAGCCGCGTTGCTGGCGTTGGACTGCATAGCCTTGGCAAGCGCACGGCGAACAGCAGCCGTGGTGAACACAACGTCGGGGTCGGCCATCGTGCTGTTGAACAGCGACACGAAAGCGTCCTGCAGGAACCCACCGGGCTCGGCCTGTGACGAGACCAGACCGTTGAACTGGTTCTGGTAGCCACCCGACTGGGCGAAGGTGGAGACGAAGCCGTCGTAACCCGAACCGCTGTTAGCACCAGCGGCGTAGGTGTTGTACGATCCGTCCGAACCGGGGTAGGTGCCGGTGATAGCGGCGAAGGCCAAGCCGGTGACACCCGAAGCCAGCGAAGGCGTTGAAGCCTTGTAGGTAGTACCCGAAACGACGACGTAGATGTTCACACCAACGGCGCTGTAGGGGGGCGTACCCGTCCACGTTACCTTGACACCCTGACCGGCGGTGGCGTTCGTAACCGTACCGGCTGAAACACCAGCAGTCTCACCGTAAGCCGATGAGAGGGTGATGTAGACAGCAGACGACGACGTGGCGGGAAGGCCCGAGCCAGTGGTGTCGTTAGCGGCGGTCGGCGAAACCAAAGCGGCGGTCGGCAGCGCGGTCGAAACGGCGTTCATGAGGTTGCGCTCTTCGGCAAGGAAGTGCGACCAGATAAGCGCGGTGTGCGACAACTGACGAAGGTCCGTGTAGCCCTGACCAGCGAACTCGGCCTGGAGCGAAACGCTGTCGGACAAACCCTGCTCGACGAACGACTTGACAATCTTGTCAGCGGCGTAGGTGATCTTGCCAGGACGGTTCAGCGAAACGCCACCGAACGACGTGCTAGCCGACGTGCTGCTGAAGAATGACGACGTGATGCCGACGCCACCCACACCTGCGTTGGACAGGCCGGTGATGCGACGGAATTCGAGCGCCTGACCCTGAGCCTTAACGCGGGCGATGCTGTTGCGCAGGTAGAGTTCCTTCGGAATCAGCAGCGAAAGCACCGGGTCGAGGTCGTACGGCACCAGACCGGAGACACCGGAAATCGTGCTGTTCAGCGGGCTGGTAAGCGTCAAGTCCTTCTGCAAGTCGGCAAGGCCGTCAAGCGAGGACTGGACAGCAGCCAACTGGTCGCCGGAAACGGCCTTGGTGATTTCCGAGGTCAGCGCTTCAATGCGGTTGCCGACGTTGGTCGTCTTGGTGATGCCACGCGTCGGATCGAAAGAAATCTCGCCCCGCTTGTGCGCGTTCAGGGTGTTGGTGTGGACTGCGCTGAGGGCTGACTTGTAAGCCTCAAAGCGTGTGACCTGGTCTGCTGGCGAAAGGCCAGCGAACATCTGGTCAAGGTTGGGAGCGGCTAGTGCCATTCTTGGGCCTCTTTCTTTTTAGTAGTTGGAGTTCTGCGCTTCCAAGGCACGGGCTGTGTCAAGGAATTGGTTGCGCATGGCTGGGTCGGTGAGTTGCGCGGCGACGTTGCGAAGGCGTGACGCTTCCACTTCGTTCGCCAGCACGGTTGCCGACTTTTGGGTTTGTGCTTGGGTAGCACGGAGGGCGGGACCGCCCGGTGCAGCCATTGCCTTTACGTCATCCAACGCGGCCTTCAACAGTTCAATCTGTTCTTTCGCCTCGTCCAATGCCGTCTTAGTGGTAATGGCTCCTTCAAGGCCCAGCGCCTTGACGATTTCGGTTCGCAGTTCCGACTTGACTTCGTCGGTTGCGTCGTCTGCCGATGCAGACTTGATTAGGTCAGCGCTAACGCCGAGTTGGACATAGGCCATCGTGTCATCCTTTGATTGGTCAAATGGTGCGGCGGTTTCGCCTTCGGTTGCTTCGTTCTCCCACCAGCACAGGAAGGCGTTAAGCGCTCCGGTCAGTTGCATAATGTCCACGGTTTCGTCGTCACCCGTGGCGTATTCGTCCAGTTCGGCCTTGATTACCGAAACCAGCCCGTCGCGGATTGACGACAGTTGCGCGGGGTCGTGGAGCCACTGGTCGTCGCTCGATGCTTTGGCGAGGTCCGTTACGAACTTGACTAGGTCGGCGTCCACGGCTTTCCACTCGTCGGGGATAAGCGATTCCTGACCCAACGCCTTCGCGCGGGCCTTGATGTGGGCGATGCTTGCGGCGCGGTTCTTGGCGCGTCCGATGGACTGGATTGCGTTCTTCAGATCCTCGACGCTTTTGATGGGGAAGCCACCACCGGGCATAGCCTGACCGCGTGAGGCCATCTGCTTGCGCTCTGCGTCGCTGTAATCCTTCTTGGCGAGGTCCGGCTCCGCATCCTTCATGTCGCGGTTAGGGCGGTCCTGGGGGATTGTCTGGTTGTCGATGGTCGCGTTCTCAATCCGGCCCTCGGGCTGGTGGCCTGATCCGTCGCACACGTCGCAGGGGGTTTCCTGCGTGTTGCCTTCAACGTTCGTTTTCTTGCCCGTACCGGCGCACGATTGGCAGGGCTGGGGCTGGTCGCGGTTAAGGACTTCGCCGGCAACGCCGGGTTCCTCGGACATAATCGCTTCCGCGTTAAGGGTTGGGCTTTCGGCCTTTTCAATCATCGCAGCGCCTTTCACGACTTCCCCACCCGCTGACTTAGCAAGTTCTAGGGTGCAGGACGGGTTAGCGGGTCGGTCCACTAGTGATACTTCGACAATCTGACCGCTAGAGATTCGACCTCCGGGTGCCTTGGCATCTTTGACCACGCGGGCGTTCTTGATGCCGACGCTAAAGCCGGTGTAGATCCCCTCGTCCACCATCTTGGCGGCCTGCGGGTCGACAATCTTGGCTTCGATAACGAACCCCGTTCCGGTCTGCTGCATTTCCATCGCCTTGCCCACGGCCTTGGACTGGTGCATCTCTCGGATGTTTCCAATCTCGAACCACGCGGGCATCGCCTTAGCAAGCCACGACGGGTCGCAAATCTGTTCGTCAAGGTCAAGTGTGTCGTCCGTGGCAAGACCCTTGACGTACATGAAGCCGTCATCCCCGCGCTTGGCGGTTAGGTTGCCGAAATACACGGACTTGATTTGGTCAGTCATTCGTTATTCTCCGTTGTCGGTAGAAGGTCTGTAGGCGGCGGTTGAGCACCGGCAGTTTGGATGGCTTGCATCTTCTTCGGGCGGGCAAGGCTCCGAAAAGTCAAGGTGCGGGTTTTCGGCTTCACCGGCTTGGCAAATGTCGCAAGCGTCGTCGTAGGCCAGCCAATCCCAGCCCGTCGCGCCATTGTCCTGGTAGGTGTCCAGCGAAGCGCGGTTATAGGCCCGGTTGGTTTCGGTCACGGCGATAATATCGGCCCGCGATGAATCGTTCAGCAGGGAGGCGATTTGGTCGGCAATCTGCTTGGACGACTGCTGCGAGTGGACACCGTTGGCGATGATGGTCTGCATCCGCTGCATCGTTGTACCCTGAATGGCCCCGGCGCTCTTATCGGCTGACGATAGGAGGTCGGTTAGTTTCTCGCCGGTCCTAAAGGGCTTGAACGGGCCTTGCATCTGTCCCTCGGCGTACTGCTGGCCTGCTGTGATACTTGCTTCCCATACGCTACGAAGGGATGAGGCGAGCGCGTCGGGGCTGGCGGTTACGTTGTGCTGTACCGCTTGCCCTACGATGGCCTGAACCGCTGTGAAGTCGGTGCCGGGGGGCGTTGTAGCGATGGCTTGCTCAATCGCTTCCCTGTAGCCCGTGATGCCGGTTGCCAATGCTGTCGCTAGTTCGGCAGCGTGTTTGGCTTCCAGTTTCCTGCGCGTGGCTGCGTCGGGCAGGTCGTCAGCGGATCGCTTAGTAACCGAACCTTTTGGGGTATCGCTTATCTGCGCTTTCAGGACTTCGATTTCTTCGGGCGTGTGGTGAGCAAAGTCAAAGTCACGCGCTCGGGGCTTGGCGGCGAACTTGGCGAAGGCTTTGGCCTCCTGCGCTTTTAGGTCAGTTTGCGGCGCTTGGCCCTGACTGACGCTCGCTTGTGGCTGGTCGCCTTGCGTGCTTTGGCTTTGGCCTTGTGCGCTTTGGTCACTTTGTCCAATCGTTTCGCCGGTAGTGGATACGTTTAGCATCCCCTTCAGGAACTGGATTGCGTTGCCAGCCACGATGAAGGGTTCGTCTGCTTCGGGCATATCGTAAAGGGACTGGCCCAGTTCTCCCTGAACGTCGTTAAGCGTCTTTTGACCGCTGAACAGGCTTACCTGCAGGGCTTTGGCTTGGTTCATTTCGTCCATAGCCGACGTGTTGTCCTGCAATACGAAGGTGACGTTGTGGTCTGCGTTCAGGTAGCGGCGCGAAAGGCTGTTGATGCAGTCCGTGATGTAATTCTCCATCGGGCGCGTCGAAACAGTTTCGCTGGCCTGCTGCTCGCCTTCCATTTGGCCCTTGCCGCCGCCAAGACCGGAGCGGGCGATAACACCTAGCGCGGAGGGCGATACACCGAAGATGGCGGCAACGCGCTTAATGATGTATTCGTCCAGGTCCGGCTTGAAGCGCTCGTCCTGCGTAGGCATAGCCACGGGGTCGAACCCGTCCGGCAAGACCTTGATGCGGTGACGCTCGGCGTTGCTACCAACTAGGCGCTCGTTGAGGATTCGCTCATAGCCAGCCAATCGCTCGATGGTTAGTTCCATCGAATTGGTTTTCATAAAGGTCATCGGCATCGTACCGGCTTGGTACTCGGACCTCATCCACGCCTGACGGTCTAGGTACAGGGTCGCGGCGGGGATTGCCTCCTCCACCGGGCTGAATCCATACGGGGACCAGGTTCGGCGGTTCTTGACGTACACGCTCATCTGGTCGGTTATGAACTCATCGTTGCGGCCTGATCCGTTGTAAAACGAACCGTCGGCGTCGGGGCTTGCCGTGAACTCGCCACGGGGGAACCCCCATAGAACCTGCTGGTAGGCGGGCTGCGGCGGGTGGGGGATGTCGCCACGGTTGTCCAGAAGAATCTTGATAGTCGGCGCGTCGATTACGTCCAGCCCGAGCAGTTGCTTGCCGAGGCTGTAGCGCGGGTAGATGCACCACTGGTCGAAGGCGAACACCTGCCACAGTGATTCGGTAATCCACTCGTTCCACGAACGGTCGCTGGCGACGTAGGGATTCTTCCAAAAGGCGGTCAGGCGGTTGATTTCGTCGCCGTACTTCTCGCGCCCAATCTTGGCAGCCTTAGCGTGGCTGCAGTTCTGGTCCTGCATGATTTCGTTGATGCAGGAATCAGACAGGCCGAAGGACCAGCCCTGCTTGGCAATATCGCCAACGCGGATTTCGATGGCGCGGTGGATAATGTCGCATTGCTCGGTTAGGCTTTTCAGAACCTGAAATGGAACTTCCTGCTGTAGGAGGTTGAGGTTTACTGCGACCTGGTACTCATATTTTCGAGGAAGCGCACGGCCCGATTCGTCGAGAACCGTGTCGATTGGTGCTGGTAGGAGAGGCGCTGCGGGACCGAGCATTGCTCCGAAGCCGCCGCCGTTGGGCGTTACGCCGGGGCGGTCCATCGGGTTAGCCTGAC
>Ga0164296_1002613_pt1 | contig 17678 bp, 17 predicted proteins | sample GEODES057metaG_FD_113533 | JGI IMG/M metagenome (GOLD analysis project Ga0164296, IMG submission 113533) | Dystrophic lake water microbial communities from Trout Bog Lake, Wisconsin, USA - GEODES057 metaG | ecosystem: Environmental > Aquatic > Freshwater > Lake | place: USA: Trout Bog Lake... | reverse complement strand
TGGGTCGAGCATCCACCGGCCGGTCTTGTCGATGACACGTCCCTTTCCGCCGATATCGACACAAAACCAACGGCGGGGATAAGGCCAGCCAAGCGGCGAGAGCGCTTGTGCAAAAGTTGCACAACTGCCTAACAAGGCAAAATTACCGTGTTTGGGGTTTTAGGGGCACATACCCCGGCTCGGACGCGAAGGGCATTTTTGCCAGCGCACTTTCACCACCCCACCCCAGCGCGCTTTCACTGATGGGTAGAGTGATGGGTAAATTCAGACCCCTTGTCTGAGAGGCGCACTTTTCCTTGGTCGTAAGCGGATGCTAACTCCGCCAACGCCTTGCTGGCCTTTAATCAACATCGCCGTTGAGCCACGGCTGGACGGCATCAGCGGCGCAGCCTCATTCTTGGTAAGGATCTTGGTAAATCAACCAGACCGAACCGCCGACACCGCCTAACTATCTGATTTCATTGGCGTCCCGTACGAGATTCGAACTCGTGTTACCGCCGTGAAAGGGCGGTGTCCTGGGCCTCTAGACGAACGGGACAGGCCAGCAGAGGCGGCCTCGTAGCCGACACAATCACCCTGGTCAAGCCATCATCTCACACGTGTCCATTGAATCGCGCTCCTACCCGTGAGTATCCTCCCCACAGGGACGCAAGAGCCTGTGATAATATGGGGGGAAACCAAGCCAATGAGCCTAAATTGGACCGAGACCACGCATGACATCGCCGGCCTGAAACTGCACATGGCGCGGGCCGGCCAAGGATCACCCGTCCTTGTCCTGCATCATGATACCGGCACGCCAGACCGCCTGCCCTTCTACGATTCGCTGGCAGCAAACTACGACGTACTGATCCCGCACCACCCCGGCTGGGGCAAGTCCCAGCGGCCCGAATGGATGCGCAGCCCGCGCGATATCGCCGCACTCTACGCCTGGCTGCTGGCCGATCTCGGCCTCTCCGCCGTCTCCCTCATCGGGCTCGGCTTTGGCGGCTGGATCGCGGGAGAAATGGCCAGCCAAGCCCCCACCGCGTATCGCAAGCTGGTGGTGGTGGCGCCAATGGGCATCAAACCGCCGGAAGGTGACATCGCCGACCAAGCAATCGTCTCTTATATCGATTACCCGCGCTCAGGCTTCCATACACAAGATGCCTTTCAGGCAATCTACGGCGATGTCAGCACCGACCAGTTGGAGGCTTGGGACATCGCCCGCGAAATGAGTTTCCGCACCGCCTGGAAACCCTACATGTGCAACCAGACCCTGCCCCATCTGCTGGGCGGCGTGCGCGCACCCGCCTTGGTAATCTGGGGGGATGATGACCGCATCGTACCGATCAGCGCCGCCGAGGCCTGGGCCGCAGCCTTGCCGCACGCCAAGACAGAAACGATCGCCGCCTGCGGCCATTTCGCGGAGATGGAAAAACCTGCTGAAACGGCGGCCCTTTGCACCGCCTTCATTGCTTAAAAGAAACAGGGAGTCCACGCCATGCATATGATGTATTTCACTGAACAGCCAATGGCCGCCTACGACTCTCAGGCCGGGCTGGACTACGGCGCAACGGCCTTGACCTTTTCCAACAAGCATTTCGATCCCAATGAAGGCTCACGCCTGTATAATGAGTATTTAGAAGAATACGTCCTCGCCGAGGAATGCGGCGTTGATGGTATCATGCTGAACGAACATCATAATGCGCCGTTCTGTATGCAGGCCCGCACGAACATGTTCGCCGCCATCCTGGCTGCGGCGACCAAGCGGGTGAAGATCGTCATCCTGGGCAACCCGCTGCCGCTGACCGAAAACCCGGTCCAGTTGGCCGAAGAACTGGCGATGATCGACATGATCTCCAAGGGGCGTCTGGTCTCCGGCTTCGTCCGCGGCGGCGGGCAGGAGCAGTTGGCGAATGGCGTGAACCCCGCCTACAATCGCGAACGGTTCATGGAGGCGCACGACCTGGTACAAAAGACCTGGACCGTGCCAGGTCCGTTCCGCTGGGAAGGCACGCATTATCAGCAGCGCGTGGTCAACCCGTGGGCTATTCCGATGCAAAAGCCCTATCCGCGCGTCTGGATCCCCGGCGTGTTATCCAAAGAAACGATCATCTGGACCGCCCAGCAGCGCTATCCCTACATTGCCCTCAACACCTCGATCGAGGCCACCAAGGCGATCCGCGAAACCTACAACCAAGCGGCACGCGATGTCGGGTATGAGGCTGGATCGGAAAATTTTGGCTATCTCATACGCGTCCATGTCCAGGACACCGAAGAAAAAGCCCTGCAAAATGCGCGTCAGTTCATGTGGATGCAGGGCGAGTTCACCGGCCTCGCCAACCCTGTTTGGGCCAATCCGGCGGGCTATTTCTCGCCCTCGGGGCGCCGCGCATTTGTGGAGTTCTCGGTCGGCCGGACAACAAACCCTCGCGGACGTATGACGTTTGAAGAGCAGGTTGCATCAACCATGATCATCGCCGGCACGCCGGACCAGGTCATCGAGCGGCTGAAGTATCTCGTGCAACATACCCGCCCAGGCATCATGGCCGTTTGGGCAAACGATGGCTGCGTCAGCAAAGAAGATCGCCGTCGCTGCATTCAGTTGCTGTGTGGCGAAGTGATGCCGGCGGTGAAGGCGTATGCCACATCCCTCGGCCTGAAAGACCCGTGGGAGGCCAACGCACCGGTGCATCTGCGCTACTCCACCGATATCCCGACCGCCAAGGTCGCGGCGGAATAGCTGCGATCTCGGCGCCGCGCGAAAGCCGATATCATGGCCGGGCGTGTCCCGGCCATGTGTCGGCCGAACAAAGGGTTTCAGGCGGCTCTCTGCCCTCGGGGGCGGGGTTCGGTCTTACGCTTATGCCTCAGCGCTTCGCCACCGCTCGCCTGAGCAACGGCGCCACGCCTGCCGTCACTACGCCAGCAGCCAGACCGGTTCCTTCAGCCGTCCTAGAAATGACTCATGCGCCTCGCGCTCGGCTTGCGTCGGCGCGATCAGCCTAGGCGTCCGCGGGCCGGTGTGCACATAGACGGCCATCGGTCCCTGCTGGCCATCGGTCGCCAATGAAAGGCCGCGCTGCCGGCCGCCCGTCAGTTCCACATAGACCTCGGCCAGAAGCCGGCAGTCCAGCAGAGCATTGTGCGTCGTCCGCGCCGACAGATCGATGGCGAAGCGTCGGCACAGCGCATCCAGGCTATTCGGCATGCCGGGGAACCGTTCCTTCGCCAGCGCCAGCGTATCGATCATCCGCGACCGGTCCAGCGGCGGCAAACCAGCCCGATTGAACTCCATATCCAGGAACCCGAAGTCGAACGGCGCGTTGTGGGCGATTAATTTACTGTCGCCAAAAAACGCCACCAGATCCGCTGCTATATCGGCGAAGACCGGCTTTCCCACCAGATCGGCACTGGTGATCCCGTGCACACGTGATGCCTCGGCCGGGATATCGCGCTTCGGATCGATCAGGGCGTGAAAATGTCTGCCCGTCGGCAGATCATTCAACAGTTCAAGTGCGGCGACCTCCAGCACACGATCGCCGCTCAGAGGCTCCAGCCCGGTGGTTTCAGTGTCGAAAAGGACGGCGCGGTTCATCCGATAGGCTCCCGATGAATCGCTTGAGGATTCGTACCGTATGATAGCGCGACAGACCGGTCTTCACCACCATATCTGCGCGCCGCCGCTTTTCGGCGTCGGGCATCTGGCGAGCGATGATAGCGGCAATATCGGCCTTGGACATGCGCCGGCGGAGACCAACCCGGTGGATCTGCACCGCCAGCGGCGCCGAGACGACGATGACGGTATCAACGCGCTTGTCGCCCTTCACCTCGAACATCAATGGGATATCCAGCACCACCGCGCGCCGCCGCTGCCGCCGTGATCGGCCGATGAAACGCCGTTCTTCATCCTCCACCATCGGGTGCAGGATGTGTTCCAATGTTGTTAAAGCCGAGCGGTTGTTGAGAACGGCGGCGCGGAGGGCGTTGCGATCGACGGCGCCGTTTTTGCTGGTGCCGGGGAACGCTGCCTCGATCACCTTGACGGCCCGTCCGCCACGCGCCTGTAACTGATGGACTGCCAGATCGGCGTCAAAAACTGGAATACGGGCCCGCTTGAAGGCAGCAGCGGCGGTGGATTTACCCATCCCGATGCCGCCGGTCAGGCCGATAATCCTCATAAAAGATCAGCCGCGACGAAGCGGCGGAGCGCATCGTCCACCACCGGTTCGACGCCGAACCAGGCTTGGAATCCAGGCACCGCCTGATGAAGCAGCATGCCCAAACCTTCGACGGTTTTCATGTTGCGCGCACGCGCTGCGGCCAGCAGTGGCGTTTCCAGCGGCACGTAGACGATATCGGACACCGTGATGCCGGCCGGGGCCTTGTCGAGGTCGATGTCCAATGGCGGGTTGCCTTGAAACCCCAGCGACGTCGTGTTCACCAGCAACGCGTTGTCCGCCAGCGCATCCGACCGGCGATCCCAATCGATCACCGTCAGGCCTGGCAGGGTTTTCGCGAGTTCCTCTGCCCGGTCGCGTGTACGGTTCGCCACGGTTACCCGAACGCCCAGATCCATCAGCGCAGCACCGATGGCCCGCGCCGAACCGCCGGCCCCCAGAAGCAGCACCGGGCCAGCCGCCGGATCGACGCCGTTGGCACGCAGATTGTTGATGTAGCCAAGGCCGTCCGTGTTGCGGCCAAGGATTTTGCCATCCTCGAACACCAGCGTGTTGACGGCACCGGCGCGATGGGCGGATTCCGCCACCTCATCACAGATTTCGAATGCCATCAGCTTATGCGGCATGGTGCAGTTGCAGCCACGGAAACCAAAGCGCATCAGGCCATGGATCGATTCCTTGAAATACTGCGGCTCAATCGGCAGAGGCACATAGGCCGCGTCCAAGCCGTAGCGATCGATCCAGAACCCGTGCAGACGGGGGGATCGGGAATGGCTCACCGGCCATCCCGTCACGCCCGCCAGGCGGGCTTTGCCAGTCAGGATGCTCACGTCAGAAACTTCTCCGTCCAACTCTTGTAATCGCCCTCTCGGGTCACCCTTGCCATCATCTCCGACGAAGCGATGCCGGTCAGATCCTTTGGCTTGGTGCCATCGCGCAGGGCCTTCAGCGTGTCATAGGTCGCCTTCACGGCGGCCGAGAACGGTTGGTGGCCTTGCAGCGCCACGCGCACGCCGCGGCTAGACAGATAGGCTTTGTCTTGCAGATCGGCCGAAACGCCCCCCAGCATCAGTGGGATTTTCACCTCGGCGGCGATGGCGTCGAGGTCGGACCGAGTCAGCCCACCGGCGATGAACAGCGCATCGACACCCGCGTCCTCATAGGCTTTCAGCCGCTTGATGCCGTCTGCAAGGCCGGTGATGGACGGCGAGGAGGTGCGGCCGATAATCGTGAGTGCCTTATCCTCGCGCGCCGCCAGCGCGGCCCGCATCTTGCCGACGCCTTCTTCGATGGAGATCACCGTCGGCTTTTTCTCGCCAAATGCCCGCGGCAGGACGGTATCTTCGATCGTCAGCGCAGCGACGCCGGCGGTTTCCAGTTCCTGCACCGTGCGCATGACGTTCAGCGCGTTGCCATAGCCGTGGTCGGCATCCACCATCAGCGGCAGTTTGCCCGCACGGTTGATCCGATAGGCTTGGGCGGCGAATTCCGTCAGGGTCAGCACGATCAGGTCAGGGGCGCCGAGCACGGAGAAGGAGCCGATGGACCCGGCGAACATGCCGATCTCAAAGCCGATTTCCTCGGCGATGCGGGCGGAAATCGCATCGAAGACCGAGCCCGGATGGATACACTCATTGCCGGCGATGGTGGCCCGGTAGCGTTCCCGGCGATCAGTCCAATGCATTGTTTCGCTCCCCCTCTCTATCTTTGCGTATCGTATCGCCGGTCTTGCGGATCGGGAAGAGAGGTCGTGAAAACGCCATGGCATCGCTCGTGGTGCCGGGGCTAGGCGCCCCCCAGTGCTGGCGTTGGTGCTGGCGTTGGGGTTGGCGTGACCGATCCCGCGAGGGGCGCGTGGTTTGCATCCGCGGTGGGTTATGCGCCGCTTAGGATCGTTAAAGCTTCTGCGCCAGTTTGCGGGCCAAGAGCCATCCCGGCCCCGCCGATACGGGGGCACCGACGAACAGGAGCACCCAGCCCAGCGGCGCATCATGAACGATGAGGTTCATGCCGATACCCAGAAGCAGCCCCCCGACCAAGGAGCCCATGACGCCGGCGGATATGCCCAGCCATAAAATGTCGCTACGTTCAATCATCGGATCGGATGGGTATGGTGCCAGCGGGCGTTTGACAAGAGGTGTTTGACAAAACCCCGCCAGCACGCCTATACGCCGCCCCTTCATTGCCGGGAACGTGGACCGACCTTCGGGGTCGGCGCCCTCCCGTCGGCGCGATGCCGTCGGGACTACCGGTGCAACAACAGAGCCGAAAAGGGCAACGCGCCAATGACTAAGCGCGCCGAGAGTAAGTATAAGATTAACCGCCGGTTGGGCATCAACCTGTGGGGCCGTCCGAAGTCCCCCGTCAACAAGCGGGAATACGGCCCCGGTCAGCACGGCCAGCGCCGCAAGAAGCCGACCGATTTCGGCACCCAGTTGATGGCGAAGCAGAAGCTGAAGGGCTATTACGGCAACATCAGCGAGAAGCAGTTCCGCAAGTATTATGAGGAAGCGGTCCGCCGTAAGGGCGACACCTCGGAGAACCTGATCGAACTGCTGGAGCGCCGGCTGGACGCGGTCATCTACCGCCTGAAATTCGCTGTCACCCCGTTCGCCGCGCGTCAGTTCGTCTCGCACGGCCACATCATGGTGAACGGCAAGCGCGTCAACATCCCCTCGTATATCGTGAAGGACAACGACACGATCGAGGTGAAGGAAAAGTCGAAGCAACTAGCTGTCGTGCTGGATGCGTCGCAGAGCACGGAACGCGACGTGCCGGAATATCTCGAAGTCGACCATCGTGCGATGAAGGGCCGCTTCGCCCGCGCACCGAAGTTGTCGGATGTGCCATATCCGGTGCAGATGGAACCGAACCTCGTCGTCGAATTCTACTCGCGCTAATCGCCTGGATTTTATCGTCGGCGCCGGCTGCGGGGTTTCCCTTGCAGCCGGCGTTTTCGTTTGACCGGCGTGGATGGCGTCTGTGACATCGTCGGGGCAGTCAACGGCAAGGAAACCGCTTATGCGCGCCGCCATCGTCGGGATCGAAGGCCCGGTTTTAACCGCCGCCGAAGCAGCGCTATTCGCGGCATTGCCGCCAGCCGGCGTGATCCTGTTCGGCCGCAATATCCAAGATTCCGGACAACTGGGCGATTTAATGGCTGATTTGTCCGGCGCGCTGCCGGCGGATGCGCTGTTGATGGTCGATCAGGAAGGTGGCCGCGTGGCTAGGCTGCGCCCCCCGTATTGGCGCGCCCATCCACCGGCCGGCACCATTGGTGCGCTGTTCGCCACACGCCCCGAGCATGCGATCCGCTGTGCTTGGCTGACCGGCGCACTGATCGGCTGTGACTGCCACGATGCCGGCTTCGACGTGGTGGCGGCACCGGTGCTGGACTTGTTCTACCCGCATGCATCCGACGTCATCGGCGACCGCGCCTTCTCCGCCGACCCGGCGGTTGCATCTCGGCTGGCCCGCGCCTTTGCCAATGGCTTGATGGCGGCAGGCGTCATCGCAGTGGGTAAGCACGCGCCCGGTCATGGGCCGGCGCTGGTGGACAGCCATTTCGCGCTGCCGGTGATCGAGGCCTTGAACGACAGCGATCTGGCACCCTTCATCGCGAACCGGGATCTGCCAAGCTTCATGACAGCGCACATCCAGTTCCCCGCGATCGATCCAGCGAATCCGGCCACGCTGTCGACCGCGGTTATCGAGGGAATCATTCGCACCCGCATCGGCTTTGACGGACTGCTGATGACGGATGATCTGGCGATGAAGGCGCTATCCGGCACACCAACGGCCTTAGCACAGCGGGCGCTGGCCGCGGGCTGCGATCTGGCCCTGTATTGCAGCGGTGATTTCGCCGCGACCAAAGCCTTACTGCGAGACTGCCCGCCGATCACGGATGCTGCCCTTACCCGTCTCTCTGCGGCACGGGCAGATGTCGCGGCAAGGCGGTTGCATTTAGATGCCGCAGCGCTGGCGCAGGAACGGGATGCCCTGCTGGCGTGAACGGCGTGATACCGCCGCGTCTGTTCATCGAGCCGGCCCGTACATAGCGCAGTCCCCTGCTCGGTGCCCGCATCGCCTGATCAGCGACATCCGACGATTAGGGTTTCTCATTCTTCCCGCGCTGGCTAAGGTGCGCCAGCGGCGCTGCAAAGACGCCGTCGGAAATGAAAATGGCCAAGCGAGGCCGCTACACAGGGAAGAGATTAGTCTGATGCGGAAAAATCGCCTCTTGAGTTACGCTGCCACGTTTGTCCTTGCCTTGGGTTCGACGGGCTGGGCTGCCGATGCCGTGCGCGGCGTCACGGCAACGGAAATCGTCATCGGCACGGTCGGCGACATGTCGGGCGTCACGGCCGTGCAAGGCGTCAATAACAGCGACGCACAGCGGATGGCCTATGACGATATCAACGCCAAGGGCGGCATCAATGGTCGCAAGATCAGATACGTCGTGGAGGACAGCCAATACCAAGTCCCACGCGCCGTTCAGGCGATGAACAAGCTTCTGAACAACGACAACGTCTTTATAACCGTCGGCAATGGCGGCACCCCGATGAACGACGCCAATATGCCGGCGATGTTCGCCAAGAACGTGCCGAATGTGATGCCGCTAACCGCTGCCCGTTCGATGTATGAGCCTTACAATAAGCTCAAATTCGGGCAATTCGCCTCTTACTATGATCAGATGCGCGCGGCGGTGAAGTATTTCAGCCAAAAACGCGGTCGTAAGGCGTTTTGCGTGATGTATCAGGACTCCGACTTCGGCAAGGACGTTCTGGCCGGTGTCGTCGCGCAGACCGAGGCGATGGGGATGAAAGTCGTCGCCACCACGGCGCACCGCCCAACCGACACCGACTTCAACGGTCAGGTCACAAAACTGAAGGATGCCGGCTGCGACGCCATCTTGATGGGCACGATCGTCCGCGACACCAACATCATTGTTCAAACCGTTCGGAAAATGGGTTGGGACGTAGACCTGGTTGGCCAGTTCGCAGCCTATGACACGGCTGTCGCTTCCTTACCCGGCGGCGCCACCGAAGGGTATTTCTGCATGACACCGGCGCTTTACGCCTATCCGGACGACCCGCGTCCCGCCGTGCAAGCATTCTCGAAACGTTATAAAGAACTCTACAATCGCGATCCAAACTTCCATGGCGAGGTTGGCTATACATCGGCCTTGGTCGTTATCCAGGCATTACAAAATGCCGGCCCCGACCTGACCGTGGATAGTTTCGTGAAGGGCATGGAGGCCATTCACGACTATCACGACATCTTCGGCAGCGTTCTGTCTTTCGGACCCGATCAGCACCACGCCTCGACCGCGTCATTCCTGACGGTGGTCAAGGATGGCCGCTGGGTGCCGGTGGAACAGGCCGCGCTGTCCTACTAATTCGCGGAGCGGGCGGGGGTTCTTACCCCCGCTTGCGAACGGTCTTGTCCCTCCCCCGCACCGTCCATAGGGCGGCCAGTCGCTAGGCAAAAGCGGCGAAGATTTCCTCCAACGCCTTCAACTGATTGCCCGCGGCCGAAGACGGCACCACGATCGGCGTGCGCACCCCGGCCTCGCGCCATGCCTCGATCCCCTCGCGGACCTTCGACGCCGGCCCGAACAGGGTGTTGTCGGCGAGCCATTTGTCAGAGAAATACTTCGGGACGTCGGCATTGCGCCCCTCGGCGATCGCCTGTTCGATAGCGTCCATCTCTTCTTCGTATCCGGCTTCCCGCCAATAGTTACGGTAATTGGGCAAGAAACCGTAATGCGTGAGGGATTTCCGACATACCGCTTTGGCTGCCTCAATGTCATCACTGATGCAGGTCGGTAGCATATTGCCAATAAAGAACGACGGATCGTTGCGCTTGGCCTCCGGCAGGGCGGAGAGCGATGCTTGCATGTGGGACCGGGCGGCATTTGCGAACACCACACCGTCGGCAATCTCTCCGGACAGCGCGACCATCTTCTTGCGCAACGCCGCCAGGATCACCGGCGGCATATCCCCCAGCCCCTCTTGCGCGCGCAGACGCTCGACGAAGGCGCGTGTATCCGCGAGCGGTTTACCCGGCGTCACCCCCATCCGGACATGCGCCGGGCCGTGCGCCACGCCAATGCCAAGAGAAAAGCGACCGCCGGAAATTTCGTGCATGAAGGCTGCACTCTGTGCAAAGTCCCCGACCGTGCGTTGGTAGATCGGCGCAATAGCCGTGCCGAACCGCAACGTCTTGGTGTTCCAGGCCAACGCCTCACACAGCGACATGTTGCCAAACATGCTGGGGGAATAGATGCCGGCGAATCCGCGCCGTTCGACCTCTTGCGCGAGTTCGATGGTCAGACGGCGGCGCCCCGGAACGGCGACTAAGCTCAACGCAGGCAGCATGGCACGATCCTTTCGTTACTGCTCGTTGGCTTATCGCCGAGACCGCGTCCAGGCAACAGACGCATAGTCGTCCGCGATGGAGACCAAGCGCTGCAGCGTGCCTTAGGTGATCAGTCCTGCGATCGTTTCCAACTGTGCCGGATCATCCGGCGGCACGACAATCAGTACGTCATCGAGGCCGGTATCCTCCAGCCGTTTCAGACGATCTTTGGCCTCGGCCGGCGAGCAGTACAGCGTTATCTTCGGCACATGCGCCATGGGCGGCATCGCGGGATTGGGACGAAAATCGGCAAACACATTTGCCAGCACCGCGCGCGTGCCGCCAGCAGCACGAAACATCTTGACGCCAATCGCCAAATCCTCGGGATCGGTGTGGATGCCCGAGGAAATCCACCCCTGGAGCACTTTTGCGGACAGATTGATCCACCGCTCACTCCGCCAGGCCCCCAACAGCACCGGCGGCCCACCCTCGGTGCCGGGCCAGGGGGTCAAGGCGGGGCCAAAGACGGCCTCCCCGGCCCAGACCTTGCGCATCGTCTCCAGGCTTGCCGGCAGCGTTTTGAAGCGACGCTCATAATCCGCCTGGACCGCGTCGAAATCATTCTTGGTCGAACCGCTGCCGACACCGAAGCGAAAGCGCCCTGACGATAGCGCGGTCAACGTCGTCGCCCGGTGCGCAAGCTCCACCGGATGGCGCAACGGCACCTGCACGACGCAAGTCCCGAGTTCGATCCGGCTTGTCACCACGGCCGCCGCCGACAGCATCAAAAACGGATCCAGTGTCGCTCGGCCGCGCGCGAAAGCATCCGTGACCCACAGGCCGTGAAAACCCAGACGCTCGGTTTCTCGCGCCAAATGGGCAATGCGCGCGCCGATGGGCGGTAGGCTGGGTGTGCCGACAGGAATGCTAACGATACCGATGCGCATGGGAACTCTCCTATTGTCCGGTAAACCGCGCCGGGCGCTTTTCGCGAAAGGCGGCGACACCTTCCTGAAAATCACGCGACACGCCGGCCTGGCTTTGTAGTTTCGCTTCCAAGTCAAGCTGGCCGGCATAGGTGTTGTCTAGCCCCGCCCAGTAAAGCTGGCGGATAAGGCCGATGGAGCTTGGGCCGCGCGCCAGGGTTTCCGCCATCTCCATCGCTTTCGCCATCAGATCGGCATCATCCTCCACACGATTGATCAAGCCCCAGTCGAGAGCCTTTTCAGCCGACAGTGGTTGCGCCAGCAATGACAGTTCCATCGCCCGCGCAAAACCGATCAGTCGCGGCAGCAAGTATGAAGAGCCACAATCCGGAACCAACCCGATCCGTGCGAATGCCTGAAGAAAGGACGCTGACCGCGCTGCGATCCGGATATCCCCGGACAGCGCCAAGCTCATCCCAGCGCCCGCCGCGACGCCATTGATCGCGGTCACGACGGGTATTTTCAAAGCCCGCAGGCGCAGGAACATGGGGTTGTACCATGTCTCCAAGTCGCTCTTTGCATCCCCACGCGCTTCTGCCGCACGATCGCGCGGCGGACTGTCCGGATCCTTCAGATTGGCGCCGGAGCAGAAGGCTCTGCCCGCACCGGTGATCAACAGGCAGCGCGCAGTGCCAGACTCGACGACACCGATGGCCTCTTGCAGGTCTTCGCGCAATTTCTGCCCGAAGGCGTTCATTACCGCCGGATCGTTCAGGGTCAATACTGCGACGTCACCAATCCGATCGAGCAGGATACGACCATGCTGCATTGATTGTTTCCTCCGGTCCCAGCGTCGGGGTGATGCGATTTGGCAAAAAGAAATGCCCGGAAAACGGCTCCGGGCATCTGCTAGACGGTAGAGAAGAACTGCTGAACGTGATCGGACGCCGAACGGCGCTTCGTATCAGGCCTTGGCGCTCTTTTTACCGACTGTCTTACGTGCCGCTTTTTTCACCGGTGCCGCTGCCGCGCGGCTGCGGCCGAGCCCCATTTTTTTGGCGAGGTCGGAGCGGGTTTCGGCATAGTTCGGGGCAACCATCGGGTAGTTCGTCGGCAATCCCCATTTTGCGCGATATTGGTCGACGGTCATATTATGTTCGGTCATCAAATGACGCTTCAACATCGTCATTTGCTTTCCGTCTTCCAGACAAACGATGTAATCGGGGAAGACCGATTTGGTCACCGCGACAGCCGGCTTACGCAATTCCGGCGCGGGGGCTGCGGCCTCTCCAACAGTCGAAAGGGTTTTATACACCTCCCGAATGAGGTTCGGCAGTTCGTCCAAAGGGACGGCGGTTTTCGTTAAATGTGCACTCACAATCTGGGCCGTCAGGCCCAAAACATCATCAGGCATTTATTTTTCCCTGTATCAGTCAGCAGGCCAGCGAATAGCCAGCCATGAAATCACTTTGGTCTTCTCACAGTACTAGAGCGGAATATCAAGCGAAAAACTAAAATTGCGATCCCTGCCCATTACTGTCATTATCTGTGATGAAATACTGCGGAGGAACAGTCAATGGAACTGCAACTAACAGGCAAAGTCGCACTGGTGACCGGGGCGAGCCGCGGCATCGGCGCCGCCATCGCGGCGGAACTCGCCCGCGAGGGAATGCATGTTTGCCTCGTCGCTCGGGACGAGGGGAAACTACATGAGGTCGCGCGGTCGCTGACGAATGTATCGTCTATTTCGACGCAAGTATTGGCCGCCGACCTGCGTGATCCATCAGAGCCGGCACGCGTGATCGATGCAGCAGTGGCACGATTTGGCCGCCTGGACCTCTTGGTCAACAACGCCGGGGCCACCAAGCGCGCCGATTTCTTCAGCTTGACGGAAGAAGACTGGCAGGATGGTTTCGCTCTGAAATTCCATGGCTATGTGCGCATGACCCGCGCCGCTTGGCCGCACCTGCGCAACAATCAGGGCAGTATCGTCAATATCGTCGGGATCGGTTCGCGCGCCGGGTCGGCCGAGTTTACGATCGGCGGCTCCGTCAACGTCGCCTTGCTGAATTTCACCAAGGCGATGGCCGATATCGGCATCAAGGATGGCGTGCGCGTGAATGCCATCAATCCGGGGCTGATCGAAACGGACCGATTTGCCCGCAATGTCGAGCGTGTGATGCATGAACACGCCATGACACGAGAGGCGGCATTAGCCTTTCTGCTGCAATCGCATGGTACGAAACGGGTTGGCCGACCGGACGAGATCGGCCATCTAACGGCCTATCTCGCTTCGCCCGTCGCCGATTTCATGCAGGGCACGATCATCGATATCGACGGTGGCGCAAACCGCGCGCTGTAATAAAGCCGCGTAAAGCGTGGAGGAGCGAAACCATGAGCACAGCGATCACGACCGACCTCGCCGCCTATGCCGTTCAAGCGCGCTTTGCCGACCTGCCGGATGCCGTCAGGCGTGAAGCTCGGCGTTCATTGCTGAACATTGTTGGGTGCGTGCTGGGCGGCGCTCGCCATGCCGGTGTGGACGCGGCCCATGCCGCCCTCGCCCCCTTCACCGGCGCGGCCTCGGCGACGCTGATGGGGCGTGGGGACAAATCCGACCCGCTTCATGCCGCACTGATCAATGGCCTCGCATCAAGCGTGTATAGTTTCGATGACACGCATGAACAGGCGGTGGTGCATCCCAGCGGTCCGGTTGCCGCACCCGCTCTTGCCTTGGCGGAAATTCATCCGGTTTCGGGCGAAACGCTCCTGTTGGCCTTCGCGCTGGGAGTGGAGTTGGAATGCCGGCTTTGCAAGTCTTTGACGGTACCGCCGGCGAAAGGATCACTCGCCTGGTCCGGCACCGGCATCACCGGGCCACTCGGTGCTGCGATTGCTGCCGGCCGGATGCTGGGGTTCGATATGCCGACCATGCGCACGGCCATGGGGATTGCGCTGGCACAATCCGCCGGATTTCGTGCCATGCACGGATCATTGTGCACGCCGATGATGGCCGCACAGGCCAGCCAAACGGGCCTGCGGGCCGCCTTCCTCGCGCGCGCCGGCTTCACCAGTTCACCGGCTGCGCTGGAGGGACGCTATGGCTATCTGTCGGTCTTCTCGGAAAGCCCGGATCTGGATGCCCTGGCGGGCGACCTGGGGAGTCGGTGGGAAATCCTGCGCAACACCTATAAGCCTTACCCGTGCGGTATCGTTATTCACCCAATCATCGATGCCTGCCTGCACCTGCGCGCCGATCACGCAGCCGATGCGATCGCAGCGGTAGACATCCAGGCGTCACCCGGCACGATGGCATTGTGCAACAACCGCAACCCCAAGGATGAGTTGCAGGCCCATGTCAGTCTGCATCACTGGGCGGCGGTGTGCTTCATCCGGGGCACCGCGCGCATCGAAGACATGGACACCGAAACGGCCGTGCGCGACCCGGCACTGATGGCATTCCAGGATAAGGTTCAGGCAACCCTTGACCCCGCGCTGTCATCAGACGCGGCGGTGGTCACGATCCGGATGCATGATGGCTCGCATCACACCTGTCGTATCGACCATTGTATCGGCAGCGCCCAGCGCCCGATGACCGACGACGAACTGGCGGCCAAATTCGCCGCCATGGCCACGCCTGTGCTCGGGGCCGGGCGGACGCAGGGACTGTTGGAACTCTGCCGCGGGGTGGAAACCCTGGCGGATGCCGGCGATCTGGCGCGTGCCGCGGCCTGATCGCCGAAATCGGCCGGGTCGGGTTGTCATCCGCAGTGCTGGATGAATACCCCGACCTTTTGTCGAAGGCACGCGCAAGGCAGTCTTGGCAGCCCCGGCGATCCGTGATGTCGTGCTCTCAAATTCGCCGGCAGACGCGGACCCTGGAGACGTCTGTTTGCAAACGGAGGTATCATGCGGCGTAGATCGTTCATCGCGGCGGCATCCACCCTCGCCTCGTCACTGGCCGCGCCCCGCATCGCCCGGGCGGCGGGCACTGTGCTGCGGATGGTACCGCAGGCAAACCTGACCTCCATCGATCCGGTCTGGACGACGGCAAATATCACCCGCAACCACGGGTTCATGGTCTACGACACGCTGTATGGCCTCGATGCCGGCCTGTCGCCCCAACCGCAGATGGCCGCGGGGCATGAGGTCGGCGATGATGGCCATACCGTGCGCATAACACTGCGCGACGGTCTGGTCTTTCATGACGGCGAGCCAGTGCGCGCCGTCGATGCCGTGGCCAGTCTGCGCCGTTGGATGAAGCGCTCGCCATTCGGCCAAACCCTAGAACCGCGGATCGATGAACTGACCGCGATCGACGACAAGACGCTGCGCTTCCGCCTCAACCGCCCCTTCCCGCTGCTGTTCAATGCCCTTGCGTCAATCGCCAATGCCGCCTTCGTGATGCCCGAACGCGTGGCTGTCACCGATCCGTTCAAGCAGATCACCGATGCCACGGGCTCGGGACCGTTCCGCTTCAAGAAAGATGAATTCAATTCGGGCAGCCTGATCGTCTATGAACGCCATGCGGGCTATGTGCCGCGCAGCGATGGCATCGTCAGTCTTACCGCCGGTCCAAAACGCGTCTTCTTCGACCGTGTCGAGTGGCAAATTATCACCGATGCCGCCACCGCGGCTGCAGCGCTGCAGAACAACGAGATTGATTGGTGGGAACAACCGACACCGGAACTACGGGCGCTGTTCCGTTCGAACAATCAGATAAACGTCGAAATCATCGACCAGATGGGTATGCTTGGTGCCCTTCGGATGAACTTCCTACAGCCGCCATTCAATAATAAAGCCCTCCGCCAAGCACTGCAGCCGGCGATCCAGCAATCGGACTTCATGCAGGCAATCGTCGGCGACGATCCGAAGGATTATCGGATCGACGGTGGCGTCTTCACGCCGGGTACGCCAATGGCAAATGACGTCGATGCCGGCAAGATCACCGGTCCTCGCGATATCACACTGGCACGCGCGATGATGCGCGATGCCGGCTATAACGGCCAACCCATGCGGCTGATCGGCCCGACCGATATCCTGGCACCGGCGGCGCTGACGCAAGTTGCCGCCGATCTTTTCCATCGCTTGGGATTCAACCAGGACCTGGCTTTATCCGACTGGGGCACGGTCGTGCTTCGCCGCGCAAAACGGGAGCCGCTAGACCAGGGTGGATGGTCGGCCTTGTGTACGGCGTTTTCCAGCTTCGATTTCGCCGATCCCGCCGCACACCCGTTACTGCGCGGCAATGGCCTAAACGGCCTGTTCGGCTGGCCGACAGTCCCGGAACTGGAAACCCTGCGCGCCAAGTGGTTCGACGCCGCTGATCTCACCGCTCGGCAGGAGATTTGTCGGTCGATACAGCGCATCGCTTTGGATGAGGTGACGTATATCCCGCTTGGGGTCTACAAAAGCTTTACCGCTTTGCGGGCGAATTTGGCGGACCGGGTCAATGGCTTCGCGATTTTCTGGAACTTGCGCCGGCGCTGAACACCGTGCCCGCGCAGGCGCCGGCCGCAGAAAATCTACGATAACGCCCACGCCGACCCTGTGCTTAAGCGGTGGCCGTCCCTGCGTTGGGCCATCTGCCTCGATAACGCGTTAACTGCCGTCCTTCGCCCAAACATTCTCCCAGAACAGGTCTTTCCAATCTGCCGAGGCGTTCTTCAGCGTGCCGTTCCGGTGCATGAAGTCAGCGTGCTTTTGCATGCCTTTGGGTGTGGCGCTGTAGCGGATGATCGCCGGATCGCTGATCATTTTTTCAATCCAGCCCGCGCCGGCCTTGTTGGGTTCCCGCGCCAGGTAGATCTCCGCTGCCTCGTGCGGATGCGCGTTGATCCAATCGATCGCTGCCTCGAACGCCGCCGCAGTCGCGGCATAGAGCTTCGGACTGCCGTCGTGAAAGCGCGCGGGCGCATAAACGACCGTGGAACTCGCGCCCGGTTCCATCACGTCATCCGAGGTCATAACCAAATGCGCCTTGCCCGACTCAAGTTCCGCGATGGCGAACGGGATGATCGTGGCGTGCGTTCGCACCTCGGACAAACCGCCGAGTAATGCTGCTTGGCCGTCGGGGTTAGACATTGCCACCGTCAACGGGTCCAGACGAAAGCGCTGGTCCCACCCCCAGGCCTTAGCGGCAGCCATCTGTAATGTGATCGCCTGATCGGTCACTTTGATCGCACTGACCGCAATGCGGTCCGTGTCGGTGAAATCAGTGATGGCGTGGATA
>Ga0164296_1002610_pt1 | contig 17682 bp, 18 predicted proteins | sample GEODES057metaG_FD_113533 | JGI IMG/M metagenome (GOLD analysis project Ga0164296, IMG submission 113533) | Dystrophic lake water microbial communities from Trout Bog Lake, Wisconsin, USA - GEODES057 metaG | ecosystem: Environmental > Aquatic > Freshwater > Lake | place: USA: Trout Bog Lake... | reverse complement strand
TTTATTTCGTTTTTTTATTTCGTTTTTTTATTTCGTTTTTTTATTTCGTTTACTTCTTCGTCCTTGATATTGTCTTATGACTTGACTTCCATCTTGAAACGTCTTTGTACACGTTCCATGTCGTACGCCCATGTTAAAGTCATCGCATTCAATTTTGAATCCACTTGCGTAAGTGTATACTCCATTTCCATGTATTCGTCCGTTTCTTACTTGTCCTTGATAAAAATCGCCATTTGAATATCGTAATTCACCTAGACCATTTGGTTTATCCATAATAAAATTTCCTTTATAAACACAATTCGTATAATAAATGACTCCTTTGCCAGAACGTATTCCATTATTATAATATCCGTTATAATAGATACGATAAGAACCATCTTGATTTTGTTTATACAATTTACCATATCCGTGTGGCAAATATTTACTATTGATATGACCTTCGTATTTCTTTCCATCTGGATATATAATTGTAAAATCGCTATGAGAGGGTTGAATCGATTGTACGACTCCGTTTATAATCAAAGGTAGAAATCTTCCCCTATACAAAATACCATTGTGAGTCATTTTGCCTACATCTTCAGGAGGTGATATGTCGTATACATAGGTACCGGTTTCGTCTTTTGACTCGAAATGAGTTTCTCGTCTTACATGTTCAGTCATGACAAACATTTTTTTATGTACCAATAAAAAAAATAAAAATCTATTTACAAGACTCGATTATCAAATAATTCTAATGCATCAAGAATGGCTTCATTCATATTTTTATATTTATAATTTGCCAATCTTCCTACAAAAATAACACCTTTCTTTTCTTCTTCGGTTGCCAGTTTTAAATACTCTTGATACAATGATAAGTTTCGTGGATTCGGAACAGGGTAGTAAGGTTCACCAGTATCAGAGCTGTATTCACGAACGATGGTGGTATGAGGCGATGGTTTGGAATACGGCAAATGTTTATATTCTACGGTTCGGGTGTAGGGAACAGATTCATCGGCTTCATTAATTACAACATGAGGTTGATAAAACCCGGTATGTTCCATACGTACGGTTTCAAATGTCAGACTTCGGTACTCTAATTTAGGGAGTGTGGTGAAATAACAATCAATGGGTCCCGTATAAATGGTCCATTGAGGCGTATACCTGGCTCGTACGTCTTCATATGAACACTCCAATTGGACGGTAATCAGGGGGTGGTTCAGCATGGCTGCCACAAATGCCGTATACCCCTTTTCGGGAATCACTTGATACTTGTCATTAAAGTATCGAGTGTCTGTATTGGTACGTACTGGAATACGTTCGAGTACACTTTTATCCAATTCACAAGGCAATTTCGACCATTGTTTTTTAGTATACGATTCAAATAAAGTATGGAACAAGAGTTCTCCAACACGCGACTTGGCAGCTTCTTCGCTATTGGTAATTTGAGGATAATGGCATCGATGTTTTTCCAACCACAGTTTAGTTTCGTCTTCGGTATGGAGGTGTTCGTTGCAAATGACATTGATGGTTTCCATATTGACGGGTACGGAAACGAGACGTTGATTGACACGAGAGACGACTTTATGGTCGTATCGAATCCATTTTGAAAAGCGTTGGATATAATCAAAGGTGCGTGTATCGTTGCAATGAAACAAATGGAGACCGTATGCGTTCATCAATTGTCCGTCTTGGTTTTCGTAATCAAAGCAATTTCCGGCTATATGGTTTCTTTTATCAATAATAAGTACGGATTTTCCCAATTCTCGTGCGAATCGGTCTGCGAACACGGCACCTGATAATCCTGCTCCAACAATAATGACATCAAACATTTATTTTGTAATTACATCTTTATATCCTTTTCCAACATTAATTAAAATCTTTAAATTCTCAAGTATATTAAAAAATGATGTTCATTATGATTTGTATTTTTATTCTATTGTATTGTTTACTTTCCGTGTTTATTGAATCCATTTGGCTTAGACTTTTCATATGGGTTGGATTTATTATATTGACACAGCACGTTTTCATGTTATATCGAAATAATCGAAAACAACATATCAAACGTGTATCTTCTCAATCCCTTTATCATAATTTGAAACATGGGGATATTGTATTTGGCTCTCCCAATCAAGACAATCATATTTTAGACCAAATGATTTTAACACTAAATCAAGGCACCAATCATATATTTTTAATTATTGAAGAAAATAATGAAAAATACGCATTTCATGCATTTCCTAGTTCAAACCCAGAAGAATATGAAGTAGATTCAACCCCTTTTTTTGGAAAGTTGGGAGGACCTACAATGGTGTTGATAAAAGAGCCGTTGAAACAGATGGTGACCATTGCAAATTCATGTACCTATCAAGTCTTTCGAACTGGACTTGATATTAAGATTCCAGAAAACTTTCAATTGGACCGAAATGCGTATATTCATTATTGTACGAGAGCCATTGGTCCCTTGTTGGCTAAAATGGGAATTATTAATGTAGACCGGCGTTTAATATTGCCGTATCGACCTGATTATATCGCAAATCAATTGATTCATAAAGGAGTTCCCTGCTTTTACATGTACCACGATTTAAATTTATAGGTCATAATAAATTAGTCAATCCGGAATACGTTAAAAAGAGTCTATCTCCCGCCGTATATTTAATGAGTGGATATTGAATGAATTGGAAAAATAAAGGAAACATTCCAGTCATGTGAGGGTGATGGTCTATAACATACAATTGATAGCTTTGAATACGTTGAATGATACGCTGAGAAGAGGAATAAATGGCTAAATATTCAGGGTCGACCAAATGGTCCAAATTCGTTTCTTTAGAAATGTCTTTGATATAAGCAGTAACGGAAGGAAAAGATTGTACTCTTGAAAATTCTGCCTTCCATTCTTTTATAAATAAAGAATGGGGAATACAAGCCAGAAACCAACTTTCAATACATTCATGGGGGATAGCTTCGTGTTGGTCGTATCCAATGAATTCACAACCGGTTTTGAGTTGAATGCCGTGGAGCCAATCCAACGAATCATTTAGATAAATCGACGCGTCCATCCAAATTCCTCCTCGTTCGGATAAAACGTGAAGTCGTATGATATCGGACAGAAAGGCTTGAGAGGGAACCAATGTCAACTCGGTATCCATATAGGTTTTGATATTTCCGGAATGAATCAAATGGATGGTATAATCGGGACAGAATCGTTTCCATGAATCCATACACCGTTTGACTATCTCTGGTACTTGTTTTTCATGCCAATAGGTATAAATATGTTTAGGAATTAGACTGGATTTGCTTCGAGGGTGTACATAATGTTTTTTTCCAGAGATGGTCATAAGACAGAATAAAAAATAAACCGAATAACAAATCAAAATGATGCCTACATAGGAATAATCATATTGATAGGCGAGGATGGCACAAACCAGTAAAACAAATATTCCATATACATTATAGTATAAAAAACTAGAGAGATGATGCATTCTATTCTTTTATATTTATTTAAATAAAATTACCATGGATACGAATGTCTTCTTGCGTAGATGACCGGCTTTTTCTTATCATAAATCATACAACATAATCCGTACCTATCAAACTTGCCACATAACGAACAATCGGTCGACGAACACGATTCCGTAAATAAATAATATTGCGTGTTTCGACCTTGGTATAATCCAGAAGTCATGTATGCGTTGGTATCTTTTTGAATCTGATATAAAAAATCTTTACAAAAATCGTGATAAAATAAAGGTTCGCCTTGAATGACATAATCGATAAGTGATAAAAAAAGAGGGTGGCGTGAGGGTGCAGAAATAAACCCTTGTGAAATATGATCGGTGGAAAAAATGCTATGGATGACATGTTTGTCTCGAATCATATCGTCTAATGGAATTAATAATTCTTTATGAATATCCATATACACCCCGCCATGAATATACAATAAGGCGTATCGAACCAAATCCGCTTTATGAGCGCCTTGTTTGAAACTACGAAACGCGTGTAAGACATTGGCTGTAAAATAGGTAGACAGAAACGTTTCGCAATCATCGTCGTCTAGAATCTCATGTGAATAAGTAGGAGCGAAACGAGCGATGTTTTCATATACTTCACGTGGAACCTTGGATTTGTCCCAATAGGTTTGAAAGAATCGATGGGGAGATACGGAAGGGTAGTGTGTTTTATCACGTAATAACCGTTTGTTTTTGGAATACATGTCCTCAAAATGGCCTCGGTCAAATCGGAAACTGAAGACGGAAGTAAATCGTAGCAATAGAAAACATACAAGAATAAGTAAAAGTAGAAAAAGAATAATAATCATCTAGATTATTATCTTATTTTTATATAATGATATGATTTTCAAAACCAATGGGATTATTTTATTCCTATGTATTGTACTGGGTGCTTTATTATGGTACTTTCAGATTCCCAATGCATGGTTCTATGCCATTTTCGTTTTTATTTTATTTCAGTTGATATGGTTGCACCAATCGGTACGAACGATTGGATACAAAACACTTCATGATAGTCCTTACGTCCAACAGTACCAAATTCTACATTACCAATCGATTACCGATTGGGAAACAGTGTCCTCCATCGATATTCCCAAACGTATCATGTCCTATCGTGAATTTCTTCGATACCGTATTGAGAAACAGGATACGATTCCATTTCTTATTTTTCGAATGTCATTTTCATTATTTGAAGATTTACCTGTTTCAATCAAGGAAACATTAGAAAAAACACAAGAAGTATGTAAGGAATATACCCAAGTGTACGTAAGTGATATAGATATCGATATGTTTATCAAACGTTATTACCCACAGTATATGGACTTATACCATTCCGTCATTCCAGGTGCGTTTCGGTCCGACATTGCACGATTATTGTTGATATACCATTATGGAGGCATTTATAATGACATTGGTCATACGTATATGGTTTCTCCTTCTCAATGGATAAAAGATAACTTGATACTTGTAAAAGATACCTATAAAATGTTATCGATACCTCAATTGATTGGAATTTATAATGCATTTATTGCAGCGTCTCCACATCACCCTGTTATCAAAGAAATGATTGATACGGTCATGGATAACGTCGAACACCAGCGTCATGGGATAAGCGCTCTGGACATTACAGGTCCGAAAGCCATTTCAAGAGCGTTTAACCATTTCTTTCAACGTCCAGAACATGAAGTGGTGGAACAAGGAAGGTACCTATGGACTGGAAAAGATGAAAAACCATATCCAATTCAGGTATTTTATTTAAAAGATTCTCATATTTATCATGAACATCAGGCCTTGATTTCATGTAAATTTAAAAATTACCAAAAAACATTATACCACCATCGACCTAAATATAGCGAATTATGGTGGAATGACGCGGTATTCAATTAGGTAAAAATTAGTCCATGAAATCGTTCGATGATAAATCCTTCGACTGGATTACTCGACGTAGATAATAGAGATACAATGGACTGATAAAAAGAAATCGGATGTTTCAAAATGGCTTGTTTGGATACAATAAATTGTGCGCCTGTTCCGTATGTCACAGTCGATGGCATTTTGGTTTTAAATAAAGATTTGTATATTTTTTTTGGCATTTCTTTGGGTATATCCGGAAGTTTATAATACCAGGAATGAAAGTTTCTATGCCAGACACTTCCATCTTTCATATCATCGGTGAGAACCTTTTCAGAAAGTGAAAGATAGGGGGTTGATTCAAGATGGAGTTGATTGAAATAATGTTGAATCGTTAAAAATAAGTTGGGTGAATGGTCAAACGGATTGCCTTGTAAACAAATCAAATAATCTGGCAATTTATTATAATGGGAAACAATATGTGAATAATAGGTATGCCCCTCCCTTCCCACATTATCGAGTGGAATAGCATGTTTGAGTATCGCTCCTTTATTGTAGAGATGAACGGAAGGCATATAATCCTTCCATGTTACCGATTCATTGTATCGTGCAATAACGGTGTGAACGGATACATCTTGAGGAGTTCGAATTATGAATTGTTTAGGTTTTTGGGTAGATAAATAAAAATAAATGGCACAAATGAGGATAAGAATGAAACAAAGCCATATCATTTTTTTTAATCACACGGTTATAAATCAAGATTTATGGAAAGAATTCATGTAGATGAAGTGGATAACTCACCCCTCTCCAATCGTCGGATTCAAAGAAATATATACGACCAAACTATTAATGATTCAGCCTGATTTATTACCTGGTCCGTATCGATTTACAAAACCGTATGACTATAAACAAATACAATTTGATATCGAGAGGTGTATCGACGGAAAGCCGTCCAAGATTCATGATATCGAGATTGGAAAGGTGAATAAGGTGAAGGTGAAGAAACGAACGCTTGGCATTTTGTTCTCTGCGTTGTATCATTTAGAGGAGGACGCGGAATGTATATTTGAACCCCTTATGCCATTGCCTACTGAAAAATTAGGATACCAGTTTCATTTTGAATGTTATACGACACTATGCGTATGTATGATTTTATTATCTACTTATGCCTTATGGAAAAGGAATTCATATGCTTTATTATTTTTATTCACCTCACTTTGTATCTTGTATCAAGCAATTGTATTCTAAACGTAAAAAAGATATAGTATGTTGGTTTTATTCTACTATCTTTTTTTATTTATTATTACAGTCATTCTTTGGATACCTACAAAACACATATGGATATCTATAGTGGTAGGACTCGTTGTAAGCGCCATTCTGATTTATATCAAAATGATTTTATTCCGTCCGGTGAGTCTACTTACAACAACGGTTCATCAGATTCCGACACATCAATTGTATTCGTGTTTTAAAAAAGGAGATTTTATATTTAATTCCGTGATTGGAGAATTTAGTCCATTTCAATTATTTTTTATAAATCATTCGATGTTTCATGTGAGTATGGTGGTAGAAGAAAATGGTAAATTATTTGTTTTGCATTCGCATTGTGCGGATATGAATTCCATTCCATACATTTTATATCAATATACCTATTTTGGTATGAAATGGCATGTCATAAAAGAACCTTTGGAAAAGTTTGTCCTCGAAAATAAAAAATCCTATTTTCAAATTGTACGTTCAGTAGTTGAACGTCCTCTTCGAATTACAAAAGACATGGCGATAACAAATAAATATTGTTGTCATTTGATTGGCAATATCATGTATGAAAACGGACTCATTGAAAAGGACAAACGACTCTTATCTTACCATCCTGCATTTATATTCAACCAATTACGAAAAAAAGGGTATGAAACTGTATTTATCGAACAAATCTAGTTACATCCATTGATACAATCCGGTTTGTTCCATCATTTGTCTCGTCCAACTGACATATTTGGTGACTGGCTCTTTATAACATAGGGGATACAATGGATAACACCACATGGCCATTAATGACAAGGGTCCGTTTCCATCCAATAAACATAGGGAATAATTATGAGGTCTTTGAACTAATGCTTGTGCGGATGCGTAAATGCATAAGTAATGAGGGTCATACAAATGGTTTACATTAATTTTTTTCTTAAGATGAGTGATATATTTGGATATGGAAGGGTACGTAAGACTCTTAAAAAATTCGTTTTTCCAATCGGTCACAAATCTGGATTGTGGAATGCATGCGAAAAACCAACTTTCAATTCCAGGATACCCTTCTCGTGTAGGCTGGTCGTACCCCACGAATTCACATGAATCGCGTTTCTGATAGGTATGTACCCAATCCAAAGGTGCATGAAGGTATACGGATGCATCCATCCATATTCCGCCGTGTTTGGAAAGAACCGCCAAACGAACCAAATCGGATATAAATTGTTGAGACATGGAGGTTACAGGAATCGAGTAAGAGCCAATCGTATCTTTATTGAGAATCACGATGGAATACGACGGATTGTATTTTTTCCATGAGCCAATACTACGTTTCACCATTTCTGTCATGGTGGACGGTTCATGCCAGTAGGTATATATGACACATGGAATATCACTTTTTGTGACGGTAGGTGTAATATAAGCAGGTGTTTCATATAACAAGTAAAAAAAGTAAATCACATAACAAAATAAGAGCGAATGTATAAAATCAAATTGACAATATACATAGAAGAGATAAAAACATAACAATAGAATAATAATTCCTTTTATATTTTTCATAAAAAACAATGAGATGACATTCATTTTGAATGTCATACGAGTTTAAATTTAATTACTCTGAGCGGAAACATCGATAACAGCGACAACAGCGACAACATCGACAAAATCGACATGCGAGCCTACATACAGAGCAACATGAATAAAAGCTACATGAATAAAAGCTACATGAAAAAGACATTTATTTTTTAGTATGGAATCGTAGCGTTTTCATTTTTTTTAAATCTTTATAAAAGTCAAATGGCATTGGTTGAAAGCCGTGCTTTGTATCAACAGCGTCTTGTATCTCATCACCGCCCCTTTCAACCATTTCCAACAGTATTGGATACCGATGATGTACCCATTGTAGCCTTTTCTGATATTCATGGCGATATGGATGCGTTGATTGTATGTTTGCGTGATTGTGCTAGAGTCATTCGACGTAGACGCGAGTACCCTTCCAATCCGCCAGAGGACCCAGGCATGATACATATTCCCGAATTTGATGCTCGGTTGAGAGACGAACAATTGGAAATGTTTTTACAAATGGATATCAATGACCAAAGGTATAGAAGGGATGTAGGGTACGAATGGGTAAAAGGAAATAAAACCATAGTTGTTATTTTAGGCGATTTGATTGACCCGTTGCGTAGAAAGAATGGCGTAATGGAATCGAAAGAGCAACTCTATTACCCTCAATTGGAATTAAAAATTCTTCATTTCATCAATGCAATAAATGAAGATTCCAATTTAAAATCGGAAGACGAAGACTATGGCCGAATTTTTAAATTGGTTGGAAACCATGACGTTCAGAATTTTATCAACGACCGTCCTGCAATTGAATTTGGAAGAGACCATTCGTTTCAACAAGATGTGGATACGAATTATTATACGTCTCGTGGCGTTCTCTATACACGCTCTAATGTGTTTCATGTTGGAAATCCTGGATTTCAATTGTACCTTCAAACAACAGGAACTGGTATACTTATGAAAATTCATGATAATTTATTTGTTCATGGTGGAATACCTCCTCAAAAAAGAGGACATCCCTTAACCATACACGAAATGATGATAATGAATCAGACGATAAATAAGGAAATTCCATTTAGTGAAGAGACCATACGTGATTTTTTCAGTTTTTTAGATTATCGTGGCATTTCTGAATCCAATAGTGTGTCCGATAGAAAATGTAGGTATTTATCAGAAGACATTGAAGATTTTTGTAATGACCCGTTATATTGTGGCAACACACCCAACCAATTACGTTTGTTTGTAGGACACTGTAAACAGCATGAAATGTATGATACGTCGACCTTGTCTCATTTTATAGAAACGAATGGTAGAACGGAAACGTATTCCAATTACGAACATCGGGAACGACAACAACTTGTATCAGCCTATCACCATGGCTCTCCTGAATATTCAGATTCACATAATCGAATTTTTGGAATTTCATTATCTTGTGATCGAATCGATAATAATTCAAGGGGAGGTCGTGTACGAGGTCGAGACGATTTTCAACCTCAATTGATAAAAATTGATGTGGCAATGGGACGAGGCCAAAATGGAAATGATGAAATGGACCGTTTTGCATTTACAAGAAGAGTACCTCAAATCGTACGCATACCGTTTCCGATTTCCAATCCCGCTAAACTGGAACTGATTCGTTCAACGGTTCACCATATGGCAATTCATATGCCACGGCCTAGGTTTGCAAAAGAAAAATCATTCCAGCTAGCATTTTCACAACGAGCCGTAGAACAATCCATATCGAATCTAGCCTATTTTAATCATGAAATAAAAAAACAAAAACAATCTAGAAAGAGAAGACTCATGGAACAATTAGAAAAGGAACGTATTTATTTGAAAGAATATAAACAGATGGAAAATTCGATTCGGTCTGCACCATACGGAGCAAAACGAAAAAGTATTAAAAGAAAAAAGAAATAAAAAAAAGTAAAAGATTTTTTTTAATCTTTCCCAAACATAAAGATGATGCTCCCTCCCATTATGATTCCAGCTCCATTACCCCCCGCTCCTATAATTCCATTAAATAATTTGGACCAAGCGAGAGGTGTCATGTTACAATGTCTTTCTAATTTATTAGAAGCGTCACGTACGGCCGACCACGTTTCTAAAATCAGAAGATTATTTCAATTGTGGGGATTAACCTACCCCCAATTGTTGGCAAACGGGTATGTATCCTCAAATGATTTTTATAATGAATTAGCAGTCGTAGAAGGCGGAGCACCTGCTGCTGCTGACCCCGATGCAGATGAATATGCTGCTGTTTTGATTGGACTTTTAGAACAGTACCGATTAAATAATAATTATTATCAACTTTGTAACATGCTTCAAATACGCATCAATCAATTAATGGTCCCTGATGAAGCTGTAATTTTAGGAAAACGTAAAAGTCGTAAAAGTCGTGTGAGAGCTAGCCTTAAATTTCGTCCCAAATCGAAAAAATCGTGCAAGAAACGAAACATGATGTGGAATGGTAAAACGAAACGATGCAATAAAAAATAAAAAATAAAGTGATATTTTGGATATGGTGGATATCTAAAAAAATAAAAATGGTATGGTGAATAAGTAGAATGAACTTTTTTTTACGAGGAATTCTTTACTTTTGTATTGTCCTTGTGATTATAGGAGGAATAAATTGGGGATTATATGCAATCAATAAGAATGTTGATATTATTGATGCATTTGGTAACTTGGTATACGGAGAACATTATTCCATCTTTTCAAGAATTGTATACGGTTGTGTTGCTATTGCATCATTGATATTGATATTGTTTTCTATATTCATTTCATAAATTTTTTTTATTTGGTACGTTTTTATTTGGTACGTTTTTATTTGGTACGTTTTTATTTGGTACGTTTTTATTTGGTACGTTTTATTTTCTCAACTATTCATTAAAAAAATGGCAGCTTTATCCATCACCGATGAATTAGATATGATGATTCAAACGTGTAAAGGCGTTCGAAGAACAAAAGCGGTCGTAGACCAATTCAAGGCGTTGATAAAAGAAAAAGTAAAATTGAATCTAACTCATGTTTCTGTAGAACAACTATGTGTACTGGATTCTGCTTTACAATTGGTTGCTCAGAAAAAGGAACGGTTTCATTATTCAACCATTATAGGTGAATTATTAGAATTATATTCTCATTTGATTTCTCATCATCGTATGACGAAATCGGCTTCGCTTTTAGTTTCTGGATTAGAACCAATATACAATATTATGGAACCTCCCAACGAAGAGATAAGAAGAGCGATGGAAAGTTTACAAAAAGAATACTATAAAAGTAAAAAAGGCATTGTTCCCTTTTTAGAGCCTATCGTTCAAGCAGCAATGCCCGCTTATCCACCTTCCGGTCGATTAGGTGATTTACTAGGCCAAAATAGTGCGTTTAATCCTGTTTCTGCTAGTTTTCTTTCCAATTTAACTATTGAAGAAGGAGCCGCATTACGAGCTACTAAAGTGGATTCGATTCCTAATACCCGTTATTTGTTTGCTCCTACATACAGTTGCTATGATAGAAAAACAAATAACCCAACCGATTTAACTACCGATGAAGCAAAATATCTTGCTAGACTTAATGATATTAGTCTATACGGAGATTCCAGTAAGAAGCCTTTGACACGACCTCAATTATGTAAAACATTAGGAGACGCTGGACTCGTTTTACATAACGGACTAAAAACCGTACAACGAGACCCCGTGAGAAGAATAAAAAGTCCTATCGAACCACCCATTGGTCGTTTTACAGAACATCCCGTAGAGCGCACTTTACAAAGAGCAAATGAAGGACGAGTTTATTTAGAACAGTTTGGTTTAAAAAGCAAGAAGAGTAAGAGCAAGAGTAATAGAAAGAAGAGTAAGAGCAAGAGCAAAAAGAACAAGAGCAAGAAGAGCAAGAGCAAGAAGAACAAGAGCAAAAAGAATAAGAGCAAAAAGAGCAAGAAGAGCAAAAAGAACAAGAGCAAAAAGAATAGCAAAAAATAAACAAAATTACAACATGATATCTTGATAGATAAAAACGATAGGAAAGAGTAATAAAATGCATAAGCCATAATAAACATGATATTTCAAATCCCAAGATGAAAGTAATACTGGTTGATAAGCAAATAAAGCAGCACAAATAACGAGAAAGAATAATAAGACATTTCTACTATTCATCCATTTATATTCATTGACTTCGCGTTCACTTTCTATAGGCTCACAGGATTGAAGTTGATACAATTCAAGACATTCTGGATAGTGTTTGAATAATATATCATGGTCAAGATAAGCCCATGGTTTGTGACACCCAAAACATTGTTCTGAAAAAACCGTTTCCATTGAAAACGATTTAGATTGTTCATAAGAAGGAACATACAAGGCTCGTTTGGAATAGTATACATCTTCATTACATATTTTATAAACATAAGGGTCGGAATGTAAAATATGTAACATTTTACTTTTTTTACGTAATGAAAATCCTCCATTTCCAACCTTTATATTATAATGAAAAAACCCCCATGGTGCGCCAACATAATCATATTTCATAAATTGTTCTAGTAAATGAGCATTCCGAGGAAAAATCATACTATCGGTTTGAAAAATTAAAAACGTTTCAGTTGGAATATGGTCATAAAAAGAAGGTGATGTTACTAATAAATTATACATGTGAATGCTTAGATTTTCAACATGTAAATCATGTAAAGTGATGTTCTTTAGCGTATTGATTTTAGGAACTATCTGTTCTACATATTCTTTATTCAATGAACCATGCATGATGATAATACCCCATTCATCTGATAAACAAGAAGAAATATTACGTAAAACAAACTCTAAAGCTTTATGACGCCTAGGTTCAATAATAACTGCAGAATATTTCATGTCTATATAAAATAAAGATTATTATTTTATAAAAAATAGTTGTATTTTATTTGTGTTTCACTTGTATTTCATTTTGCTTGTATTTCATTTGATACACGAATGCCTGATTCCATTGCGGCGTGCATTACCATTGATTTTGGCTGAGTTGCTTCCCCCGCAAAAAATAAAGTATTCAAAACGGGTTGGGCGAGAACATTTCTATCTTCATTCCGTGAAGGAGAACTATATCCGCCTTTGATATATGGTTCATTGGTCCAATCTTGGACCATCATATCGATAAATAAGGCCGATGCTTTATTATCAAAGATTTCGTCCAATTGGTCCAGTACAGACCGTTTTAATTCACTTCTTGATAATGCATGCAATGCATTGGCGTAAGAGGAGGTCGCAAACCCCATCAATATGAATTCATCTGTATTGGATACAGTCCAAAATTCAGGGACTCCATGTTCACAAATCATCCCTCTAAAATCGTGTGGCACGAATCGGGCTGAAAATCGAAGGGCGAGTTTCAAACAAGATTCCATTCGAATCTGATGTATCATCTTTACTTTTTCAAGTGGCAAATGAGGACAAAATTCAATTACGTTTTGTTGTAAGATGGAAAGGGGGACAGTAATGACAACTTTTGTGGCTGTAATGTACTCTTTTCGTGATGTGATGGAAACAAAACCCGGTTTCCAACATATTTGTTCTACAGGCCAATTCGTCCATATTTCAGTTTTTTTTCGTAAATACGAAAGAAGAGCGTCGTGACCACGACAATCCAGCTCAGAATTCCCGTCCACTTCAAAACGGTCTGTGACGATACAGGATTCTTTAGTCGGCAACGAACGAATATCGCTACACAAGGTATTGCCATAACCGGCATTCATCAATGCCATCATGGAAGGATGAACGCCCATATCTACTAATGTTTCGTATACAGTTTGATGTGTATCTTCATTCATGGTATGAATCGATTGGTTTGCAAATATGAAATCGGGATGTTCGGAATCAAAGCGGTATAAGGTACGATTGACGTAATAGTACCCGCAACCGCCCGAAACCGTATGTTCGGGGTGAGGACCGCCGTCGCCTTGCGCCCATGTGAAAATAGGTTGACTGGGTATCCCCAATTCATCCAAATGTTGTTTCAAAATCGTATGTTCGCCGTGAATAAATTCTGCGCCTAATGAAATCGGACACGATGCGAAATTATGTAGGGTGGATACGCGTCCTCCGATTTGAGAACGGGCCTCTACTATTAAAACGGAAAGGTGTGGCGATTCGTCACAAAGTGTTTTGGCACATGTTAATCCTGCCAAGCCCGCACCAACAATAACCACATCGTACATATTCCTTATATCGTCTTGTTAAATGTATTTTTTAACTTTTTTTGTTACTGTTTTCGTATAAAAATTTACTATTTTTTTAATATTTATATATTGTAAAAAATGGCAGCTCCATTACAATATGGACGATTGGTGATATCGGGAATTACGTTTAATGTCCCCCTCGATAATAATGTACAAGTGGAATTATATTTTGTACCAGGAATGCCAGCTGCTTTATATCAACAATACCAAAAAACACAAGCTTATTTTCGAAGAAAAGGATTGCCTCCTTTGACAACAGTGACGTACGATAATGGAACACGAGCATTTTGGGCGTATTCTGATGACCGCTCGGTAGGACTTGTGTATACACCTCCTGATACCTTTCAAGTGATTGCCAATCGTAAATCAGGGCCGCTTCCAACCTTGGTAGAGGAACTTTCCAAAATGACGATTCCACAATTGAAACAGTATGCTGCCGACAATGACATTCTTCCGTTTCCATCGGCTCTTACCAAAGAAGGACTCGTTTTCTTTATCAACCAAACCATAGTAAAAATGGAAGAACGGCGTGCGAATCCGTTGGTTATCAACTGTTATCAGTTTTTTCTCCAATCCAGTGCGGTACTTAAACGAATTCTGGAAGACTTTATTTATTTTTTTGTACGGTATTACCATGTACGAATCGATATTAAAAATCCAGACAGTAGAGTCGTTCTTATTGAATTGGAACAATTGGGATTGATTCGAATCGATATGTCACAGATAAGTATGGATGATGCGAATCAGATGTTGGCCGATATTATTAAAGAATTAAGAAGATTATATAACATTGAATACGCAAAGGAAGAAACTGTTCCTCAATTTATAGATAAGAAATTAGATAAAAAAGCCAATTCCGCTTTTTATTTTAATATGGAAGACCCTATTGTAAAAGGTTGTCCTGGAACGTATCAACAACTGGGTACAATGATTCGACCCGATGCTGCGTTTAAAGATATTTATACCAGATGGGAAGTTATGGCGGATAAACAGGCGGCATTACAACTTATGTATCAAATCTTACAATGTAAAAATAAAACCGATTCCTATATATACAATGACCATAACCGAACCCTTTATATCATTCATACTATTCTGAATCGTAGTATTAATCCAAACCTCACCTCAAAAGTAGATAGTGAAAAAGATAATCGATTTTTATTTCAAATTCTTTTGCAAACCGCATCGAATTTGGCACAAGTAGGACCGAATCAAACCTTATCCAATAAAAAGAGTGATGGAAGTTCATTAATGGACCCGGAAGACCCAACTCGAATGTTGTCATGGAGAAAATATATTTATATTGTGGTTAATTTTATCTTACTTCTTCCACAACCGGTTCAAGTCAATTGGGCCGAATCGTACTTGAAAAGTTTTATTGAAGGATACGATTTAAAAGTCGATGCGATTCCAGTTTGTCGACCCGGATTGGTTCCTGTATTCGGAATTCCAGTTACGCCTGGAACACAACAATATGCATCTTGTTATTTAGGAATGTGTTACCATATGTTGATTTCATTGTATCAAGTGTTATTTGAAGGATATCAACCAAAACCAGTTAAACCCAATCCCAAGAATCCAATTATTGTCGTTCAACAAGCACCAGTACAACATATCGAGCAACCTGTCTTTTATTACAATAGTATTATCACTTCCAAAATTCAAGAGTTTCAAGTAGAATTCATTCAAAAATATAATATTACAGAAGATTTTACAGAAGAACAAAAAGAATTATTTAAAGAAGAATTTTTTGGATATTTTTTAAGTTTACCAGTCACACACGACGACCATAATTGGGAACCTCAAATTAATACAATTGTTGATGGGGTATTGGAATTTTTAGGAAAAAGAGGTAGAATGAGAAATTCAAGAAAGAGAAAAGGTAGAAATACAAAAGGTAGAAAAGGTAGAAATACAAGAAATACAATGAAGCGTATGAAATCTAGAAGCGCGACAAGGCAATAACAAGATAACAATTACAAAACTAATTATAAAAAATTCATAGGAAAAAAAGAAAAAAGAAAAATTTCATTTATTATCCTTTCTAATTAATAAAGAATGTCTTTGATAAATCTTTTAGAAAAACGTATTTTATTTTTGGGATACGGCGCTGTTGCAAAAGCGGTATGGAACTATATGAGTATGTATTTTATCGTTGAGCCTTCCAATGTATTCCTTGTGGACAAATCCGAAACCGCTTTTTATGGGCCTTCATTAAAAAATGTGAACCGCATCGTTTCCATGGTTGATGCAAACAATTTTGAACAATTGGTAAAATCTATATTAAGAGAAGGTGATATTGTGATTGATTTAACATTCAATTCAGCAACGTACTTTTTTATTCAAATGTGTTGGTTGCGTGGATTGCATTATATCAATACAAGTATTGAAGATTCTATGGATACATTTAAAGGGAATTCTATTGATTTCCAACAACAAAAAGTACTAGCCATTTATAAACAATGCAGTCGTCAAACCAAGATTCGAAGTAGTATTGTTACTGAATGTGGTCAAAATCCTGGTTTGATTCAACATTATGTATTGTATGCGATGCAACAACTTCATCAGAAAATGCATCCGTATTCAAAGAAGAGATTTGATAGAACACAATTGACTAATGTGATTTCAGAGTATAAAATAGGGACTATCTTGATGAGTGAACGCGACCAAATTAAAACCAATCGTAAAATGGATTCGATAGTGAATACCTGGTGTGTATCTGGTCTTATTTCTGAAGGAATGGATGATGTCGAGGTGGTTTGTGGAACCAAGAATCCGTATATTCAGCCTATGCTTCCCAAAGAAGTCATTAATAAAGGAATGATGAAATTGTACGAGCCGTATCAATTAAAGGGCAAACAAGTTATTTTCTTAAAAACATCTGGATTGGATAGTTATATGAACTCGATTGCGCCTGTTATCAAAGACAATAAAATAGTTCATGAAATATACGATGGACAATTAATTCATCATGGTGAAGTGTTTGAATTGGCTTCTTATTTTGGAGACATGGCTCCATTTATGAGTTATGTATACCAATCTTGTCCTTATTTTCAACAAACCGTCAAACCGTTTATTAAATTATACGGAAAGGATAATTTAGATATATTGATTGAAACTCACCCCGAATCATTTAGTGTCATGGATAACATCAATGTTAAAAAAGAAGACCGCCTTACCGGATTCGATAGCATTGGTTGTACGATTTTTTGTGGCGAAAGTACAGTAGAAAAAATATATTGGTGTGGTTCAATTCTAAGTGATACACACAAATGCGTGAAAAGTGAATTTAGTCCAACCATAGTTCAAGTGGCAGCAGGTGTACTA
>Ga0164296_1002609_pt1 | contig 17686 bp, 11 predicted proteins | sample GEODES057metaG_FD_113533 | JGI IMG/M metagenome (GOLD analysis project Ga0164296, IMG submission 113533) | Dystrophic lake water microbial communities from Trout Bog Lake, Wisconsin, USA - GEODES057 metaG | ecosystem: Environmental > Aquatic > Freshwater > Lake | place: USA: Trout Bog Lake... | reverse complement strand
TAGCCTCCTCGTGAGCCTATCTATCGGAATCGTCGGACTGCCCAATGTGGGAAAGTCGACCCTTTTTAATGCCCTGACCAAGAACAACGTCTTGGCGGCAAATTACCCATTCGCGACCATTGAGCCGAACGTTGGGGTCGTTGGAGTGCCTGACCCGCGCTTGGATGTGCTCGCCAAGATATTTGGCTCAGAAAAGCTCCTACCGGCCACCGTCTCCTTTGTAGATATCGCCGGAATCGTGAAAGGCGCCTCTGAGGGCGCGGGACTTGGCAATAAATTCTTGGCCAATATCCGAGAGACCGACGCGATCTGTCAGGTTATCCGAGTCTTTAAAGATGAGAACGTGACCCGCGAAGGGGAGCGCAGCGCAGAATTCCTCGACCCGAAATCCGATATCGAAGTCATTAATACCGAACTTGCGCTCGCTGATCTACAAACGATTGAGAAAGCAATTCCGCGTTTGGAAAAAGAGGCGCGCATTCACAAGGAGAAGGCTGCGACTTTAGAAGCCGTCAAGGAAGCACAAGCTCTATTGAACGATGGGAAGTTGCTCTTCACCTCAAAGATGGATTTAAGTGCAATCGCTGAGTTACAACTCATGACCACAAAACCATTCTTATATGTTTTCAATGTTGATGCGTCAGAACTTTCCGATGAAAAACTTCGCGCCGAACTTCAAGCGCTCGTTTCACCGGCAAAAGCGATCTTCCTCGATGCAAAGACCGAAGCGGAACTTGCAGAGTTGGATGATGCGGACAGGTTGGAACTCCTTAAAGAGATCGGCATGGAAGAGCCTGGCTTAACAACGCTCGCTGCTGTTGGTTTTGAAACGCTAGGACTTCAAACTTATTTAACCGCCGGTCCCAAAGAGGCTCGCGCCTGGACTATTCATAAGGGCGATACTGCACCCGTTGCAGCTGGTGTAATTCACACCGATTTCCAAAAAGGTTTCATCAAGGCCGAAATTGTGGCATTTGATGATTTGGTAGAAGCAGGTTCAATGACAGAGGCCCGTGCTCGCGGCAAAGTTCGCATGGAAGGCAAAGAGTACGTAATGGCTGATGGTGATGTAGTGGAATTTAGGTTTAACGTATGAGTACCCAACACGAAAATAGCGATATCACTGAGAATATCGGGCATGAGTTTTCACAGAAAGACAATCCTTATCTAACCGGGGCGTTACGTAAGCGCGATGAACTTCGTAACGTCGCGATCATCGCCCACGTTGACCATGGAAAGACCACCTTGGTTGATGCGATGCTCTGGCAGTCAGGCGCATTTGCGGCCCACCAGAGCCAATCTGAGGGTAAAGACCGCGTCATGGATTCGATGGACCTTGAACGCGAAAAGGGAATCACCATCCTTGCAAAGAACACTGCGGTAAAGCGCGGCGCGCAGACCGTGAACATTATTGATACACCGGGCCACGCCGACTTTGGTGGCGAAGTTGAGCGCGGTCTAGAAATGGTCGATGGCGTCATCCTGCTCGTCGATGCTTCTGAAGGCCCACTGCCACAGACACGTTTCGTGCTTCGTAAAGCGCTTCAGAAGAACTTGCCAGTTATATTGGTGATCAACAAAGTGGATCGCTCTGACTCACGCATCGCAGAAGTTGTTGATGAAGCGTATGAACTCTTCCTTGATCTAGATGCTAACGAGAAGCAGATCGAATTCCCGATCGTCTACGCATCTGCGAAGGCTGGTCGCGCTTCACTGAATCGTCCTCAGGACGGGGGAATGCCAGACCGTGAGAACCTCGATGTTCTCTTTGAAACAATTTTTAGCACCGTTCCTGCGCCGACATATCACGATGGTGCTCCGCTCCAGGCCCACGTCACAAACCTGGACTCATCGCCATACCTTGGTCGCCTAGCGCTCTGCAGAATCCGCGAGGGTTATATTCGCAAGGGTCAGCAAGCGATGTGGATGAAGAATGATGGATCCACTGAACGCGTAAAAATTTCAGAGCTCTTGATGACCGATGGTTTGGAACGTGTTCCGGTTGAAGAGGCTGGACCAGGTGACATCATCGCGGTAGCCGGTATCGAAACAATTACTTTAGGTGAAACCCTCGCCGATCCAGAGCAAGCATTCGCGCTTCCATTGATCACCGTCGATGAACCTTCAATTTCGATGACAATCGGTATCAACACCTCTCCACTTGCTGGTCAGGTCGGAAAGTTGTTGACCGCTCGCCAGGTAAAGAACCGTCTGGATGCCGAGCTCATCGGTAACGTTTCACTTCGTGTGAACAACACCGATCGTCCAGATACGTGGGAAGTACAAGGTCGCGGTGAACTACAGCTTGCAGTGCTTGTTGAAATCATGCGCCGCGAAGGTTTTGAGTTAACGGTTGGAAAGCCACAGGTAGTGACAAAGACCGTGAACGGAAAGCTCCATGAGCCAATGGAGCGTCTGACCGTTGATATTCCAGAGGACTTCCTTGGTGTCGTCACCCAGTTGATGGCGCTTCGCAAGGGCCGCATGGAGCAGATGGTGAACCACGGTACCGGTTGGATTCGCATGGACTACAAGGTTCCTTCACGCGGACTCATCGGTTTCCGTACCGAATTCTTGACCGAAACTCGTGGAACCGGATTGCTGCACCATGTCTTTGATGGTTACGAAGAATGGCATGGCGAGATCCGTACGCGATTGACTGGTTCCTTAGTTTCAGATCGCCGCGGAACTGTTACCTCATATGCTCTTTATACATTGCAAGAGCGCGGTGGAATCTTCGTTGAACCAGGCATGGAAGTTTACGAAGGCATGGTTGTTGGCGAAAACAGCCGTCCGGAAGATATGGATGTCAACGCGGTTCGCGAAAAGAAGCTGACCAATATGCGTTCTGCAGGTGCTGATGAGGCAGAGCGTTTGATTCCACCAAAGATCTTGAATATGGAACAGGCGCTGGAATTTTGCCGCGAGGACGAATGCGTTGAGGTTACCCCGAAGCAAGTCCGAGTTCGCAAGGTCATTTTGGATCAGAACGAGCGCGGACGTATTACATCTCGGACAAAGCGGGCAAACGCTAACGCCGAGTAACGCCGAATAACCCGATCTCCCTGAAAATGTCAGCGACCTTGGGTTAGATATCCTCATGGTTAGTCGGGAAGCAAAATTAAAGTTGGTGCGGCGCCCTGCGTCTGCGCCAACTTTTGTTTTATCCCCGGCCCAATCCCACATAGTTGCGCACCGCGATTCACCACTCGTTGTCTTGGGTGGACCTGGAACAGGAAAGACAACTACCATCGTTGAAGCAGTGTGCGACCGGGTGCGCTCTGGCGTGGATCCCAATTCAATCTTAATCATTACCTATGGTCGCGAGTGGGCCTCATCGCTTCGCGATCAGATCGCGCTCGCCGCGGGTACGACATCATTTGAACCACTTTCGCGAACTTTCCATTCACTCGCGTTTTCTATCTTGAATGAGAAGTTAGCGGCGGATAGCGCACGCTACGTACTGATTTCGGGTGCGGAACAAGATCTGGTTATCTCGCAAATGCTGGGCAGTCCACACGCTTCATCCCAATCGATTCCATGGCACCCTGAATTATCTGCAGCAATACAGACAAGGGGATTCGTGCGCGAAATTCGTGACTTGATCTCGCGTGCTACTGAACTCGGCTTGGATGCGAAGTCGCTCCAACAACGCGGTGAACTCCTTCAGGAGAAATATTGGAATGGCGCAGCCCATTTTTGGTCATCGTATTTTGGTGCCAATGAATTAAAGAGCGCGACCGTAGGGGAACGCTTAGTTCGCATCGACCCGAGCGCAATCATTAACGAGGCAATTTACTTACTCCAAGAAGATCCCGCCCGCTTGGATTCCTTCCGAAAGCGATTTACCACGATCATCGTCGATGAATTTCAGGAGAGCGATAGCGCGCAACGCAAACTATTAGAACTCTTGGCACCACGCGACCTCATGATTTTCGCAGACCCAGATAGTGCAATCGGTAGGTTTCGCGGGGCAGACTCGGACAGCCTGCTTCGATACCTCACTTCACTGGGCGCAACTCAAATCGTGCTTGATCAGAATTTTCGAAACTCTTGCAAGATCAACTCACTTCTTAGCGATATTTCTGGTCGATTTCGACAATCATCACCAACTCGCACTTCCGTAACATCTGGGGACTCGATAGAAGCTGGGGAAATAAGTGTTGCCAAGCTCGCCTCGCAGGGAGAATCCGCGCAACTGATCGCCCATGCTCTCAGACTTGCTCATTTGCAAGATGGCATTTCCTGGTCAGAGATGGCTGTCATTGTCCGAACCCCGGGTACGCAAGTCAGTGCGTTGCAACGCGCGTTTGCCCAGAATCATATCCCAGTTTCGATCGGCGCCTCGGCAACCGCGCTCGCTGAAAATCCAGCGATCCTTCCAATCCTCAATATTGCTTCACTTGCACTCAAAAACACGCTTACCATCGCAGACTGGCCGGTCATTGAGGAAGTTTTGTTATCTGAATTTGGTGGGGCCGACGCCTTGCAATTGCGACAGATCAGGCTCGCTTTTACTGCAGTTCGCACAGACCATCGCAGCACGACAGAGATGATGATTGACGCACTGACTTCTAAAGTCGCAGAGCTGCCTTGGGAGCAGATCAAACCACTCAAACAACTCAACGATCTTCTAGCCGTTGCACGCAAGACGCTACGAACATCTACCGAAGTTGCAGATTTATTGTGGAGTATCTGGAACAACGCGGTTAATTATGAAGGATCAAGAATTCCTGAACTTTGGCGGGAACGCGCACTCGCGGGTGGCGCTAGAGGTGCAAACGCCGACCGTGACCTCGACGCGGTCATTCAACTCTTTGAATCTGCCAGGCGATTCGCAGAGCGCAACGTGGGGGCGGCGCCACAATTATTCATCACCCAATTACTCAACGAGCGAATCCTTGGCGATTCGATCACAGAGAGCGCTCAACGTGAAGAGGTCGTCACTGTTACGACTGTTCACTCCGCTAAAGGAAGAGAATGGGAATTTGTTGTTGTGACAGGCCTGCAAGAAGGCACCTGGCCAAACCTTAAGGAACGCGGCTCGCTCTTGGGCAGCGAGCGACTCGTTGAGGCAGCACGAAGCGGTTTGCAATCTCGCGCAGAGATCGCCGCAGCTGCGGCATCTGGTTTGGCAGAAGATGAACGCCGCTTGCTTTATGTAGCGCTCTCAAGGGCAAAGAGACGGCTGCTCATTACCGGATATTCCGAAGAGGATTCTGAACCATCACGTTACTTCGAAGAGATCCACGAAGCTGTGCACGGAACTACTTCTGACGAAGCAGTTGTTAAGGCTCCGCGGCAAATCACGAGCCAAGCACTCGTTGCGACCTTACGACGAAACCTCATCGAAAATTCCGCAAGCGATCAGTTCACTGCGAAGTTGCTCCATACCCTTTGGAAATCAGGTATTTCCGCGGCAGACCCTGCGACCTGGCTCGGCTATTTAGAACCAAGTTCCAATGACCCAGTTGTTCCTCCCAACGAACCAATCAGAGTTTCCCCGAGTTCACTCACTACTTTTGATGAATGTGGCTTGAAATGGTTCCTACAAAAATCCGGGGCAAATGATGGTGATTCATCCGCGCAGTTGCTCGGTGTAGCCATCCACTTCATCGCTGAAAAATTATTGACGACCCCTGATCTCGCATATGACGAAGCATGCGAACAATTAACTGCTGCATGGCCAATTGTCGATCAAAACGTTGGATGGGTGAAGGAACAGAAATTAGGTGAAGCAAAGGAGATGCTCAAGCGCTTCTTTGATTGGCACGAAGCAAATCCCCGCACACTTGTCCTTGTGGAAAGTGATTTTGAAGTCACATTCGATCGCGTGATTCTCAAAGGAAGCGCTGACCGCATTGAACTAGATCCGACGAGCGGAAAATATTTCATTGTCGATCTCAAAACGGGAACAGCAATAACAAAAGACGAAGCTAAAGAAAATAAGCAACTATCGGCATATCAATTGGGATTGCTTAAATCGGGATTTGAAGAATTACCGGCAGATGCACAGAGCGCCGGAGCCGGATTACTTTTCCTTAAAAAGGATGCGAAGGAACCCAAAACTTATGATCAGCCGCCGATTGATCCAGAGATAATACAAAGTGAGATCAAGGTCGCCGCAGAAGGAATGGCTGGTTCGTCATTCACCGCAGTGTTGAACAAGAGCTGCAGGGTCTGCGCGGTACGGGCGCTCTGCCCGCTGCAGACCGAAGGTCGGAGTGTGATCTCCTGATGAATGAGCGGGCGATGAACTCACGAATAGTCAACGGAACCATTGAGCTAGAACGCGAAATTACCGCGTTGGATATTGCCCGCGCACTTGCAAGCGCTGGCGGTAAATACATTGAACCAACTGCCGAGCAGCGCGCGATCATCGAATCCAAACATTTTGGTCCAACGGTCATCATTGCTGGTGCCGGTTCCGGCAAGACCGAAACCATGTCCCAGCGCGTCCTATGGTTGATCGCAAACGGCGTGGTCAGCGCTGATCAAATTTTGGGGCTGACATTTACTCGTAAAGCAGCTTCAGAGCTCGCCATCAGAATTCGCAAGCGTTTACGTCAACTCAGGCAGGCAGGACTGATTCCAACTATTGGTGAGCACGGAGCGCTTGTCGATATCGCAGTAGATGTCTCTACCTATCACTCATACGCCGGAAAGACCTTGGCAGAACATGGTATCCGAATGGGTATTGATACCGATGGCGAACCTCTAGGGGAGGCTGCTGCATGGCAACTTACCTATTCAATCGTCAATAGTTTTGCAGAAGTTGATGCGCCGATTTTTCATAGCCCTGACCACATAGTTGAAGCGGTCATGACGCTTTCCTCACAAATCGGTGAACATAACGCCGATGTCGCGGCGGTACGCGCATTCTTATTTGATTTCGCAGATCAACTCACTGCTCTAGGGCCCAGAACAAACGAGACCGTGCGAAGCGCGCTTGAAGTGATCCAGGAGCGGATCGCGATCTTGCCTATGGTCCAAAAGTCGGATGCGCATCGCCTGGCGCACGGACAACTCACCTTTGATGATCAGATGTCATATGCCGCGAGGCTTGTGGAAGCGGTTCCGGAAATTTCAGAGATAGAGCGCGCCAGATACAAAGTCGTTCTCCTTGATGAGTACCAAGATACTTCCTATTCCCAAGTTCGCTTCCTTACTTCTTTATTCGGAGGAGGCCACGCAGTTACTGCCGTCGGTGACCCCAACCAAGCGATCTATGGGTGGCGCGGTGCAAGCGCTGAAACCCTGGATTCATTTGGAGAGACCTACTCCGTCAATGGCAATTATGCGCAGTATGAATTGCTCACCACGTGGCGTAATGATCAGCGAATCCTTGATTTCTCAAATATTGTGATTGACCACATTGCGGCCACTTCGCTTACACACTTTGGAGTAAAGCGACTTCGCTCTCGTCCGGATGCAGGAGATGGTGAGCTTCGATGCGGAATATATGTAACTCAGATAGATGAAGCGGAAGCGATTGCAGATTACTTTGCAGAGTTATGGAATGACCCACAACGTTTAGCAAAGCCAGAAAGCGAACGCTCCAGTTTTGCAGTCCTGGTTCGCGCGAAGTCGTATTTTCCCGCGATCGAAATGGCGCTTCGTGAGCGAGGTTTACCCACAGAGGTAATCGGTGTCGGCGGCTTGATCCATATTCCTGAGATCGCAGACATGGTTGCGCTGCTTCGTCTCATGACATATCCGGATGCAGGTACTGCGCTAGCCCGATTGATCGCAGGGCCGCGGCTCGCGCTTGGTGCACTCGATATTGCTGGCCTTGGTAAACACTCACGTGATCTCGCCCGTGCCGCTCATGCCCGCAAAACCGATCGCATAGAAGAAGTCTTGGAATACGGTAGCGAGGCAACGCTCGATGCCCAAGATTTCGCAATGGGTTCAATCATTGAAGCGTTAGACTCGATCGAAGCTGCACCTGCCGATTACTTTTCACATGAGGGTTTTGCGAGACTCAAAAAGTTCTCCCATGAACTTCAACAACTCCGCAGGAGTATGACTGGCTCAATTACCGACAAAATTCAAATTGCCGAAAGGTTTCTAGGGCTCGATGTTGAAACCCTCGTTCGAGATGGTTGGGAGAGCGGGCGCAGACATCTCGATAAATTCCTCGATGAAGCAGCGGCCTTTGCGCGGTCGGGCGGTAGCATCGCCAGTTTCTTGGCATGGCTTGAGAGCGCTGAAAAAAATGAAGGTGGGCTGAAGCCCTCAGCAATTACCGTGAGCAATTCTGCGATTCAACTTCTGACCGTTCACCAGTCAAAGGGAGCAGAGTGGGATGTCGTTGCCGTACCTGGTTTAGTTGAGTCCGTTTTCCCAAGTTCCGGATCAGGAACTAAATCGTGGATTAAATACCCCGGAACGCTGCCCATTAAATTCCGTGGTGATCATCTGCAATTCAACGACTTTGAATTCCCTCGCGGGGACGCTGCCTTTAAACCCGCTGCTGTAAAGAATGCGATGGATGAGTTTGATGAAGCTCAAAAGGCACGCCGCCTCCTTGAAGAGCTACGCCTTGGTTACGTTGCGTTCACTCGCGCGAAGTCATACCTCTTTTGCAGCGCATCATGGTTTCGGGAAGGCAAGACCGCTAAAGAGCCGAGCGTGCTCTTTAAATTGCTCCATGAATATCTAGGCGCAAATCAACCAGGCGCGATCATTTCAGTTGCCGAAACTCCTGATGTAAATCCGCTTATCGAAAATCCTCGTAGCGCTACATGGCCAACTCCCAACCCCAAGCGCGATCTGATTCGCCAAAGCGCGCAAAGCGTTCTGGGGGCAGAGGCGATAGACATTGACCAAGCGCTGGCAGCCGAGACTGACCCGTCGCGACTCTCCCTTCTCAACGATGCAAAGGCGCTCATCCAGGTAGCCGCTGCGCGGAACGCAACGCAGCTCATCTACTTGCCTAACCGCCTCTCTGTATCAACGCTCATCTCACTAGGCAAAGACCCAGTGGAACTGGCTCTTAACATTCGGCGTCCAATGCCGCGTCATACCGATCATTTTGCAAAACGCGGTACCGAATTCCATCTCTGGGTCGAGCGCCAATTCGGTGCACTTACCTTGTTTGATGAGGATCTCTTTGATCCTCTTGAGCCAGCCGAAGTTGAGTTAAAAGAACTCCAAGAGAAATGGCTCAACTCCCCGTGGGCAAAGCGCACTCCAATTGCTGTTGAAGAGGGCTTTGAAACCGTCATTAATGGCGTGGTAATTCGAGGTCGGATTGACGCGATTTATAAAACTGGAGATATTTACGAGGTAGTTGACTGGAAGACAGGCAGGGCGAAAGTCGATGAAGAACTTCAGGTGGCCGCTACACAACTTGCTATGTACCGCCTTGCTTACGCGAAGCAACATGGAATTCCGCTCTCCAATATCAGGGCAGCTTTCTACTACGTTGCCGATGATCGAACGGTATTTCTAGATCAGCTAGCGAGTGAGTCGGAAATCGAAGCGATGATCAATCAGATTGAAGAAGCTTAAAAGTCAACCTCTGCTCCAATAGGCAAGTGATCGCTCAGTCGCGAACTCTCAAAAGCTAATTCCCTTGCTCTCACATCTTCCTTCGCCAAGATGTAGTCAAATTGCAGCGAGGGCTTATAAACCGGAAACGTTCGCTTTGCGACGAGGGAACGCCATGATGTAAATCGCTCCGGAATATTCCACGGCAAATTAATGTCGCCGATAATTAAATGCTTTCCGGGAAGGCTCTTCATTTTTTTACTGAGAATAAGGAGTTGGAAGTAATTCCAAAACGGCACGAACGAGAGATGAGTTGCAGCAACCGTGAATCCATTTTCAAGTTCGGCAATAACTGCTACACGCGGTTCATCTTTCGCGTACTTAAGTCGAAATCCTTTATCGGTTGGATACGCCAATGCGATTCCGAACCACGACGCCGGCAAATCGATGCGATGCCAAGCCTTAACCGGAACCCGACTTGCGATCCCAATCCCATACCCGGTCAGATCCAGTGAATCCGTTTCTGTCTGGATGGTCTTTTCAGATTCCGTAGGACGGCGCCACCCAAAGCCCGGTGTCCCGATGACCGCTCGGGCATAACCCCAATGTTCGGCGCCCATCGCTTTGGCCACAATCTCTAGCTGATGAACATTTCCAGAGCGCGATTGATTTTCATCGACTTCTTGAACCGCGATGAGATCGCAGCCGGTTTGGGAGATAAGGCTTGCCACAGATTCGGCCAAGTCGGGAGCGGGCTCGGTCGGGTTAGCTGCCTGACCATTGAAAATATTCCACGAGATGACCTTCACGAGGAGAGGCTAGTAGGGTCGCCTCCTAATGAGAATTCTGAATTTGCCTCTGTCCAGGTCCAATGTTGACCGTTCCGCACACCTGCGCGGTGATGAAGCGGCGTTGGAGGCAATGTGGGAGAGCGGCCGAATTCTGCATTTCAATGGCGAGGCATTCCTTACATCAGGTGCGAATTTAAGCTTTCTAACCGCAAACGAGATTTCAGGTGATGGGCTTCGGGTTTACCTGGGTCAACACGAGGGCACCCATTATTTTCTGTGGAGCGCCGAAGGCAGCCTTTCAGTAGAAGAGAGTGCATACAAAACTTTGCGTGAGATCGGCTCTGAACTCACAGCCCTTGAAATCGGGCTTGCAGTTCATGGTCAAGGCGTCGCACTCTGGCACGCCAGAAATCCATTCTGTTCCTACTGTGGGAAGGAACTACAACCCGCATTGGCTGGCTCGGTCAAGCGTTGTGAAAATGCACATGAGCAGTATCCGCGCACTGATCCTGCAATCATCGTTTTGATAAAAGATTCTGATGACCGAATTCTGTTAGGGCGTCAGGGAGTATGGCCAGAACATCGCTTCTCTACCTTTGCAGGATTTGTGGAGTCCGGAGAATCCTTCGAACAATGTGTTGTTCGCGAAGTATTTGAGGAAGCCGGAGTTCACGTAACCGATATTCATTATTTGGGATCGCAGCCTTGGCCATTTCCGCAATCGCTCATGATTGCATTCGAAGCCACAATTACCGATCCACATAGTGCTCGCGCCGACGGTGAAGAGATTGTTGAAATCAGATGGTTCTCCCGTGATGGGCTTTATCAAGCGATGCTCGATGGAACGTTGTTACTGCCTCCAAGCATGAGCGTTGCACGTGCCATGATCCAAGCGTGGTACGGCGAAGATCATCCAGCGCTCCCCGGCTCTCAATCATGGCGGCCCTAGTCCGCGCTATGGTGGGGAAACAATGATGGAGTTAGAGGAGATCCTGCGCGGCCTTGACCCAGAGCAACGCGAAGCCGTTACAACTATCAGGGGACCGGTCTGCATCATTGCCGGGGCGGGTACAGGTAAGACCAGAGTTATTACGCACCGAATTGCATACGCGATCGCCGCTGGGGTTACCGATCAAACAAAGACCCTTGCCCTGACATTTACCGCTAGAGCTGCGGGAGAAATGCGTGCTCGGCTTCGAGGATTAGGCGTACCTAACGCTGCTGCGCGCACATTTCACTCGGCAGCGCTCAAGCAGCTGATGTATTTCTGGCCTTACTCATTTGGCGGCAGCTTTCCAAAGTTGTTGACCTCCAAAGGGAGTTTTCTCGCCGACGCCATGGATCGCAGTGACACCTCATTAGTGCCCGGTGCTACTACTTTGCGCGAAATAAGTGGTGAAATTGAATGGGCAAAGGCGCTGCAATTTTCTCCGAGTGACTACGTTGAGCAAGCCTTGGGGGTTGGCCGCACGCTTCGAATTCCAAATGGCAGGCCGGACAGAGAAAACTATGCAGAGATAGCAAAGGTGTATCAAGCCTATGAAACGTTGAAGCACCAGGAGCGCATTATTGATTTCGAAGATGTGCTGCTCTTAACGGTGGGAATGCTTGAAGAAGACCGCGATGTGAGAGAGCGAGTGCGCGATCAATATCGTTACTTCACCGTTGATGAGTACCAGGACGTATCTCCGCTACAGCAGCGCCTACTTAACTTATGGCTTGGTACCCGAAACGATATATGCGTCGTCGGTGATTCCGCGCAGACGATTTACTCATTCGCCGGCGCAACATCCGCTTTTTTACTCGGATTCAAATCCAGATTTCCAGATGCGCATCTGGTCAAACTCACGCGCGGATACCGCTCCACTCCTGAAATTATCGAGACCGCTAACCAAATCATTAAGGCTGGTGTAGGACATCAGGATCACGAACTCACCTCTGTTAATGAATCGGGCGAGAAACTTCGGCTTTCACAATTCGCTAGCGCGCAATCAGAAGCAAAAGCCGTCGCTGAAGCGGTTTCAAAATTGCATGCAGAGCATGGAAGAGACCTTTCAGATATTGCGATCCTGACACGAACGAACGCGGGGTTGGATGCCTTTGAATCGGCGCTTAAGGGAATGGGGATTGAAACCCAACTGAAGAACAGCGAACGATTCTTTGACCGCGTCGAAGTGCGCGATGCAATGCGAGTGATTCGAAGTGCATCGGTGCTGCCGAGCGAGGAAGGGGATTGGCTCCACGATTTAGAGTCGGTCTTGCGACCATTTGGAAATGCAGATTATGTTCGAGCATTTTTGAACTTAGCCGCGGATTTGAAGGCCGGCGGAGCGCGATCACTTCGGACCTTCCTGCGTGAGCTTGAAGATCGAGCTGAGCAGAACAATCCACCGACTCTTCCTGGGGTAGTCCTTTCTACCTTGCATGCTGCAAAGGGTTTGGAGTGGGAAGAGGTGTTCTTAGCGGCCGTGAATGATGGAATTTTGCCAATGGGTGGGGATATTCAGGAAGAACGCCGCCTGTTTTATGTCGGCCTCACGCGGGCCAAGAGTCGGGTTCATGTCAGCTATTACGGGGAGCCGAGTGAGTTCCTCTCACCGCTCCTGTCTACTAATTCGGTTGCGCGAATCTAATCCTTCCCCTTACTCTTTGGGGGTTGCCTTAACAGGTCAAGCAATTTGATCGGTCCGAGGTAGCGGGCAAGTCCGAAGTAATCGAGAGCAACAGGGGGCCGATGTGTTGAATACACAGCGTGTAGCAAGCACTTCACGTGCTTCGATCTCTGACGTGATCTCTCCTGCCTTCACGATCTTCGCGGCTGCCTCACATTCATATGCAACTCATGCCACTCATACAGCCGCCACATCCAATGCGGGCAAGTTCTGGGCAACCAAGAATTTTGCAGCCTATGGACTGCGCGGAACCTGGAGTTCTATTCGATAACTCGAAGAGACCCACCAGGGGCCGCACATCCAATCGGATGAGCGGTCCTTTTTCTTTATCAGGGCAAAACTAAAAAACAAACTAAACATCAACAAACGAGAGATAAGAGATAGAAAGAGGAGGTGAGAGCCGTGACGGTTCTCCTGAGTGAATTACTGGTCCCTGGGTGGGCCGACGGTGAGAAGTTGGGGCTACGTGATGTAACGGGAGAGTTCGAACTTCCCTGTCACACAGCTGATCCAGAGTTATTTTTCGACGAGTCAAACGAACGGATTGCCGTCGCTAAGTCACTCTGTGCTGCATGCCCGATGAAGTCGGCTTGTCTGCAGGGAGCGATATCGCGTGGTGAGCCATGCGGTGTGTGGGGCGGAGAGTTGTTTGTGGAGGGTGTGCCAGTTGCTGCAAAGCGAACTGTCGGCAGGCCACGTGTGAATCCTGCGCCCGACGTAGTGGAGGTAGTGGAGGTAGTGGAAGAAGGTGAAGAGGAAGAAGAAGCACTCGCAAGCTAAGCGCTACCTGCATCCACAGGAACTGTGAAAGCTCCAATATCGCTGCTCTGCTGCCCGCATGGGATTGTGCATGTCGTACCAGAGCGATGAGGCGATCAGGTCGCAGTTGCCCGTTGCAAAGTATTGGCTAACCGCCAATGTCAGCAGCCCCGCCATATAGATGGCGACTGCGGTAGGAACCTCTTTACGGATGAACTCCATCTGAGTATCAATTCCATTTTCACGTTTGGTGAGAGTTACACACCGTAGGCACGGACTCTGCCCTGGAATCACAAATGGGCCAACCTCAAGCGTCCCGCCGATCAAGGTATTGAGGTGTAAATATCGAGTCCCCTCGCTTTGCCAGCGTTGCACGTAATCCCACTCGATCGCTACCGTTGAAATAATTAAATCAGGCTTAGATTTTGCGACATAAGCAAGCGCATTACTCCCTTCAGGGCTTACCGTTTCTAGTCCAGCCCCCTTTGTGATTTGCGAATTTCGAATGACTTCCTTCATGAACTCATCACGCGATCGTCCGATATCCGCGCTTTGTACGACAATCCCACACACATCGTCTGGTTCGATTCTCCGCGAAAGTCTTGCGCGCGGAATTAATCGAGTTTGCGTGAACCCAGAGGCATGTAGTGCGATCAATAAATTGCGAGCTAACCGGTTCTCTCCGGAAATCAGAATCGTCGCTTGGGCACGATTATCAAATTCGAAATTACCGCCATCAAAATTTCCTGGGCGATGAGAAGCGAGTGCGAGCTCTGGCGCCTTTCGGGTTGCGATGTACTGCTGGTTAAAATCTTTAGGTGATGACTTTCTTTCACCCTCCTTCAGTGGATCCAAGAAATCTATGAGTTCACTCTCCATCAGCACTCCAATAAATGAATCAACAGCGCTTCGCTCGCATTTGAGACCCGTCGCGATGTGCCCCGCGCTCTGTGAGCCATCGAGTTGGCGAGCGATCATGAGATGTAGTGGATCGTCGATAAATATTCCGCGATGCGGCAGCCCCAGAAAGTGTCTAGCGCCAAGGGGCCGCAACGTCACATCGCTCTTTAATCTTATTGCTGGATGGTTAATTGCCGGATAGTTGATAGCGGGGGAGGCGTCCATGGATGAAGGATTGCCGTTTGCAGGCTATTAGGACTGTCGGAAAATTAGATCTGGGGATAAAAGAATTCCCCCCACCAGATCTTTGTGATCGGTGAGGGGAATCTACGTTTGCTTACGCTTTGCCCAAGATGCGGTTTACCTTGGTGCCACATACTGGACAGATGCCCTGTGCCATGCGGCGACCAGATTCAGAAACCTTCACATGACCTTCGAAGGAACGCTTCTCTTTGCACTTGACGCAGTAAGCCTCGCCCTTATATTCCTCAGCCATATTGACCTCCTCTTCGCCACACACTCAAAGCTCCGGGAGCCTCCCGCCAGCGAGCGTGCGTACAACGCGCACGATACCCGCGAGGTATGGAAAGCGGGGGGATTTGAAGGCATATCCGGGGATAAAGATGAGAATTATTTGCAATACCGCGCCAGATCCCCGGTAAATAACCCAGAAATAGGCAATTTAAGGTGAAATGTCCGAATTTAGAGGGTTGAGTCAGGGGTGGCCGATAAACCGGCTTCAAACCCTTCCAGATAGGCCTCTGCGCGATCCTTGTCCGGGAAACGATCTAGGTAAGCGGTGAACTCTTTCCCATGCCCTGGGATCCGAAGGTGGATCAGTTCATGGAAGAGTACGCAAGCGATGACATATTCAGGAGCGCCATTGAGTCGCTGTGAAATTCGAATTGTTTGATCGGATGTCGTGCACGAACCCCAGCGCTCGCGCATATTTCGCCACACTATGGATCTAGGTCGCTCGTGAAAGTCGGGCAAGTAGGTACTCAATAATTCTGCAGCCATCTCGTTGAGATGCTGATCGCTGGAGCGGTTCTTTGCTTCCCGACGTAGAACAATTTCGATCATCTCGGGGATGATTTCTAGTTCCGCCTTGCGGCTCATGCGATCAGGAATATGAATTTCGATAATTCCATTTTGGCGAAGTGCGCTAATGCTCCGTTTTCGCCGTGAGCTACGAATGACCCGAAACTCTGGAAGGTTCTCGGGAAGGGCGCGACTACGCAAAAATCGTTGGCTCGGACGTAGCGGCGGCGGGGGATTCATGTCCGGGAGGGTATCTGCGAAGAGGGAATCCTGGTGAAAATTGTCCACCGATTCCATGAGTTACCCCCAGATTTTCCACAGACTTATCAACAACATTTAATAAGTAATTGTGGCATTTCTTTTTGGCATTCGTGGCAACATGGCATAAGTTTCACTCACCAAGTCTTCGGAAAACCGTTTGATGTATGCAAGGGGAAGGCAGACATCAAATCGTGCGCCCGGGGACTTGGCTCATTTATTTATAAATGAGCCAAGTTAGAAAGCTTTTTTGTTTACAAAAAAGCCTGAGTAAAGGGCTCTTTTGTTTGTATCTTTTATATAAGCCCCGATAAATCATCCGGCACAGTTGTACTCTGCAAATACTTTGCAGGATCAGATAGATCATCTACTTGTGGAAGAAGTGCAGGATCTTCCCAGCGATGATCACGAATTTCTACTCCGCCATTCTGCGAGCCACTTAATTCATATATCTCATTCCAAAAATGTGAACATTCACGCGTAAGACGTGGAGATATTTGCAAACCCAATAACATCGCAAAGAGTTGTTGGGTTGGGGCACTTTCAATGCGAGAGCGTCTGTAACTTTCTTCAAGCGCTGCAAGAGAAGGTAAGCGATCCATTGCTGAAAGGTGAACTACGTGATCGATCCATCCTTCAATGAGAGCAAAGGTAATCTCTAATTTCGAGAGCGCTGCACTTTGTGCTGGGCTCTGTTCTGGTTGGAACATTCCATTATTGATAGCAAGTGTGATTGATTCTGGATTGTTAATATCTAATTCACCAGAGTTCAGTGCACTCTCTGCCTGGCTCTGAATGGCCGCGATATCAACCGTTATTCCGCGACCATAGCTTTCGATCAATCCGCGAATATATTCGGGAAGCCACGGAGTATGTGCAAAGAGGCGCTGTGCGGCCACTTCACGAAGCGCAATATAAATTCCAATATCTTGCTCTGAAATATTGAGACCGTCTCCCCAGAGCTTTATATTCTGCGGAATCAAATGCGTTCCCGATTTTTCAAAGAGCGGAATTGCAGCATCTTGAGAGCCAGTCAGCGAAATTGCTAGTGTGCCAATTGATTGACCGAGCTGGGTTGCAATGAGTTGTCCCATGAAACTTCGCATGATGGGCAAGAATCCATCGATTCCGAAGTTCGGTATGTTTGGAAAACTTTCGCTCGTGAATTGCGCGCCCGCCTCACCCAACTGCGGTCCCATCTCATTGAGCACTTTGCCAAGAGCTTCAACCATTCCAAGTGCGAGCGGTTCAACTATTTTCTGCCAGCCATTAACCGATTGGTCCACCCAATCTTTACGGCTCCATGCGACATCTGCATTGGCGACCGTCGCAGGAAATTGTGTGTACTGATCAAGCCACGTTTGCGCGATATCAATGGATGCTTGGATCGATTGTTGATCTTCCTTACCTACAGGAAGGACATTGTGGGTCTGCAGAAATTTGCGAGCAGCTTCGCGCATTACCAACGGTTGCAACATGGGAGAACCCGGGGCGCCGGCTGTGCTCGCGTCAAAGAAGCCGTCGTTAGGTAGGAAACCAAATCCGCTCAAGTTCACTCCTCGGTATTGCTCTCTCTGGGACTCTGACAACTTAACCAGATTGACCTTCAAAAAATTCCCGGCGCGCTCACTCATTTCCCACTCGCGGCAATTCTTTCGTGGCTAGGTTAAAGTGCGGCTATGAACGCGCGTCACCCCCTTTTTGCCCTTTCTCACATGAGCCTTTCTGGGAGCCCGCACGTCACTTCTACGGCATTTGCGGCCCTCATTT
>Ga0164296_1002606_pt1 | contig 17696 bp, 16 predicted proteins | sample GEODES057metaG_FD_113533 | JGI IMG/M metagenome (GOLD analysis project Ga0164296, IMG submission 113533) | Dystrophic lake water microbial communities from Trout Bog Lake, Wisconsin, USA - GEODES057 metaG | ecosystem: Environmental > Aquatic > Freshwater > Lake | place: USA: Trout Bog Lake... | reverse complement strand
GCAATGTAGGGCTTGCTGGCCATCAAACCACCATCACCGTATTGAGACATCCCAAGCGTATTGGGTAACTCGACCCATTCCACTGCATCCACAAACACACTCAAGAACCACTCATGAACGTCTCGAGGATTGGCACCGTACATCAACGTGTACAGGCCCAATACCATTAATCTTTGGATGTGGTGTGCATAACCGTACTTCAAAGTTTGATGCAACACTTGATTCAGGCAAACCATCTGCGTCTTTCCTGTCCAGTAAAAAGACGGTAGGCTGTGCTTTGCGTTGAGGCTGTTGAGTTCTAGGTATTGAGGCATTTTGAGCCAATACATGCCTCGCACATATTCTCTCCAACCCAGTATTTGACGGATAAACCCTTCAACGGCGGCAATGGGAGCCTTTCCAGATTCATAGGCATTTTCGGCTGCAGCAATGACTTCTCTGGGGTTAATGAGTTTCAAATTCAATGCTGCAGAAATATGGGAATGATAGAGCCAAGGCTCGTTGGTCCACATGGCATCTTCGAAATCACCAAAGAGTGGAAGTCTCTCCTGGATGAACTGATTCAGAGCTTTCAAGGCATCATCTCGAGTAACTGGCCAAGTGAAATGCTCGAGCTCACCAACATGATCATGAAAAGACCGGTTCACCAAGGAGATCACCTCCTGCGTGATGGTGTCTGGTTTGAGCTCAAAAGGTTTGGGTAGTAGGCTTGGGCCGCTTTTACCAAAAGATTTTCTATTTTCGGCGTCGTAATTCCACTCTCCACCGACAGGTTTACCGTTCTCCATCAAAATATTGAATCTCTGGCGCAACTCTCTGTACCAATACTCCATTCGCAATTGTTTTCGACCCTTTGCAAATGCTTCAAAGTCTTTGGGTTCTGTGAAAAAATGAAGATCAGGTGTGATTTTCAAAGAAATTGAATACCTGGTGGCCAAGTCTTTTAGACCCTCAAGCGTTCTGTAATCACCTGGATGAGCCACCACCCATTCTTGGACTTTGTATTTGTCAAACGTTTTGAGCAACTCACCCATCAACGAACCAGTATGATTTGGAGCATCCAAGTTTGTGTAATCCACTCTAAATCCACGTTTTAAGAGTTCTTGAGCGAAATGACGCATAGCGCTTAAAAACATCACAGTTCTTGGCTTTGAACTGGGAACGTGGGTGGATTCCTCTCTCGCCTCGGTCATCCACAAAACATCTTGTTTTGGATCAATACCCTCAAGGGCAGTGGATTGCGCATCAAGTTGATCGCCCAAAATAATGATCAGACGCCTGATCGGCTCGATGTGTGATGACATAAATTGAATCAATCGAAAAATGAATTCATTGTTTTACCGCAATTCATAGTATTGATCGATTTAGATCATCGTGGGCTGATGCATGCAAATATCCCCAAAAAAGAAGCAAAAGGGTGAGGTTTTGCTTGCATCAACTCCCTTCGACATAGACAGGTGATAGGTGCATCTCACTCCAATCAAGCTCAAAATCTAGAAGAATTCATTGCCTAAAACGTTGAAATCAGCTTTTTTAAAAGAGCACTCGCTAGTCTCTTATAGAGAATCCATAAGATGGAGCTATCCCATCTAGGCTCACGCTAAAGCGTGAGCCTGAGGAAGACAAAAACTCAAATGGCTTGAGTCAGCTCTGGAACAGCCGCAAACAAATCGGCGACCAATCCATAATCAGCAACACTGAATATCGGGGCCTCAGGGTCTTTGTTGATTGCGACAATGACTTTGGAGTCTTTCATTCCAGCCAAGTGTTGAATGGCACCTGAGATTGCGACAGCAACATAAAGCTCAGGTGCAACAATCTTGCCTGTTTGTCCCACCTGATAATCGTTGGGTACATAACCAGCATCAACGGCTGCGCGTGATGCGCCCAAAGCTGCACCGATCTTGTCCGCCAAAGGAACAATGATCTCTTGATACTTCTCCCCTGAACCCAAGCCTCGACCACCGGAGACCACGCGCTTTGCAGCTGTTAATTCTGGGCGATCCGATTGAGTCAAATCACGACTTACAAACGCAGATTTTCGCGCTCCTTGAACTGCGTCTTTTTTTTCAATACTCGCTGCGCCACCAACCGATGGGGACGGATCAAAACCTGTGACTCGCACTGTGATGACCTTGACATTGTCATTACTCTGCACGGTTGCAATGGCGTTACCCGCATAGATTGGTCGCTCAAAAATATCTGGAGTCTCGACTTTTGTGATATCCGAAATTTGTCCAACATTCAATTTGGCAGCAACTCGTGGCATCACATTTTTCCCGTTTGCTGTGGACGGAGCAAGAAGGTGGGTGTAACCATTTGCAACATTCAAAATTTGTAAAGCCAATGGCTCAGCCAAATGGTCGGCCAAATGGGGGGAATCAATTTGAATGACTTTTCTTACATTTGAGATCAAAGTAGCCTGAGAAACGACCGTATCCACGTTAAAACCAACCACTAAAACATCAACTTCGGTTGCACACAAAGATGCTGCAGTGACTGCACTCAAAGTTGAAGATTTCAAAGTTACATTGTCATGTTCAGCAATTATTAGAGCGGCCATTTAAATCACCTTCGCTTCGTTTTTCAATTTATCGATCAATGCGGCTGCATCTGCAACCACCACACCTGCTTTTCTAGCACCAGGTTCGACCACTTTAAGCGTTTTAATCCTCGGAGCGATATCTAGGTTTAGAGCATCAACCTTGATCACTTCAAGAGACTTTTTCTTGGCCTTCATGATATTGGGAAGAGTGATAAAGCGAGGTTCATTGAGCCTGAGATCAGCCGTGACGACAGCGGGAAGATCCAATTCAAGGGTCTCCAAACCACCATCAACTTCCCGAGTCACAAAAGCTTTGCTCTCTTTAATTTCCAACTTAGAGGCAAAGGTGGCTTGAGACAAATCCATCAAAGAGGCCAACATTTGACCCGTCTGATTGCAATCATCGTCAATGGCTTGTTTTCCTAAAATGATGATCCCAACCTGCTCTTTCTCAGCCACGTGTTGAAGGATTTTGGCCACTGCCAAGGGTTGCAATTCAACCTCGGACTCTACGAGTATGGCTCGATCTGCACCAATTGCCAATGCTGTTCGGAGGGTTTCTTGGCTTTGAGAAACACCTGCAGAGACCACAACAATTTCAGATGCAAGACCCGCCTCCTTTAGTCGAACTGCCTCCTCAACTGCAATTTCGTCAAATGGGTTCATGCTCATCTTGACGTTTGCAAGATCGACTCCTGATTGATCCGATTTGACTCTAACTTTGACGTTGTAATCCAAAACGCGCTTAACTGCCACCAATACTTTCATGAATCCTCCTCAATTGCTAAAAGCCGCGATTCCCGTGATGGCGCGACCCAAAATCAATGCATGAACATCATGAGTACCCTCATAAGTGTTCACAACCTCTAAGTTGACCAAATGGCGAGCAACGCCATACTCATCGGAAATACCATTGCCCCCATCATGTCTCTAGCGAGTCGAGCAATTTCTAAAGCTTTTCCGCAACTGTTTCGCTTCAAAACGGATGTCAGCTCAACAGATGCTTTACCCTCATCTTTGAGTCTTGCCAAGCGCAAGCAGCCTTGTAAACCCATCCCGATCTCGGTCAACATATCAGCCAGCTTCTTTTGAATCAATTGATTGGCAGCGAGAGGACGACCAAACTGCTTACGATCCATTACATATTGACGAGCCCTTGCATAACAGTCCTCAGCTGCACCCAATGCACCCCAGGCAATGCCAAATCGAGCGCTGTTGAGGCATGTAAAAGGACCTTTGAGGCCCCTGATGTCTGGAAAAGCGTTTTCCTCAGGAACAAATACGCCGTCCATGACCACTTCACCAGTGATAGATGCACGCAAACCCACTTTACCGTGCACGGCTGGTGCAGATAAGCCCTTCCACCCCTTCTCCAAGATGAATCCCCTTATAGAGCCCTCATCATCCTTGGCCCAAACCACGAATACATCAGCAATGGGACTATTGGATATCCACATTTTTGAACCTGATAGAGAATAGCCACCTGGCACTTTTTTGGCTCTCGTGATCATGCTTCCTGGATCGGAGCCATGATCGGGCTCTGTCAAACCAAAACAGCCTATCCACTCACCACGAGCCAACTTGGGCAAATACTTTTGCTTTTGCGCCTCTGTTCCAAACTCATTGATTGGAACCATCACCAATGAAGACTGAACACTCATCATGGATCTATATCCAGAGTCCACACGCTCAACCTCGCGAGCCACAAGACCATAACAAACATAGTTCAACCCTGACCCACCGTATGCCTCGGGTATGGTGGGCCCCAACAAGCCTAGCTCCCCCATTTCACGGAATATGGCCACATCGGTTTTCTCATTTCTAAAAGCCTCTAAAACCCTGGATCCCAGACGATCTTGACAATAAGACGCTGCAGCATCCCTGATTTGCCTCTCATCTTCAGTGAGTTGCAACTCAATTGAAAAAGGATCATCCCACTGAAATTTCGGCGTTGCGCTTGACATGGATTCTTACCTTGAATAAATTAAAAAAACGAATTAACTCATTTGGCGCAACAATTCACGCCCAATGATGATTTGCTGAATTTGCGTCGTACCCTCATACAGTCTCAACAACCGAACATCACGGTAAAACCGCTCAACAGGGTACTCGTTGATGTAACCGGCTCCACCATGAACCTGAACACCACGATCTGCTACTCGACCAACCATTTCGGTGCAAAACATTTTTGCACTTGAGACGCGCATGGATAAATCTGGATCTGACACATGCGCTGGCTTGAAGTCAAAACGCTCGGCAACCTCCCTAACCAAAGACCAGCCTGCCATCAACTCAGCTTGTGCGTCGGCCAACATCGCTTGAATGAGCTGAAATTCTCCAATCGACTTGCCAAATTGATGTCTGTCCTTTGCATATCTAACGGACTCATTAAGTATTCTCTGAGCCATCCCACAAGCCACTGCAGAGATGTGCAATCGCCCTCGGTCAAGCACCTTCATGGCGGTTTTAAATCCCTGACCAGGAACACCACCGATGATGTTGTCCGCGGGAACTTTTACATTCTCCAAAATCACATCACAAGTCTTCGTTCCTCGTTGACCCATTTTTTTGTCGGCTTTCCCAAGTTGAATGCCTGGTAGATTTGCTGGGACGATGAAGGAAGACACGCCCGAACTGCCAGCGCCCCCCGTTCTCGCCATCAGAGTGAACGCACCGGCTCTGGGAGCATTGGTGATGTAACGCTTTGTGCCATTCAAAATGTAATGCTCACCGTCTAAATCAGCACGGGTTTTAAGCGACGCGGCATCCGAGCCCGCGTCTGGCTCAGTGAGTGCGAATGACATGATGAGCTCTCCACTTGCGACCTTTGGCAAATAAAGGCTTTTTTGACTTTCTGTGCCGTCCATCAAAATCCCTTGCGACCCAATGCCGACATTGGTCCCAAAAACAGATCGAAAGGCGAGCGAAGTTTTTCCAAACTCGTAAGCCACTCTGACCTCTTGACTCATCGATAAGCCAATTCCACCATATTCCTCGGGAATGGATAAACCAAACAAACCCATTTCCTTCATGTCCTCAACAATGTTCAAGGGAACATCATCGTGCTCTTCAAGAAAACTTTCTTGGGGTACTAATTTTTCTTGGACGAACCGCTCTACCGCAGTGAGCAATATGTCGAATGATTCTTGATCGAGTGCCATAGCGGGTTACCTTTTGACCTTGGTATGTTTAGCAATTTTTAAAAATGGGTTTGCGTTTTTCAACAAAAGCTCGCATTCCTTCGTGCGCATCGGTGCTTGCGAAACGGGCATAAAGAGCATTTCGCTCAAACTTTATTCCCTCGGACAAAGGGCTTTCCCATGTTCGATTGATCGACTCTTTGATGCTAATCAACGCGGGCAATGAAAAGTTCGCCATTGTGTTTGCAATTTTCATCACTTCATCCAGAAAAGATTCGTCCGCCAATACTCGAGAAACAAGGCCGTAGCGGTCGGCTTCTTCTGAGCTGAGCGTGCGCGCTGTCAAACACATATCCATCGCCTTTGCCTTTCCGATCGCTCTAGGCAGGCGCTGTGTTCCACCAGCACCAGGCATCATTGCAAGCTTAATTTCAGGCAAAGCAAATTTGGCAGATTGAGACGCGATGATCACATCACATGACAAGGCCAACTCGCAGCCTCCACCCATTGCAAATCCGCTCACGGCTGCAATGACTGGCTTTCGAATGCTGCGAATGGTCTCCCAATTGCGCGTGATAAAGGACGACTGAAACACGTCTTGATAGGTCCAATCTGTCATGGCTTGGATGTCTGCACCCGCTGCAAAAGCCTTATCTGTTCCAGTCAAAACAATGACACTGACTTCTTCATCTCGGTCCAAATGGATCAGCGCTTGTCCTAACGCGTCCATCAAAGCATCATTCAATGCATTGAGTTGTTCTGGTCGATTTAGCTTTAAGAGCGCTACTCGTCCAATTTTTTCGCAAAGCAAAATTGAATTCTGATAGACCATTTTTATTCACTCAACAGAAATTTTTTGTTCATGAATCAAGGTTGATAAGAATCGCGTGCTGTTCACCAATATAGTTTTAAACTCTCCAGCTTCAAACCCGATGCTTTCTACAACCTGCGCTGCGAAACTGTTTTTGACTTGCATCAATGATTTCATCCCTTGCCTTCCGAATGGTTTTTGTTTTTCTTGCTTTTTTACAAAGATTCTTTTAATTGTTCGCGCAATTTGAATTTTTGAATCTTGCCCGATGGCGTTGAAGGCATCGCATCTTTAATGATGAGTTTTTCTGGTATGTACTGAACCGTAATCTTCTGCTCTTTAAGGTAGCTGACCATCTCTTCAAATTCCAGCTTTTGACCGGGCTTTAGAACCACCACTGCACACGCGCGTTCACCCAAGCGTTCATCGGGATAAGACACGATTGCAGCCATTGAAATAGCAGGATGTTTGTATAGCAAGGACTCTATTTCAACCACAGGAATATTTTCACCACCTCTGATGATGACGTCTTTGCTGCGACCTGTGATTCGCACGTAGCCTTCCTGATCGAGCTTTGCGAGGTCTCCCGTGTCAAACCAACCTTGAGCATCGGTTCCATTGAGGTGCTCACGCTTTAAATATCCACCAAAATTTGAGCATGAACGGACTAACAATTTCCCTGCCACTCCAACGGGTAACTCCTCACCAGACTCGTTGACCACCTTCAAATCTACTCCAGGCAGTGGCAACCCATCTGTTGTAAAAGCTCTTTCATCGGGGTCATCCAATTTTATGAGCGTCACAGCACCGTTTTCGGTCATACCCCATGCTGAAACAATCTTGGTTCCCAAAACACTTCTTGCTTGCTCAACCAAAGGCCCAGGAATTGGAGCGCCTGCACATAAAAAAGTTTTCAAAGTAGGAACTTTTGTGCCTGAGCTTTGTACGGTTCGAGCCAAATCGGTTAGGAATGGCGTAGAGGCCATGGTGAACGTTACACCTTCGCTTTTGATTAAATCAATCGCTTTTAAAGGTTCCCAGACGTCTAATATGACCACCCTAGTTTTGAGCATGATGGGCATCATGAGGCCGTACATGAATCCGGTTTGATGCGCCATTGGAGACGCCATGAGCACCACATCGTTTTCGGTCAAATTCAATCGCTTTGCATAAGGAATGATATTGGCCATCACCGTATTGGCTGAGTGCATCACCCCTTTTGGCTCACCTGTGGTGCCTGATGTGTAAATCAATTGTGTGATGTCATCAGGACCAGGCCGGTGTCGATTGAGGATTTCAGATGCATTGGCTTGTGTTTCCCAACCAGGCCCGCTTAACAAATGCTCAAAACTATTATCGGCATCCCCGTTGACCACCACAACATGCTTAAGATCGGGTAAATTGGGCTTCAGACCATTGACCATAGCCTCAAAATCAAATCCCCTGAACACCTTCGGAATGATGAATACTTTGGCCTCGCCATGCTTTAGCATGAAGGACAGTTCTCTTTCGCGAAAGATGTGCATGAGTGGATTCATAACCGCACCGATTCGAGAGCATGCCAAATACGTGAGTGTGAATTGCCACCAGTTAGGCAACTGACACGCGACCACGTCATTGGCTCCAACCCCCAATTGAGTCAGACCAATTGCAATTCGATCCGCCATTTTTGAGAGCTCAATATAGGTAAACTCAGTAACCTTTCCGTCCTCAGAACTGACCGCCTTCAAAGCAACTTTATTGGGATACTTTTTTACACAATCGTCCAAATCATCATTGATGGTTCGATCATGCCAAAAACCATTGGCAATGCTTTGTGCTCTTCTGGGAGCTAGTAAAACTGCGTCGAATTTCATTTGTGTCTCCTCATTTATTTTTTACCCAACTCAGGCAGGTACAAATTTTCTTCCTGCTCTTGTTCTCGCGATGATGGTTTTCATGATTTGGGCTGTTCCATCTCCAATTTGAAAACCCAGCACGTCTCTCAATCTTTGCTCCATCAAGCCCCTGTCGTATCCCCCGTGTCCAAAACACAAAAGGCATTGATGAATCACGTCATAAGCGAGTTTGGGTCCCCACCATTTGGCCATTCCGGCTTCTGCCGTATGGGGAAGATTTTTATCTTTCAACCAAAGCCCTTGCAAACAAAGCAATCTTGCCCCTTCAACCTCAGTGTCGAATTGAGCCAATGGATGAGTGATCCCTTGAAATGCGGACAAAGGTTGACCAAATGCCTCTCTTTGGGTGATGTATTGCCAAGTTTCCTCTAGCGCCACTCTTGCAACGGCCAAGCACTGCAAACCAATTAATGACCTGGAAAAGTCAAATCCATGCATAACCTGCACAAATCCCTTGTTTTCATCCCCAAGCCTGTGACTCAAAGGGACTCGCACATTGTCAAAAAAGATGGACCCTCTACCAATGGCCCTTTGACCATGGCAATCAAAACGGTTCGTTTTGATACCTTTAGAGTCCATAGGAACCAAAAGCGCCGTCACTCCATGTGCACCGTCCTCTGCTTTACCAGTTCGACCAAACACCACAGTAATATCAGCTTGATCAGCGGCTGAAATTGAAGTTTTTTCGCCGTTGATCACATATTCATCCCCATCTCGCTCTATTCGCAATTTCAGATTTGCAGCATCTGAGCCACCTCTGGGCTCTGTCAAAGCAATGGCACAAATGATTTCACCTTGAGTGAGTTTTTGCAACCAAGGTTTCACGACCTCTGGCTTTCCGTATTTGGACAATATTTGTCCATTCAAAGACGCCAGTAAATTCAGATACGAAATACTCAGGTCTGCCCTTGCGATTTCCTCATGAATGACACCTGCTGCGAGGCAACCCATCCCCAAACCACCGAATTCCTCCGGTAGTTCTGGACACAGAAATCCCAACTCTCCCATTTCTCGCAAAAGTGCTTTATCGAGTACCCTGGTTTTATCTCGATCTAAGTACCCAGGCTTGATGCGCTCATCGGCAAAACGCCTCACAGTATCAGCAAGCGCTTGCAGATCTTCGTCAATGTATGGATTTGGATTCATGAGGATCTCTTCACAGTTGAATCATTTGGCGTATTTTCTAAATTCAGGTTTGCGCTTTTCTTGAAGCGCTTTGACACCCTCACGAGACTCATCTGTATCGTAGTAGAGCTTTAACGCATACATACCCATTCCTGCAATACCGGCTTGATGCGCGGTGTCCATATTGAAACTGCGCTTGGCAATCGCGATCGCTGTGGGACTTCTCTCACAAATCTCCTCTGCCCATTTTTGAACCTCCTCGTCGAGTTGCTCGTGAGGAACACAAATGTTGGCCAAACCCATTGCAACGGCCTCATGCCCTGAATAGCGACGGTTCAAATACCAAATTTCACGCGCTTTTTTCTCGCCAACTACCCTTGCCAAAAAAGCAGTTCCGTAACCTGGATCAACAGAGCCCATTTTGGGACCCACTTGTCCAAAAATGGCTTTGTCAGAACAAATGGTCAAATCACAAATCGTGCACAAGACATTTCCGCCCCCAATGGCGTAGCCCTGCACACGCGCAATCACAGGCTTGGGCACATCGCGAATGGCCGTGTGCAACTCCTCCATGGGCAAACCTATCGTTCCCCTTCCGTCGTAATTGCCATCGTGTGCGGATTGATCTCCTCCTGTGCAAAATGCTCGCTCTCCAGCCCCAGCCAAAACGATTGCACCTATGGATTTGTCATAGCCTGCCTTGTTCACAGCTTTGATGATTTCGTCACAAGTCGTTCCTCGAAATGCATTCATTTTTTCAGGACGATTGATCGTGATCCATGCAACTCCGTTGCGGTTTTCGTAAATGATGTCTTCAAAGTTCATGATGTGTTCCTATTTGTTTGTTCAATCAACCGTTCATGGTGAGGCCACCAGAGACACTTAAAACTTGTCCCGTGATGTATGAAGCCTCTTCGCTTGCAAAAAAGACAATTGCGCCTGGCAAATCGCCAGGCTGTCCGATACGCCCCAAAGGAATTGCTCGTGTGAATGCCTCCATGAGTTTTTCGGGATTTCCTGCACCCTCTTTGTAGTCAGCAAACAAGGCCGTATCGGTTGGACCTGGGCAGACAACGTTAACCGTGATGTTGTGTCTTGCGTGTTCACGTGCAATGGTCTTAGAAAAAGCCACCAATCCACCCTTGCAAGCCGCGTAGACCGCTTCACCAGAGGAGCCCACGCGCGCTGCATCCGATGCGATGTTCACGATGCGTCCTGCTTTTCGATTGGCCATCAGTGGAAGCACTGCATGATGCATGTGCAATGCACCCGTGAGATTGATGGCGATCAATCGCTCCCATTGATCTGGCGTTGTTTTGGTAAATGGCTTGAACACATCCCAACCGGCATTATTGACAAGAACATGGATGGGGCCGAGATCGGTTTCCACCGCGTTGACCGCTTTGTCAACCGCATCGCGGTTGGTAATGTCACACTCATAGGCCGCAGCAACACCACCTGAGGCAATAATTTCATTCACTACCTTTTGAGCAGCGCTCAAATTCATATCAAACACTGCAACCTTGGCACCCTCTTGGGCAAACTTCTTGCAACTTGCACCTCCTATGCCACCGCCACCACCAGTGACAATGACAACTTTTCCCTCGAATTTACTCATATTTTTTCTCCTGTCGAATTGATAGTGACTTGAACCAACTGAATCTCATTAAATGCAATATTATGTAAATACATTGACATATATTATGCGCCAATTCATTTACAATGCAATATATTTGATTCAGCAAAATACCATGGATTACCCTAATAAAACCGACAAAAACACGCGAAATGATCTTGCAAACAGGTTATTTTTCAGGCTTTATCAATGCACCAACATGTTGCATAAAACAGGCACAAGGGCTGTCGAAGAAGAGGGCTTGACCACACAACAATGGGCGGTACTGGGTGCTTTGTCGAGAGCGGAAGCCTCTGAGGGCATGAATGTGGGTGACCTCGCCAAGTACTTGAAAGTGAGTCGCCAAAATCTATCCGGCCTTTTAGGCCGCATGGAGAGAGACGGAAACATTGAACTGGTCACATCGACATTGGACCGAAGATCCAAGATCATCAAGATGACCTCCAATGGCAGAGAGGTTTGGGAAAAACTGGCGCAACCCAAAATCAGAAATTACTACGAGTCTGCTTTGGCAGACTTTTCGACTGAAGACCTCTTTCACACACTCCACTATCTCTTGAAACTATTATCAAATATGGAGAAGATTGACCGAACTGAATAGTCGCACTGAAGTCAAAAGCCACTTGCTATTCGTCTAGAGTTCAGAGTCACTTTTGAACTCCTGTCAAAGCTTTTTTGTCCTTCATTTACATACATTTCTCAAACCAAACGCAATACGCAGGCAAAACCGATACCTTCATACAGAGGCTAAACCTTGCTAATAGACCAGTTGCTTGAGAATGGCAGGAAAGCACCTTTTAAATTCATTTTTTGTGGATTTTTTAATCCCCTCCTGCCCTCAGATGACCTTAGCAACCACCGTGTCGATTGATTTCGATTTGACAACACGTTTTTTGGTAAATGTCGATTGATACAACATAAGCCCCAGAAGTGTTGTCAAATTAAGTAAATCCTGCCAGATTTCTTGAAGGTTTTACTTTCAGGAAGTTTTGCCACACTCTTTCATCGCTAAACGATAAAGGGTTTGTCGCATCATGAGGCCAGGCTTATCGGGTGCGAAGTGCAGATCAAACTGTGGTTCGCTGTCATTTACGATGTTGTCCATGATCCACTCGAGTGCGTCGACATCCTCTTTGTAAGCCTTTGCTGACGCACTTAACAAATGCTCATCAATTGCAGCATCGTTGTGCTTGAAATCACGACTGCAAAACCACCAGTAGTGAATACTCTGTTTGGTCTCTGGAGTAAAGATGTGGGTGATGTTAAATCTGTAGGTGTGAGGCTTTCCGCTTGGATCGTTATTGTCTACGATGCGAGCAAATGCGCGGTGCAATGCAGGCGAAACAAACCGGGCTTCACTAAAGCGGTCCACTGGATTGCCTGTCAGCCCCGTAGGCATGGCGTATACGCCAGGTGGTGGAGAATTCAACAGAGCACGATTAATCACAACGCTGTCTGCGTCCATGAAGGCATCTAGTTTTGATCGAGCATACTCAGGTGTTCCAATGGCTCCGGGATGCAGAAAAGGAAAGTGTGTTTGATCCAACAGATTTTCATGCATGGACACGTAGTCAGCCTTGAAGGGGAAAAAACCATTTACCGTTTTCCATGCTGGGCTGGCTAGCCATTCGGTATCAGGCACCAAGGACTCATCTGCACGGTCAGGATGCCCCATCCATATCCAAACCAATGGGCCGCGTTCCACCACTGGGTAACCACGAACATCTGCATGTGTAGGAACAATTGGAAGAGCTGGCATCCTCACGCAGTGACCAGAGGAATTGAAGGCCATGCCGTGGTAACCACAAACCAGGACATCACCTTCGAGTTTTCCTTTGGACAACGGAAAGGATCTATGTGGACAACGATTGCGCACAGCTACAGCCTTACCAGCTAGCGTTCGGTAGAGGGCCACATCCACGTCAAGCAGACGCTTGCTGATGACCTCACGTGACACCTCCTGCCTCAGCGCAGCCACATACCAGCAGTCTTTGATCAAAGGGGTGTTGTGATCAGCAAAACCACCAAGCTCAAAGTTTTCAGTGTTTTCAAAATCAATGTTGCCGGATTCGACGTCGGAATTCATATTTATCCTCTTGTTCACAAGTCCAGAACCAGGTTTTGACCACTGGTTCTTGAAACGCATAGGCACATTACTTGGCCCCTCTCTTTTTCTTCGCTGGTGAGGTACCGGTCTCTATGGCGAAGCTCTCCGTCATGTGACAATACCTTGGTAGCGCACAGACCACATTCACCTTTTCTGCAATCCCAGAACACAGGTGCACGCGCATGGCTCAGAGCATCGAGCAGGCTCTCATCGCCACGCACCTCTAATTCTCTTCCGCTTCTTTGAAGCCGAACTTTGAATGGCGTATCTCCTACCATTACAGATGAAATGAAAGCCTCACTGCGCAGTCTTCCTTCAGGCCAGCCTAACGCCTTCGTAGCACCGATTGCTGCATTGATAAAGGGCGTTGGACCACAGACATAGACCTGAGTCTCACTGTCTTGCTGAGCCAACAAGCCCTGGATGTCCAGCATGCCATCTGTGTCGCTGCATTGAAGTCGCAAGGCAGAACCACACATTTCTTCCAAGTTTTTGGCATAAGCCATTTGAGCAACAGATCGACCGCTGTAGACCATCTGAAAAGCACGCTTGCGGCGCAGCAGGCTTCGCGCCATCGACACCAATGGCGTGATGCCAATGCCACCCGCAAGTAAAAGCACCTTGAATGCTTCTCGGTCTAAGGCAAAGCTATTGACTGGAGGTGCAATTTTGAGTGTGGTTCCGGCCTTAAAGGTCTCATGGATCAGGTTGGAGCCAAATCCATGCTCCTCTCTTTGCACAGCAATGCGGTAGGTGTTTGGGGGATCGTCGCGCAGACCATCTCCACCAATCAAAGAATAGTGCCGGACCACCAGTCCCCGTGTTGGCGATGTCAGATGCAACGCAATGTGTCCCCCAGCAGTCCAATTTGGCAGCGAAGAGCCATTGACAGATGTCAGCAAAAACTCTCTTACTCGTGGCGTGAGCTGCCTTACTTGAACAACTTTGACGTCAAACAATTTAGGGTTCATGCTCCAGCTCCTTTTGGCAATCAATCAAGCTTGATGTTTGCTTTTTTGTAGTCTTGGCCACCCTCGGCAACAAGACATCAGGACCTTGTCTGCCTGTAAAAGGGGCGACGATCTTGAAGGGTTGGTTTGGGGAAACATGTGCCAGTGCGTTACTTCCTAAGAAGGTAAGTGCAGCGATTGCGGCAGGGCTTTTAATGATGGAATTGCGATTCACGTTCTCCCCAATCACTGAAGTTCAAAGAAGTGCAGGATAAGTTTATTGTTCTTTTAAAGAATAATTATTTAATATATTGATTATCAGCTGTGAATATAATTCACAAATGGACTACGTTTCACACATTCAGACCTTCATAGCCGTGGTGAGGTGCGGCAGTTTCTCCGAGGCAGCCCGCGAGCTAGGGGTAGTGCCCTCCATGGTGGCCAAGAGAATTAGCAGTCTTGAGCAACACCTGAACACTCGCTTGTTCGAGAGAACAACCAGGAAGGTCAACTTGACAGAGGCCGGTGAGAAGTTTCACTTCAAGGCTGCAGGTGTCGTATCTGACCTAGAAGAATTGCTCGACGACGTCGAGCGAGATGATGGAAAGCTAGAAGGCCACATCCGTCTCATGGCTCCAACGACGTTAGGGATTCAGCGTTTGGGCCCATTGCTCAACGAGTTTCTCACACAACATCCACGAATCACTTTAGAAATAGCTTTGGTCGATCGTTCTACTAACCCAACAGAAACCGGATACGACCTAGCAATCAGTGGTCGATTGGCTAGCTATGAAGGTGTCGTTGACATGCCATTGAGACCCGTGCAACCTACACTGTGTGCAACGCATCAATACCTAGCGCAACATCCAGAGATCGAACACCCACGCGACTTGAGTGGTCATGACTGCCTAGTTTTCTCTGCAACTGGCTCTGACTGGCATTTTCAGAGTGCGCGGGGTGTTATCTCTGTCGAAGTTCCCGCTAGACTTTTGGCTGATGACAACATGACACTTTTGGACGCAACGCTGCGTTCATTAGGAGTAGCCATACTTCCAAGCTATGTCGTTGCAGAGCATCTCTTGAAAGGAGTGCTCATTGAGGTCTTACCCAAATTCCCACCGCAAGAAAACTGGTTCAAGGCTTACGTTCCTTACCGAAGGATGAAGGTTGCCAGAGTGCAGGCATTAATCAATTGGTTACGAGACCATGGACTATGAGTCTTGATCAAACCCTATATCAATTGGTTATAAAAAGACCTACCTGGCCTGGACGTCATCGACGCGCAATCTGATGTCTGCGCAGGCTATTGCTACCCTGCGATAACAAAAGAATACCAGGAGTTCGAGCGCTGAGAAGGGTATCAACTGTCAATGCTTTCCTTTGGTCTTACTTGTTTGTCAAGCAGGTGATTTTTCATAAAAAAAAGACCGCTAAGAAGTCGTCCCTAGCCATTACGACTTGCTAGGCATAGCGATTTCATACACCAGGGTATTGCGACTTCTCCATGAACCTACAAGTTTTCGTCCTTTAGATATTCCTGCTTGACGTTATTAACGCGATGCAGTAACCTCCTTGTCATGGCCATTCATTCTTTTCGTTGTACCGACACCGAGACTCTTCACCATAGGAAAAGGGTTGCTCGCTGGGTCAACATAGAACGCGTGGCACTCAGAAAGCTCACCCAACTGGTCATTTCCAGCCGACTAGAGGATTTGCGAGTACCGCCTGGTAATCGACTAGAAGCGCTATCGGGTGATCGACTGGGGCAACACAGCATCCGCATCAACGATCAGTGGCGGGTCTGTTTTATTTGGAACGACGACGCTGCCCACGATGTGGAAATCGTCGACTATCACTAAAAAGGAGTCTTGCCATGGCTGCAATTGAACCCGTCTCTCCTGGCGAAATGCTTCAGGAGGAATTCCTCAAACCCTTGGGGCTCACCCCTTATCGGCTGGCCAAAGATATCGAAGTGCCTGTCACCCGCATTTACGATATTGTGGCTGGTAAGCGTGCTGTGACCGCTGAGACTGACTTGCTTCTTTGTCGTTATTTCGGTGTCAGCGATGGCTGGTGGCTTGCCCTTCAGGCTCATCATGACACTCAAATTGCTCGTTATAAATTGGGGAAACGTTTACAGAAAATAAATCGCTGCAAACTCCTACCTGAAGCTGTTACACATTGATCAACCAGCTATTTCGACCCCAGGGTTCATCACTGCCCATGACCCCTGAGCTAATTTGCCACATGTCAAGTGGGCAAATAGCATTACGACATTTGACATTAGTGAGCACGGGATGTAATTTCCTGGTTAAAGTATTTTTGTGGGGGTAAAAATCGAATATTTCATTTTTTTCTTCATATGCACCCCCGGTTGCACCCCGATGCGCTAATGTCAATGGATCCCCTTAGTCCTCCTTGTTGGTTAAGTATTTGATTTTCATAAAAAAGACCGCTAAGAAGTCATCCCTAGCGGCCCTTAACCTGCATATGGTGGTGGATGGTTCACCACTCAGGAACTTTCTATTAACACTCAAGCGTGCCAGAGAGTACTAGGGCGTGAATGCGAGGTAGAGACTTAGCCAAACGATAGATCAGACTTACATCAACGAACAGTACCGACTCAACTTCAAATCCGTTCACCGGAATTGAACCCAAATCCACAACTACCGCACTTAGCCCACATGCAACGGCTGTGCGTGGAGCTTGATTCCCAGCGCAGCCGTGACTTTCAGGATGGTGGCAAAACTTGGGTTGCCTTCTCCTGACAACGCCTTGTAGAGGCTTTCCCTCCCCAAACCCGTATCGCGCGAGAGTTGCGACATGCCTTTAGCTCGAGCAATGGTGCCCAGTGCCTTGGCAATAAAAGCAGCATCATCTCCCGCCTCCTGTAGGCAAGCCTCCAAGTAGAGCGCCATGTCCTCCTCGGTTTTGAGGTGTTCTGCGCTATCCCATTTCCGTAGCTTTAGAGCAGTCATCTGTTACTCCTTCAGTTGACGCGCCAGCTCCTGCGCGGTTTGAATGTCTTTAGCTTGACTCGATTTGTCACCCCCGGCCAGAAGGATGACGATCTCCAAACCTCGTAGCGTGAAATACACACGAAAGCCTGGACCGTGGTGAATCCTCATTTCGGAAACTCCTTCACCTACAGATTTGTGATCTCCGAAATTTCCTTCCTCCGCCCGATCAATACGCGCTTGGATCCGACGGGCGGCTTGTTTGTCTCGCAAGGAGCCAAACCACCCGTCAAAAACTTCGGTTGTATAGATCGTCTTCATGGTGCATTGTATCAATTGGGATACATGACTGTCAATCCACTATGAACGGCAAATTTACTCATCTCCTTGCCGTTAAAGAAGTCTTTAACCGAGATTATCCATTAGGAATTTAATCCTTGATCATGGCCTATCAATTTAGTCCCGAGCATCACTTCATTTCTAATGGACACCATTAGAAATGTTCAATAAAATCAATGCGTTACCTG
>Ga0164296_1002605_pt1 | contig 17713 bp, 17 predicted proteins | sample GEODES057metaG_FD_113533 | JGI IMG/M metagenome (GOLD analysis project Ga0164296, IMG submission 113533) | Dystrophic lake water microbial communities from Trout Bog Lake, Wisconsin, USA - GEODES057 metaG | ecosystem: Environmental > Aquatic > Freshwater > Lake | place: USA: Trout Bog Lake... | reverse complement strand
GTGCGTAGAAACGATAAGTGACTTCGTTTGATCATTCCGCTCTAATCTGCAATTGACTTAGAGGTATTAACAATTTAATTACCAAGGCCTTCTTACTCTTGCAATATCAATGAAGCTTATTAGTTCGAGCTTGACTTTTGCCTGATGTTATCTGAACCTAATTTCAAGATGAACCATATACACAAAATCACTCAATGCTTTTTCACAATGCTTTTTTGGGTATTGAATACGCCGATGGTCTTCGCGCAAACATCACTTCAACCCTCCTCCGCTTCATCCACTTCTGTAACGGCACCAGTCAATAATCTAGCTCAAAATTACCCAAATAAACCAGTTCGAATCGTGGTCGGCTACGGCCCAGGCGGAACGGGTGACATTACAGTCCGCTTAGTCGCTCAAAAGCTCAGTGAAACCTTGGGGCAATCCTTTATCGTAGAAAATAAGCCAAGTGCAGGCGGTATTGTGGCATCTCAGGCTGTTCAAATTGCCCCGGCAGATGGCTACACATTGAACTTTATTGCGGCCGGCAATTTCGCAATGACACCCTCCCTTTTCAAATCTCTTCCCTTTGATCCAACGAAAGACTTTGAAATGGTCTCTCTTTTTGGAACTTTTGGGTTTGCCCTAGCTGTGAATGCATCTTCTCCTTATAAAGATTTGAAGGAGTTTTTAGAAGATGCAAAATCCAAGCCCGGGCGTCTTTTCATTGGGACCATTTCGCCAGGAAGCGCTCAACATTTATCTGCAGAACTCTTCAAATCAATGGCCCACTTGGATGTGACATTGGTAACTTACAAAACTTCTGCCGATGTCTTACGTGCTTTGAAGGCGGGAGATGTAAGTGCAATTTTTGAAACTTTGGCCCCACTGATGCCACAAGTTAAATCCAACGGCGTGAGACTTTTAGGGATCACAGATGAAAGTCGCTTTGTCGAACTTCCTGATGTTCCAACCATGGCACAAGCAGGATTACCTCGCTACGCTGTGGTGGGTTGGAATGGCTTAGCCGCTCCTAAGAAAACGCCAAGAGAGGTCATTCTAAAACTCAATCAAGCCATCAACGAAGCGGTGAATTCCCCAGAACTAAAACAAAAATTTGCTGACTTGGGCGTCACAGCAAAGGGCAACACCCCCGAACAAATGCAATCACTTTTGATTAATGATATTCAGTGGTGGCATGAGGTCATTGGTCAATTCAAAATCGAAAAACAGTAGCACCTCTAGTCAATGTAATCACAATGTCAAATAAGCCAACAATTTACGTCTTAGATGCCTTTCACCCTATTGGGATCGAGCTGGCTCGCCAACACGCCGATGTCATTTGCTGGCCCGACCCAAGGATCAAAGAATGGCCAGAAAAAGCCGACGGCGTCATGGTCAGAATGACCCCGATCACAGCTGAACAAATCTCACGAGCTCAACATGTGAAAATCATTTGCAAGCAAGGGGTAGGTCTTGATACGATTGATTTGGAAGCGGCTAAATCTCATGGCATTCCAATTAGCAGAACACCCGGAGTGAACTCTGAAGCTGTGGCCGAATTGGCATTGGCGTTGGCCTTGAGTGTTACGCGAAGAGTAACTCGATTTGATCGAATGATTCATTCTGGTGACAAAATCGTCAGACCTGAACACTTGGGCTTAGAGATGAGTGGCAAGGTGGTTGGTGTGATTGGTATGGGTAATATTGGGACTTGCATTGCAAAAAAATGGATTGGCGCCTTTGGCTGCAAAATTTTGGCTCATGATCCATATGCCCCAATGAATAATTGGGCTGACATTGCACATGAACGCATTGACAAACTCAATCAACTCTTGCCGAAAGTTGATCTACTTACACTACATTTACCTCTGACACCAGAGAGTCATCATTTGCTGAGTCATGATGAATTGTCCATGATGAAAAACCAAGCAGTACTGATCAATGTATCAAGAGGCGGTCTAATTGATGAAAATGCATTGTTTGATCTCATGTCCAAGGGACATCTTTACGGTGTTGGGCTGGATGTTTTTGAAGAACAGGAACCCCCTAGCTCCAATCACCCTTTGCTGACTTTACCCAATGTAGTGACAACCCCTCACGCTGGTGGCGGCACCATTGAAACGCAAATACGAAGCTCCACACAAGTGGCTCAACAGGTGATTGATGTTTTGATGGGAAAACCTCCGGTCCATACCGCCTTTTAATAAAGAGAATGTTTTAGCTGTCTGTATAAAATGAATGAACATAAGATGAATACCTTAATGGTCCTGGGCGTTGAACATGACACGCTTAATTTCGAAATGCCCAAAGGTGCATGTGACTGCCACACCCATGTTTTTGGTCCACATTCAGATTTCCCATTTGCAGAGAATAGAAAGTACACCCCCCCTGAAGCTTTACTCTCAGATTTGTTGAAGTTACACGATGGACTTGGCATTGATCGAGTGGTGATTGTTCACCCATCACCCTATGCGAGTGACAACAATTGCACCCTAATGGCCCTCAAGGCTCTAAAGGGCCGTGGGCGTGGGGTGGCGGTAATTGCTCCAACAGTGAGCCTTGATGAACTTAAATCGATGCATCAATTGGGGATCAGAGGGGTGAGAATCAATCTTCACACTGAAGGGATAGATGACTTGGACTTGGCCAAGGCACAAATCGAATGGGTTGCACAAAAAATTCGCTCTTTAGGATGGCACATCCAACTGTTCACCAACTTGAATGTGCTCTCAAAACTTAGCCACGTTTTTGATCAATATGATTGTGATTTTGTAATTGATCACTTTGGCTTAATTGATCCGCATTTGGGTTTAACTCAAGCAGGTTTGGAAGAATTAATTCAACGAATCAAATTTGGAAAATTATGGGTCAAACTCTCCGCACCCCATCGAATATCAAAGACACCGGATCACAAAGACGTTACGGCCTTGGCACAAGCATTCATCTCAGCTAACCCTAAACGTATGGTCTGGGGCAGTGACTGGCCACATCCTGGCGGACAACCCGATCAGCGTAAATCAATTGATGACATAGAACCCTTTAGTTCGATCAATGACGGAGCAGGCTTAAACCGCCTGCATGAATGGGCAAAAAATACTCAATCACTTGAAAACATTCTTGTCTCCAATCCTGCAGAACTTTATGACTTTTAGCCCTTCGAAAATAATTAATGAACATTTTCAGATTATGCTGACCTCATCCCATCAGAATAGGAATTCAGCCATGAACCCAACTGACTCAAAGTCATCTTTTAAAGCATCGGCTTTAAGGTGCTTGCTCATCCTGAGCTTTTTTTTGACCTTGAATGCTTGGAGTGAGGACAATGCGAACAAATCCATTCGCATTGTTGTCCCCTTTGCACCGGGCGGCAGCAATGACATCGTAGGGAGAAGTATTGCTCAACAGTTAACGATGCGACTCAAGCGAAATGTCTACATTGACAACAAACCAGGTGCTGGTGGATCGATGGGATCAGACATGGTTGCCCATTCTGAGCCCGATGGAAGTACGATCTTATTGATTTCTTCAACCTTCACCATGAATGCATCCATCATGCATTTAAATTACGATCCCGTGAAGTCCTTCATACCCATTGCAATGATGGGATTGGGACCAAGCGTAATTGCGGTCAACAGCCAGTTTCCAGTTAACAACATGAAGGAGCTCATTGCATACTCAAAAAAGAACCCTGGACAGGTCTACTTTGGGACTGCAGGGGTTGCTAGTTTTCAGCACTTTGCAATTGAATTGCTCAAACAACACACAGGCGCAGACATCACTTTGGTTCATTACAAAGGAGGTGGACCTGCCCTCATCGATTTGGCTGCAGGCCATGTACAGGTTTCATTGGGCAGTCTCATACAGATGCAAAACTTCTTGCGTGCTGGAAAGATCAAACTATTGGCTGTCGCAGGCTCTAAGAGAGAAGATTTAATTCCAAACGTTCCCACTCTTCACGAGTCGGGGATTGACTTGGAAGTTAACAATTGGTGGGGATTGCTTGCACCTGCTGGCACCCCTATGAGTTTTGTCGAAAACATTCACAATGAGGTCAATGCATCTCTCACGGCTCCAGACATCATCAAACGATTTCAAGCTGAAGGTGCAGAGGCTTGGCCGATGACACGTGCGGAATTTGAAAAAACATTGGCTGAGGATACCGCCAAATGGGCACAATTGGCCAAGCAAACTGGGATCAAAGCTGAGTGAACTTTTATCGTCTGCAAATTGCGAATTCAACACTTGAAAAAACCTTTATCGAAATCAGTCTCACTCAAGACACAACTCATCTAAAAGCCCATCATGACTCATCCTAGCTTAACGGTCAAAGCCTTGAATCCTCATTTTGGAGCAGAAGTATCAGGACTGGACCTGACTCAAATGCAATCAAAAGAAATTCAAGCTTCCTTGAATGCCCTTTTGTCTGAGTATGCGGTGTTGGTCTTTCCAAATCAACCTCTCAATCCTACGCAGTTTCAATCATTTGGCGAGATCTTTGGGCCTTTGATGCAGCAACAATTTAAGCAATATCTTTTGGCTGATCATTCCATGATTGGCTACAACTCAACCAAAGATTTACCTAGAAAAAATGGCAAACTTCAAGTAAGGGGCGAAAACTATCATACCGATCACTCAAATGAACGATGCCCTCCCAAAGCAACTGCTTTGGTTGCCGTTCAAATTCCATCCTATGGTGGGGATACCCAATTTGTGGATGTCAGAAAAGCGTATGATCAGTTAGAAGAAGACCTAAAAAGCAAGATCTTAGGCAAATTCTCCTGGCATGTTTTAATGAGCTCTAGAAGCCCTCGCGCCTTTACAGCCATCAGTGAAGAAGAGAAAGCGTCCATGCCCCAATGTCTTCAACCCTTGGTGATTAAACACCCTGAATCGGGCAGATCAGCTTTGTATTTGAATACGGGCCGAATGGAGGGCATCGAAGGGATGAATAAAGAAGAAGGCTTCGCTTTGATTGAAGCATTGTATCGATATGCCACATCTCCAAAATTTGAATATCGCCATCAATGGCGAGTAGGCGATGTCGTGATCTGGGACAACCGATCCGTGATGCACCAAGCCAACGCAGACTACAACCCAGAAGAATTCAGGTACTTATATCGCTTGATGGTTCAAGGGGTTGAATTAAAGCCAGTAGATCATTAAATTTTATTTATTCATTTGTAAAAAATGACCCCCTTGCAATTCAGCTGCTACCGTCCTTATCACACTCCGAGTTTCAATGTTCAAAAGCTGTGAGCAAGCACGTTGGAATTTACAAAATTGAAATCAAAGATTTGCCTCCAATGCACAGATAAGCCACACCCCAATACATAGTTTCCTCAGTTCCTTCAACAATTCGTTAATGCTTTCTGACCAGGAATTCAACAATCATATTTGGGATAAGCACTTTGCTGACTTTCTGCATTTAAACGGCGAATCAAAGCTGGCCACTCAAGCACACCATAAGGTCTTCGAGTTCCTGGCTGATACAAGTGAGCTGTTTTTTCAAGGACATCATTTGATGGGAGCACCATTTGGGTTTTGGCGGCCATCACATCCACTTGTGATCGACAAGCCAACTCAAGTTGATACATGGTGTTAAAAGCTTGTTGGATGGTTTGTCCACAAGTGAGAAGTCCGTGATTGCGAAGTACCATGGCGTCGTGTTGACCTAAGTCATGGACCAAACTCTCTCGCTCTTTAAGATCAATCGCAGGACCTTGAAAATCATGGTATCCAATGTGGCCCACAAAACGCATTGCCGTTTGGGTCATGGGAAGCACACCACACGCCATGCATGAGACTGCCATTCCGGCACGTGTGTGAGTGTGGATCACAGCATTTACGTCTTTGCGAGCTTCATGAATTGCACCATGAATCACATAACCAGATTTGTTGATTCCGTAGTCGCTATCGGGTTTGGACAAAATATTGCCATCAATGTCAATTTTTACCAAACTAGAAGCGGTGATCTCTTTGTACAAGAGACCATAAAGATTAATCAATAAGTGCTCGGTACCTGGGATTTTGAGCGTGATGTGGTTGTATATGAGATCAGACATGCCATAGAGATCGATAAGGCGATAACAAGCGGCCAAATCTACACGAGCTTGCCACTCCTCAGGACTCACCTCATTTCGCAAAGACTTGAATTGGGTATCGAGATTGGCTTGATTCATATGTAAAAATATGTTCAGTTAATGTTGAGAATTTCAATGATTTTACGTCGATGAACCAAAACTTATACTCTTAATTTAGAGAGCTATAGGACATGTGATTAAAATTGTTGCTTTGAAGCGCAATTACTCTCTTTGCTCAAACTATAAAAGAGGAATTTCATACTTCAGCATCCCCCGCCCTACACAACCTATTAATTTATGTTCAACACAACACGGTTTAGAAGACACATCATAAACTAAGACATTTGTCTCGCTTATGGCGGCTTGAACCTTTGCATCAATTTAGGCAACTCATTCACATCCACACGAATATCCCACATGATTAACGGAAACACAGAAATCATTGCCCACATTGGCTACCCCACACACACATTCAAGTCACCCATGATCTACAACCCCTACTTTGATAAAGCTGGGATCAATGCAGTGGTTGTTCCCTTTGCGTGCGAGGCAGAAAACTTTCCCCAATTCTTAAAATCAATCTTCTCATTGCGAAACATCAGAGGAGCTTTGATCACCATGCCACACAAAGTGACCACGGTAGGCCTCTTAGACGAGGTCACGGCGACTGTTCGTGTGGCTGGGGCTTGCAATGCGGTGAAAAAAACACCTGATGGCCGTTTGGTGGGCGATATGTTCGATGGCGCAGGCTTTACTCGAGGGGTCAAGCGAAAAGGCTTCACTTTAAGTGGCAAACGAGTATTGGTGGTGGGTTCAGGAGGAGTGGGCAGTGCCATTTCCGCGTCCTTGGCCGCCGAGGAAATATCATCCATCACACTGTTTGACAGCAACACCCAATCCATGGAAGGTCTAGGCAATAGGCTGCGACAAAACTATCCCAACTTAGAGGTCACAACAGGCTCCAACGATCCTCATGGGCATAACCTGGTTGTCAATGCCACACCCATGGGAATGAACGAAGGTGACCCTCTTCCCATGGATGTCAGCCGGATCGATCCCGAAGCTTTCGTGGGTGAAGTGGTCATGAAAACAGAGATGACTGCATTCCTTAGTGCAGCAAAAGCACGTGGATGCAAAGTCCAAGTGGGCTCAGATATGCTGTTTGAGCAAATTCCAGCTTACCTTGAGTATTTCGGGTTTCCCACTACAACCGCTGAGAATCTTCGCTCAACGGCACAACTGAGCTATTGATCAATTCAACTCAATTTGATGAATTTCTAAAATTTCGCGTTTAAAAGCCTTGAAATGATTAGGTTATTGAGGATTTTCAATGCATGATGGGCTAGCCCTGTTCTAATGCCTATTACTGATGTTCAAAACTGTCACATTGGTGTAATGTAAAGACTCTACCAATGTTTGAAGGAAAACATCATGTTCAACCGTCGCACAATTCTTCAAGGCACCTGCGCAGCCACTCTCTCAGGTCTTTTGCCGATTGATCAAACCGCTGGTGCAGTTGATCCTAAACTGCTCAAGATCTCACATCAATTCCCTGGTGGCACCATTGATAAAGGAGATTTTAGAGATCGCTTGACTCGAAAATTTGCACAGGAAGTCGAGAAGAGCACTTCAGGCGCATTGAAGTTTGAGATTTATCCAAACTCCTCGCTCATGAAAACAGTGGCCCAATTCTCCGCTGTTAGAAAAGCAGCTTTGGATCTCACGCTTTACCCCTTGGCTTATGCTGGGGGCGAGGTGCAAGAGGTCAACATTGGATTGATGCCTTGCATGGTCACGTCCTATGAGCAAGGCTTGGCTTGGAAAAAAGCTGAAATTGGTCGCGAACTCACCAAACTACTAGAAGCCAAGGGAGTCAAAATCATCACTTGGATTTGGCAAGCAGGTGGAACCGTTTCCAGAGCTGCGCCCGTTGTCAATCCAGATGATGTGAAAGGGCTCAAGATTCGAGGTGGATCCAGAGAAATGGATTTGATGTTGAAGGAAGCAGGAGGAATTATCTCTAGCGTTCCCTCCAACGAAATTTATCCTGCGATGCAAACAGGCTCTTTGGATGCAGCCATCACCTCGTCGACTTCACTGATTTCCTTTAGATTAGAAGAAATCAGCAAAGCATTGACCACCGGTCGAGGTAAAAGCTTTTGGTATATGTTTGAACCACTTTTAATGTCAAAGGAAATCTTTGACTCGTTGCCCAAAGTGCAACAAAAAGCCATACAAGATGTAGGACTGGAGTTGGAGAGCTTTGCCCTGAAAATGGCCAAAGAGGACGATGTAGAAGTGGCCAGTATCTACAAAAAAACAGGTGCCAAGATCTCCGACATGGACGATGCAAGCATCAACAGATGGAAGCAAGTGGCGCAGCGCTCAGCTTGGCTGGATTTCTCCAATCGCAGCACAGAGTGTGATCGTTTCCTCAAAATGGCCCAGGCTGTCGCTTAAACAATGGTCCAATGACAAATCACACTCACATTGAAAAGCTCCCAGCTTCAGATCCCACTTTGCTCGAGCGCTTGTTAACTCCATTGAATCGACTTGCATCCCTTGCAAGCACATTGGCCATTGGATTGGCCGCGTGCATTCTCACCTGGGAGGCTACAGCTCGGTATCTCTTCAAAATCCCAAGCGATTGGCAAGATGAAGTCACCATTTTTTTGCTGGTCGGAGCCACATTCTTGTCCAGTGCTTGGGTACAGCATCAGAGGGGGCATGTAGCCATACAAGCACTCTCGAGCGTCCTAACACCCAACGCTGATGCTTTCAGGCGATGGATGAGTGATTTGATGTCCTTGCTTTTTTGCACATTTTTTTCATGGAAATCATGGACCCTTCTTTTAGAGGCGATTGAGGACCATCAAATTTCGGGCTCGGCTTTTGGAGCTCCTTTGTGGATTCCCTATGGTTGTATGGCATTGGGCACCACCCTTTTGGTGTTGGTTTTGCTCAATCAAGTCCTGAGTGCAGCAATACTGAAGAAAGCTTGAACTCTTAAATATGTCAACCCTACAAATCGGCCTTCTCTTTGGCTTTGCAACGTGCGCGGTTCTTTTCTCAGGTATTCCCATCGCATTTGCGCTGGGATCAGTGGCCACTGTCTTCATGTACTTTTTCATGCCTCATGCAGCACTTGATACGGTCGCGCAAAATGTTTTTGAGGAAATGGCAAGCATCACACTCCTCACCATCCCCTTGTTTGTTCTAAAAGGTGCGGCCATTGGCAAGTCCAAAGCTGGGCGCGATCTCTACTCAGCCATGCACATTTGGTTGGGTAAGGTTCCGGGGGGCCTCGGAATTGCCGTGACATTGGCATGTGGGCTCTTTGCAGCCATGGCTGGCTCAAGTGCAGCGACTTGCTCAGCAATTGGTAGCTCAGCAATCCCTGAAATGCGCGACCGTGGCTACTCCTCCAGGCTCGCTGCTGGGTTGGTTGCGGCTGGTGGTACGCTGGGCATTTTGCTCCCCCCCTCTGTGACTCTCATTTTGTATGCGGTGGCAGCTGAACAATCTTTGGGGCGCCTATTCTTGGCTGGAATTGGTCCAGGAATTTTGCTACTTGTCTTGTTTGCTCTTTATGGTGTACTGCGCTACCAATGGGAATTCAAACAAGCCCAAGCCACTCATTCAAAGGGGGGTGAGGCCTCAAAGATTTTGCAAGTCGATGAATACACACTCAAGGAAAAATTCGAAGCTCTCCCCAGAGTGCTTCCATTTTTGGTGCTTCTTTTGGGCGTCATGTTCGCCCTCTACGGCGGCTTTGCCACACCTTCAGAGACTGCTGGCATTGGTGCCGTTTTGGCTCTGCTTTTGATCGCAGTGGTCTACGGGGCTTGGAGGCTAAGTGACTTAAAACCAATTTTCCAAAGCACTTTGTCTGAGGCGACCATGCTGATGATGATCATTGGCATGTCGCTTTTGTATTCTTATGTGATGAGTTACTTACACATCAGCCAAAGTGCAGCCGAATGGATCGTAGACTTACATCTATCAAAATGGATCCTATTTTTGGCGATCGCTTTGATGGTCGTCGTACTTGGGTTTTTCTTACCACCTGTGAGCATCATCTTAATGACTGCTCCCATCATATTACCCCCCTTGCGTGCCGAAGGGTTCGATCTGGTTTGGTTTGGAGTTGTGATGTCTGTGATCATGGAGATGGGGCTGATTCATCCACCCGTGGGATTGAATATTTTTGTCATCAACAAAATAGCACCTGACATTGACCTCATTGATGTGGTTTGGGGTACTTTGCCTTTTGTATTTTTGATCATGTTTGCAGTGCTGCTGCTCTGCGTTTTCCCGCAGATCGTGGATGCTTTACCGCTTTACTTCTTTGGGCCACAAAAGCTTGGCTGAATTATGGAAACTCAAAATCACTCAAATCAAGGTTTCCTGGTTAACCTTGATTTTCACCTTCACTCAGGTGCTTTTTTGGGCTTATTGGTCAAAAACATCCGTTGACTGGTGCGTGCAACGACCTGAATGCAATTGACTCGCTTCTCATAATTTTTGACCTTCTCACACTTGGTACTGTCCAAGTTGGCATAGGCTTCACACACATTTTTTTCGTCCTCGTTGGGTTTGGTTTTGCAATCATCGCTGTGCTGGTGATTTTCTTCACTCCATGCCACATTGCCTTGACCCAACAAAAATACAAAACAAGTAATCAAAAAGAGAGTTCGCACGAAAAATCCATGAAATATAACTGGATTACATTCTCGTCATTTTTGAGCACAAATACAAAGGGTTAACCCTATTAAAACACCATATTTAGGGTCATTAAACCCGCAAAAAAGCCCCGGATCAAACCTCCCCCAAATTGGGTTGCAGTCGAAATCGGGGCTTTTACTGGAAAGATAAAGTTAGATCAGAACTTATAACCAACTTTGATGGTGAAATCGGTTGGATTGATGGTGAGCTTGGCAGTTGCCGTGTTAGCCAAGTTGTGCGGTGTGATTGCGTTGTTGGCCTGCAAAGTCACATTTGTGGACAAGGGGACATAGGCTAGACCTGCATTGATGGACCAACGGTCATCGATGTTATAAATCGCTCCCAATTTGTACACAGGATTCCAAGAAGAAGACAATGAAACACCGTTTCCAGCAAAAGCTGCCACTGTGTTGAAACTCGTATTTGGAGAAATGCTGGAATAGGTGGTGTAGTTCACACCCAAGCCGACATAAGGTCTGATTTTTTCACCAGGTGTTTTGAACATGTACATTCCAACCACAGATGGGAACAAAGCCGTTTGTGTGATGGCTGAATTCATTGGAGTGGATACCAATCCCAGTGGAGCCACACTTGGCGCTGTGATGTCAGCCTTCAATTTTGGTGGAATGCCAAGGGTCAACTCAACACCAACATTGTCGGTGTACATGTGAACTGCAGAAATGATCGCAGTTGAAAAGTTCTCGATGGTTGCAGTTGTACCCGTCGTGAATGAAGAAAATGCGGCTTGGCTGTCAGATACTGGCCCCAAACTGGAGTTGGTTTTAGAGAAGGCCATACCTCCATAAACAAAATTATCTCCTGCCTTTTGCGCCGAAGCAACTTGAGCAGTCAAGGCACAAGCCACAGCGATCAAACCCAAGGGCAAATTACTTTTTAATTTCATGCCAACTCCATTAAATGATAAATGCATACGCAATTTAGGCGTACCCGTAGAGTTATAAATTTTGCCTACAAAGATTAAGCTCAACAATGGTATTTATACCTATCGTTCATCAACCAGAGGCTCTTTGAGCCAAGATTCTCAACCCTATAATCCCACAACCCTTTTTCCTCGATTTTGATCTAAACCCAAAAGTTCAAACCATTGCTCCCACTCATGAAACTCACACCCAAACCTTGGCTTGACAAATATCCTGCTGGCGTTCCACATACGATTGACACGGGTCACTACAACTCCTTGGTTGATGTGTTTGAGGAAGCGTTTGATAAATTCCCCAATCGCCATGTTAGTGAATACATGGATCAATTTCTCACCTACAAGGAACTGGATACTGCCTCCAAGAAATTTGCCGGGTATTTGCAAACCTTAAATCTTGAACCTGGCTCCAGAGTGGCCATCATGATGCCAAATGTGTTGCAATACATGATTGCAATGGTTGGAACTCTGCGAGCAGGCATGGTGGTGGTCAACATCAATCCACTGTACACCAACCGCGAACTCGAACACCAACTTATCGACTCCCAGGCCTCAGTGCTTGTTATTTTAGAGAATTTTGCTCACGTCTTTCAATCTATCGCTAAAGAACTTGCACTCAAAAGCGTCATTGTTACCAGCGTAGGTGAAATGCTCGGTCTCAAAGGTGTTGCCATTGATTTTGTGCTTCGCAACGTCAAAAAAGCAATTCCCAATTGGTCTTTTGCGCACACGAGCTTTAAATCTGCACTGCGCATTGGCCAAAAGCACAACTACAGCAGACCTGTGATCGGCTTGCAAGACATCGCTTTCTTACAATACACAGGAGGCACCACTGGTGTCTCCAAGGGCGTCGTATTGCTACACAACAATGTCTTGTCCAATGTGATCCAAACCGAAGCTTGGCTTGAACCAGCTTTGGTCAACGATCCCCAACAACCCTTGGTATTTGTTTGCGCCCTCCCCCTCACCCACATCTTGGCTTTGACGGGTTGTGCGCTCCTAGGTATCAGAAAGGGTGGCATGTTGATACTGGTACCCAATGCCAGAGACATCGATGGATTCATCAAAATGCTCTTGAAGCACCCCAACATCAACATCTTCCCGGGGGTCAATACTCTCTTTCATGCCTTGATTCATCGACCCGAGTTTGCAAAGGTCACCTTCGAGAAATTGATGGTGACGATTGGCGGCGGTATGGCCGTTCAGAAGAAAACTGCCGATCTCTGGCAGGCCAAAACAGGCACGCCGATCATTGAAGGCTATGGTCTCTCAGAGACCTCCCCGGTGGTTTGCGTCAACACGCCTTTTATTCAATCCTTCACCGGCACCATTGGGTTGCCACTGCCCAGCACGGAAGTGGTGGTTATGAACGATGAGGGAGAAGTACTGCCCTTTGGGGAGAATGGAGAGATATGTATCCGAGGCCCTCAGGTCATGGCCGGTTATTGGAACAAGCCACAGGACACGGCTGAGTCAATGACAGCGGATGGATTTTTCAAATCCGGTGACATTGGGATCATTGGGTCTGACGGTTACATCAAAATTGTCGATCGCAAGAAAGACATGATTGTGGTTGCAGGCTTTAAAGTGTTTCCCAACGACGTTGAGGACACCCTCTCCTTGCACCCAGGTGTGCTTGAATGTGCGGTCATCGGCATTCCACATCGCAAACTAGGCGAAGTCGTCAAAGCTTTCATCGTCAAAGGTGTGGATGACTTGACCGCTGATCAAATCGTACGCTATTGCAGAACCCATCTGGCAAGCTACAAACAACCCAGAAGAATCGAATTCGTAGATTCTTTGCCCAAAACCAATGTGGGCAAGATTTCACGAAAGGACCTGAGAAACATTCAGCAACCCACTTAACGATTTTTTATCATCAATTGAGCCAATTCAAGATCTCTTGAACCATCGGAGCAACTGCAGTGGGATCAAATACATTGCCAGCCAGTACATGCTGATTGGAACTCAAGCTGAAGTCAACTTTTACCAACTTCTTTCGCGAACTACCAAAAGCATTAAATGCGGCTTTGATCTCCTCGGGCTCTACGACTTGATCGTCTTGACTATAAAAGACCAAGACCGGCTGCTTGAATTTTGAGAGCTCGCTCTCACGAACCTGTTTCGTCAAAGCCATCATGGGAAAGAGTGCCTGCGTTGGATAAACAGTGGTCCACCCCATGTTTTGCCTAGGATCCTTTGAGACCTCACCTCTTGTGGGCCCTTGAATGGCAAAAGCCAATTGATGACCCCATGGCAAATTGATCAGTTCTGCTCGCTTGTCTTTGGGGCCAAAGTTGGGGGAGATAAAGACATGAGCAAAAACATCGGACGCACGACTTGAAACCGCAAACCAAGTCGCCAAAGTCGACCCGGTTGAGCAACTTATGACAAGAACCCGATTACCGATGCGTTTACCAACTTCGACAGCTTCATTCATATCAGCAAGCCAATCTTGTACGCTTGCCTCACCCAACTCAAGGCCACTTTGGCCATGACCACTCAAGCGGGTGTAGAAAACATTTGCACCTAGTGCCTTGCCCAACTCAACGCTCAATGGATCGGTCTCTAGTTTACTTGCTGAAAAACCATGGATATAGACCACCGACCATTGGGTTTTAATCGGTTTGCCTGTTGCCCAAACCACTTCCTTGGCAGTTTCTGGCCTCAAATGAGGAACTCTCGCCTCTTGCTGAGCAATCCAAGAGTCCAACTTTGGTAGATCAGCTGGGACATCTGTCATGCGAGAAGGCACGTTGGGACCAAAGGAATTTTTAGGCCCCAAAACCAAGCCTAACGCAACAACCAACACAAGAAACGCCAACCACTTGTAGGGAGTCGATCTCAATAACTTCAAAGCACCGATTTTCATGCTTCAAGTTCATTCCAGTTTGATGTTCACTGACTTCATGAGTTTTGCCCAACTGTTCAAGTCAGCGTTGATTTGAGTTGCAAACTCCTCAGGCGTATTGGCCACTGTATCCAACGCATCCTGCGTCAATCTCTCTTGGAAATCGGGTCGTCGGATGATAGACAAAACATCGGCGTGTATTTTTTTAACCAGATCTTTCTGCATCCCAGCTGGCCCCATAAAACCATACCATGCATCAATGCGAAACCCGGGCAAAGTCTCTGCAATGGCTTGCACTTGAGGCAAAGCTTTAGAGCGTTTTTCACTGGTGACCGCTATGGCTTTCAACTTACCACTTTTTGTGAGTTGAATGGAAGCCGTGATACCACCAAAAATCAAAGGAACATGCCCAGCCATCACGTCATTCACACCTTGTCCAAACCCTTTGTATGGAATGTGAGTGATGTTGATGTCAGCCATGTATTTGAGCATTTCCATGGACAAATGTTGTTGTCCGCCTGGGCCGGAGGAGGCGTAACTCAAAGCACCGGGCTGCTGCTTGGCCATGGCAATGAGTTCTTTGACATTGTTGGCCGGAAAATTGGGAGTTGCCATCATCACAAAGGGGCCAGAGGCAACATTGATGATAGGCGTCAAATCTTTGATGGGGTTATAGGGAACGGTGCTGTATAAATTAGGAGCGATGGTGATGGATGCATCAGCTGCAAATAATAGGGTGTATCCATCCGCAGGAGATTTAGCCACAAAATCAGTACCGATCATCCCGCTTGCACCCGTTTTGTTCTCAACCACAACCGGCTGCTTCCAAAGATTGGTGAGCTCCTGGGACAAAATTCGACCATAAATGTCGGGGGTACCTCCTGGAGGAAATGTCACAATCACTTTAACTGGCTTATTGGGAAATGTTTGAGCAAAAGCTGAGAACATCACACCAGCGAGTGAAATGATCAACAGAGACTTGAGTAATTTTTTAACTTGATTTTTCTTCATGTATCTATCTCCTTGACTTGCACGTTGAAGTCTTTATTTAACCCAATTTAGCCTGCAATCAAGAGTGATTGTCGCATGTGATCTATGGATATTTCGCAAAAAAAACTTTTGATCAACACGAACTCAAAAATAGATTGCAATCTAAAATCAAATAATGCACAAAATCGTCAATGCGCTTCTGTTTCAAATCGGTTGGTTCCTTTGCGCCTCTTCAGTGCTGCATGACACAGAAATGCTTGTCCTTGCACTGTGCACAAGCCTCATCATTGTTCATTTGATGAAAAGCCAACATAAGATTCAAGCATTGAGTCTTGTCACAGTTGTATTGATTTTAGGAATCATCGTTGACACCAGTCTTCATCAATTACAAATCATTGATTTCTACGGTTGGCACATTGCCTATTTGAGTCCGTTTTGGGATTGGATGATTTGGGTGATGTTTGCTTTGACGCTAGAGAGCTCACTTGCATTTCTGAAAAAAATCAACTGGATGGCACAGGCATTCACTGGACTCATTTTCTCACCAGTGTCTTATATTGCGGGCTCTAAGCTGGGTGCGGCCCAATTTGAACCAAGCCTTAGTCATATAGCTGCAGTTGGTTTGACTTGGATGCTTGTTCTTCCCTGTATTTTTTTACTTCTGCAATGGATCAATCGCAAATTTGAATAGCCAAGGTGGATCAATCTTGCTCAATCAAAGACAAAGCCATAGAGACAGCATCTTTGGCATCGGTGCAAATTGCACCGGCACCAAATTCACTGGCCTTGTATTGCTTTAAAGTGAATATTGGCCCGCCCAATAGTATGACCACCCTTCGATTGCGCGATAGTTTTTTAATTTGAGCAATCAGCGTGGCCAAATCATTCATCTGAGCTTGAATGCTGATGGACAATCCAACTGCATCAAACCACTCATTGCTGACGGCTTGAACCAACTCTTTGATGGTCGGTGAAATCTCCATGACCACTTGCCATCCATCCTTGCGAAAAAATTCTGCAACGATCGCTGGACCTAACAAATGCTCTGAGCCTGGCGCTGAAGCGATCATGATTCTCTTGACATCCCCACTGACCAAAGGCCCACTTTGATAGGTAAAACCAATATCGTGCGTCAAGGTATGGAGCCTAGCCAATCCATGCGTGAGCGCATAGAAATCCAATTCATCGTTTTCCCATTGCACACCCATTAACCTTGCGGCTGGTGTAATCAAATCCAAAAAAATGTGCTCTTTGGTCAATCCTTCTGCAAGCATTTGATTGACAAAATTTTGAGGCGCCAAAAAGTCCTCAGAAATACAAAGGGATACAAATTCCTCGATCTCACAATCAAGTGGAAGCGCTCTTAATATGGGTGCGTCGCTGTAATCAGCCGCATTGATGCTTTGCGAGCCCAATAAGCGCGGAATGATATCGGCTTCAATAATGGACAAGATGGATGACATGCATTCGTTTGAATGACTTGACATCGACTTGGATAAATCATCATTGGATGCTGATTGACCTTTTGAGAACATTGAAGACGCCATCAACGTGATTTTATTGATTGAGAAAGGAGCGTTCCATATTTTCCCAGCAATGAACTGATTCATGAGTGTTCACTCTAAAAACAGCAAGAGCAAAATAGCCATTGCAGGCTTAAATTTATTCGAATCATGTCAAATCTGCAAGGGTAAATGCCTCATAAAAGGGGTATACCCTTGCAATCATTTACCCTTGTTCAGCTTTCTATCAGACATGGAACAACACCCTGATTATTTTACTTTTCAAAAAATCTGATCTGTGCTTTAAATCATCACCTTTGAAGTCATTGGATGAAAGGAAATCAAAGCCTAGGGTTTACCCGAATCCAAAAATGACGCCTCTCATCTTCTTTTTTTAAAGGGTTGGGCGAATCAATCCCGCTAAAAAGCTCTCGTTGTTTGAGTCAATTTGCACCCCCCCAAAATCACGAATTGTCTATAAATCATAGTCTTAGCTTAAACATATCTTTTTGATAATTCTGAGGACACAACATTTGAATGAGTTGATCAACGTGTCAATCTGCATCAATTTACCGCAGCGCAGCAAATTTACTTCACCTAAATCAATAGCATAATCCGCTGCATGTGTAAATATTTGTTGACTTTT
>Ga0164296_1002604_pt1 | contig 17713 bp, 21 predicted proteins | sample GEODES057metaG_FD_113533 | JGI IMG/M metagenome (GOLD analysis project Ga0164296, IMG submission 113533) | Dystrophic lake water microbial communities from Trout Bog Lake, Wisconsin, USA - GEODES057 metaG | ecosystem: Environmental > Aquatic > Freshwater > Lake | place: USA: Trout Bog Lake... | reverse complement strand
GGGCCTGATAGTTTAAATTTTCTTTTAGTGCAGTATACCCGCCGGACTCGTGGGCAGTTTGCGCCATGAATGCCGCAACTCTTACTGGACTGGTAATTTGGTATTTAGGCAATTCATCACACAGAGCGGCATGCCATTGTGTGGATTGATGATTACCTTTTAATATTTGTTCTACTTGATCTGCTCTAAAGTCAAATTCAAAACTCATTGAAACTCTCCTAATTGTGCTTACTAACTATTTAGTAGTTTTCGCTCAATTAGGAGGTCGTGCCAGGTTTTTAGTTGATTTTCTGTCAGTAAAGGGTATGCGTTTCTGTGTATTGAAGCAGTTAATAAATTTGGAGTAATATATTTGTAAAATTCGTCCATCTTTTCAGATTCATTATGTGCTACGTTAAAATTTACATAATACGGGTCATCTTGATTATACAGTATGTCGTATGTTTTATATTTTGATAATACGTAACCTGAATACAGATAAAATTCTGCTAGCAAATTTGGATATTTTACATTAGTTTGAAAGAAATCAACAAAATTATCAATGCTGTTTACTAATTCTCTTACAGTATCTACATGAAATAAAAAAGGAACGCCGCCGGGGCCTATTATTTTATTTAGATCTACTCCGTAAAATTGTTTAACAAAATTTTTACTAGACAAAAAATGATCAGATAACGGAACAGATTTATTTCTAGCGCGGCCTTGACTGTCGAATAATTTAGAAAGTTCAACTGGTTGAATAAACCAAGTTTTAGCATCAAGTGCCATAGACCAAGTTGAATTACTATTGGCTGCACCTAATAGTTTACATAACTGCTGACTTTCCCAACCATTAACTACACATTTGAAACTTCTTAGTTCAATATTGACTTTGGACTGATGCTGGCCCCACCAGGCTGGATCTATTAGTTCTGCAACATCTGCAGAATCGTTCACTATAATTTTAATAGTGCTGATATCGTTGGGGTTAAAATATTGATCGATTGATCGTGCTTGAGTTTTTATTAGATGTATTTCATCTCTAAAAACTACAGTCAACAAATCCATTGTTGTTTAAATACGTATTCCGGCTGCCAGCTTCAATGATTCAGTGAAGTCATTTTTTGGTGCTTTGGTAGACACATCTACTCCGGCCGCAGACTTTAGTGCATCAATATCACCGGGGCCGTATTTTTTATTGTATTCTTCGGGAGTCAATGGAATTAAATCCTCTAAAGATTCGCGACTGAAATATGTTTCTTTATGGCTTTTGTAATATCTAACACGCCAATCTTCTAATTTTTGGTCAGTTAGATTCATAATGTCTTCCATTAGTGCTACAATATTATCAACTGCGTCGGCATCACGGTCTAATTCAACAAACACAACATAACTGCCATCGTCCATTTCGCCTGAACTTACATCAGAATCAAGTATCCAGTCGTAGCCCTTCTCCACAAACGCCATTAAATCGTTTGCGGGTTCTTTACTGTCGACTTTGAAACTCAACACAATAACATCAGCATCGTCGCCAAGTTTGCTTTGGAATTCGTCAACGTGTAACTCAGGGTGAATCAAACGTGCTAAGTCGCCTTTTTCAAGACCTTCAAATAGCTGGTTGTTGTGCATTTTGTTCTTCACTTCCTTGTTCCGCACCAGTGTCTACTTGTCCCACTGTGTCGTTATCGGCTCCGGTTTCGTATGCCTGCTCAATGTCTTCCATGTCAATGGTACCGGATTCTAATTCTAATGCACCTTTTTCAATGTCCTGCATAAGTTTACGTGGCATAACAATTTCCACTAACCAAACAGGAGTTTTAATCAAGCGCGGTACTTTTGTGCCAGGTTTGAAGTCGTTGGGACTTTTAACTTTTGTGGGGTGTTCAAAGTAATCTTCTTTAAAAGTTACTTCGCAGTCGTAGTCACTTAAACGTACTGCACCACGGGGATCCGGCATCTTTTTGTAAGGCCACATGAATGTACACTTAACAAAGTACTTTTCATAAACAGGACCTTCGACAAGTTCACCTTGTTTCCAGTTATCGTAAGCATACAAGTCAAGCTCATCTAGTACACGTTCAAAATTCAACAGAGTATTCACTGCTGAATCAGTCATGAATATGTCTTGTGTATTCTTTAATAAATCTTTAATATTTGCCGGCATAGTGTAATTATTTATCGAAATTAATATTAAAAATTAATTGTAGTTAGTTTTTTATTTTTAACTGCCCACAGCAATCCAGACATTTTATCAACGTACTGATTGTTAATAAATGCCGGGGTAATACGATTTCCCACACTCTTACCTATATAATAAAGAGGGCTAAACATCACCATTAGTCCAATGGGTTTATCAAGTTGATATATAAGATAATTTGGATCAATTTTATCAGTTAATAGATTTAAACCTGCCTCCCACGCATTGTACAACTTGGTATCTTTAAAATTCACATAAAACCAATAGTCCATTTCGTTATAGAAACTATTTGTGGGCTTTGACGTTTGCCATGTACTTGGGTCATAATCTGGGTATATAATCGGTTTTAACAGTTGCTCATATGTCGTACGTTGCGCGATGCTGTTGTTTGGCCACTTAAGCAAATATCTTGTAGCTGTATTATGCGGGTGATCAAACCATTGTTTAATCATATGTGCTTGTTTAATTGTAATTTCGGGAAAATCTGGAGTCCAAAAGAAATACTCATTGGTAATGTTTGTATAATCGCCGACTATTGGATGGGCACTATTTGCTTGAACATCACTAAAATATACATACCATTCGTTATCAATCAAGCACATGCGTGGTTTTTCGATGCCATATAAAACACATATTTTTTTACCTGAATCTGCTAAAATTCGATGCTCGGCTAGATTAAACTGATTATACTTGTCGGCATGTGCTGGTTGAAACCAATCTCTAGTTTGAAACACCCAACTTTCATCTCTGTCGTCGTTGATTGCAATCATATTCTCACTATAATCGTGAAACGTTACTTTTGTATTGGGATAATTGGTTTTAATCCACTGTAACAGTGGCTGGGCCGCAAACTGCCATTCGCTTAATGTATTTTCAGGTCTAGTGTTGAACACATCACCTGTAACTCCTTTTTCCCCTAGTTTAGGATAACGAAACACAACTTCGTCTAAATGAATGCCATTTAATAAAAAACTATAAACTGCGGTAGTACTGTCAGCACCCCCAGAAGCCTCTATTCTAATCCAGTCGTATTTTTCTCTTAATTGCAATGCACGTAACCTGTACAATTCTCTTATATTTGATTCAGGTTCTATTTCCCAATTTAACGCCGCATAAGTGTTAACATTGAATTTCCACTCGGGTCTTATTCCTGTTTCTGTGCCATGTATAAATGCCTGAGGTTTAGAATAAAATATTTCATTGCCTACTTTGTAATAACCTAATTTGGGATTTTTTTCAATTCCGTTAATATTAACCATATTATTTTAGCGATACACCGTTAGTAAGTCTTTTCCAATCAGACGTTTGTTTTTCATACCATGTTTGTATTTCTCGATCGGACATTTGATTATTACTTTGACAATAGTCAGGTTTATATGAATTCAGCACAGATTGGCTGCGACCTGCTTTTAGAAAGATTTCTCGAATCTCGGTAAATTTACTATCTGTCCAATTTGTAGGTACTAGTAGTTCTGCAGGTACATTCATTAATTCTAAATCTTTTGAAAATCCCTGTGAAGATAGTGTAGCAACATTGTTGATGGTCTTGTTGCCAGTTATGCCCAGTATGTGTACAGGATCAGAACCTTTGGTATATTGCTCGGAGTCGCCCATGAAGTTAACAGAAAAATCAGTTGCTCCTGTTAATACCCCCATCAATGCTTCGCTGGTACTTTTAAACGGCACAATAATTAAATTTGGATATTTTTTAACTAGTTGTGTTGCAATTAAGTGAGTAGTGGTGCCCATACCGCTCATACCAATTGATAATTTAGCATCCACAGGTACTTCTGACCATGACTTATACCGTTTACTGGCAATTACTGCCGGGGCACTACATTGCGGGAAAATCTCACGGAATTTTGTAATGTCATGACTTTCAGTGGGGAAAAAGTTTGGTCTTACAAAAAATGCTGATGCAGTGGCTAGTACAGTATTTGGTGTTTCTGCTACATAATTTGCAGCAATGCTACCTCCAGCACCAGGCCTCATATCAAAAACAAAATTGTATTTGTCTTGTATACGATTTGCTTCTTCAACTAAACTGCGATGAAAGTTAGCGGCAGTATCGGCAGCAGTCCAACTATAGATTACAGTAATTGTTTCTTTGGCAGTAGCCAGGATAGAAAATAAAGAAAGGGCTAGAATACTTAGAATTTTTTTCATAATAGATTATTAAATATTGTTGATTATAAAAGAAAACAGGCAGAATGTCAATCCTGCCTGTACTGAGTTTGGTAGGATTAACTCAACTTGATGTTGTTTAACAAACCGGGACTAAAATAGTCATGATACTGATCAAACATTTCAGCAGCAATTTTTCTAAATGCTGACTCGTCTTCTGCAGATAAATTAACTACTTTGATACCATCATTGATAGCACGAGCAGTAGTAGGTTCAACATCAGCAACGCTAATAGCACGCTCGAATCTAGCTGCTTCAACTGCGGCTTCTTTCATCACTGCTTGCAATTCTGGGCTTAGGCTAGCCAAGAAATCTGTGTTAATGATGATGTTGGTCAACAACAAACTATGCTCACTGTTTAAAATAGTTTTAGACACAGTATTTTGTTGTGATCCGTAAATACGTGGCCATGAGCTTTCACCGCCGTCGATTTTACCATCTTTAACACCATTGGTAAACTCTTCGATTTCCATTGTAACAGGAATAGCGCCAAGTTTCTTAAATGTGTCATGGCTAACTGGATTGTTAGACACACGAACTTTAACACCGGCTAACTCGCTCAATGAGCTGATTTCCTTATTAAGAGGAACATTACGGAATCCACCACTGTATGTAAATGCCATGCCAGTGATCTTAGAGCCTTCTTTACTATAGCCAGACAATAGTTGTTGACCGATTGGTCCTTCAAAAACTCGTGCAGCATGATCGTGATCGCGGAACAAAAATGGCATGTCCAATGCATTTAAGTCTTTGTTAAATTTGCTGAGTACATAAGTGTACATCTGGCTCATTTCTAATTTGTCTTCAGCCATTAAATCTAACAATTCGTTTTTAGTAACTTTAACACCATTGTTGTACTTGTCACTGTATTCTGATAGTGTTAGAATTTCAATGTTGAGTTGACCTGGTGCACGTTGCTCGATTACTTCTTTAAATTTTTCTGCTGCTCTAACAAAAATTTCAATTGGCTCGTGGGCTAGAACCCATTTAACTAATTTTGGTTGCATGATTTTTCCTTAAGTTTAGTATTTGTGGTAGCTGGCATACTATAATGCTTACGGTGGGCGTTCTAATAATCATATTAGTAAAAGAGTTTGCCTCTAAGCGTCCGAGTAAATGTCCGACGTCGGGTTATCCGGCGTTGCTATTATTATTTATATTCTTTAAAATCTATTGTGTATATTGATGCCAGAATCTACAAAGTTAGCATCGCCTAGTTCATAAAACGGGCTTAAGAACCCCACAAATCCCACTGGTTTTTCCATTTCATAGTTAAAAAACTTAGGGTCAATTGTATTAACTAATAAATTTAGCCCTGCTTGCCAAATTTGGTATTGTGGGCTGTCTTTGTAATTTGTATAAAACCAATGATCCATTTCGTTATAAAAACTATTACTGGGTTTACTGGTTTGGAAAGTGGTGGGATCATAATCTGGGTATATTAATGGTTTTGCCAAATGCTCATAAGCAGTACGTTGAGTATAACTGTAATTAGGCCAGCGACACAGATATTGCGCATGCTGGTTTGCTGGTAAATTAAACCAGTTCATAATGATACAGGCCTGCTTGTGAATTAGATCAGGTAAATCAGGCGACCAATAAAAGTATTCTATGTTTATATTACTGTATTCATTAACTGTGCCTACGCTATGGTTGGCCATTACATCCATGAAGTACAAATACCATTTTTTATCTTTAATACATAATTTTGGTTTATCGACCCCGTATAAAACACATATAGACTTTCCTGTGTCGGCTAGTTCTTTATGTGCTTTAAGGCCCAATGGATCATGTTTAAAAGCATGCCCGGGTTGAAAATAATCTTTAGATTTGAATACCCATGATTCGTCATACTCGGCGTTGACCATATTTTCAGTATAGTCGTGCATTACTATTTTTGTTTTAGGAGCATGAGTTGCCAACCAATCCAATGCAGGTTTAGCAGCATATCGAAACTCACTTAATGTATTTTCTGGTTTATAATTAAACGGATCGTCAGTTGCATTTTTTTCTCCAGCCTTAGGGTACCGGAATGTAACTTCGTCGATGTGAATGCCGTTAGTAACAAAACTATAAAGAGCCATTGCACTATCACCGCCGCCACTGAATTCTATTCTAATATAATCATATCGGTCCCGCAGTTGTTGTGCACGTAATCGATATAGCTCTCTAAGCGGAGTTGCTGGTTCTTGTGACCATTGCATTTTACTAAACACATCATTGTTAAAATTCCAAATTGGGAATTCTCCAGTTTTTGTTGATTCAACTAATGCCATTGGTTTACTGTAAAATACTTTTTCGCCCACAGTATAAAATCCTAACTTGGGATTTTGTGCTAAATTGATATCAATCATAAACCGCTAACTTTCTTAACTATTTTATCTAATTCTTGGTCGGGTGCTGGGACAAAATACTTAGCATTGGGATCTGTTTCTAATATTTTTGCTATTCGTTCAGCATCGCAGTCGATAGGAAAATCCAATTGCTTTGATAAACTACGCACATAATTTTCTTTATAAAGATACAGTAATTCTGTGCTTAGATAAACAGGATTAAACTTTTGCAAATATGTTATATATTTTTCAAATCTAGGATAACTGTAAGTACCACGTACACGTTCCTGTTGATAACGCAATACTGTTTGGTCCCTGCCTATGATGGCTAATTTGATTGTGTACCCTAAACGTTCAGCAGTGGTAACGAATTCTGCGTAATTGGGTTCTACTGTATTGCCGTGATACGCATAAGGACAACTGATGCTGGTCACTGCATACTGATCAAATTTAACATATGGCAAAGTAAATGGATCATGCCAAGCTTCGGCAAAAGGTTCCTGATCATGTGGTACCCAATATTCCTCATTTAGTGCCGACCAAGCAAATACCGCAGGGTGTTGTGCAAATATTTTTGAGAATAAATGATTACCGGAACCCTGTGGTCCGGTAATAATTAATAAAGTTTTCATACAGTCATTATAGAACTGTTTTTCAACCTTGTCAAGAACTTTGTTGTTTCAGGAGTTATAACCCCAGTTAATTGAAAAGTTGCCCGTGGCCGATGTCCTGCATTGGCAGTACTGTGTGGAACATTGGCCCAATCAAATGTGGTAACATCTCCGGCACGCCATCCTGAATAGTTATAGTTTCCATAACTCCAAAAATGACCCTGTTGCCAATCTGTTAATGCCACAAACACACGTAAAACTTTAGTAGGATCTTCCGGAGCCCATTTGTAAAGTTTATCAATGTGTAGATTCCAGACTTCCCCGGGTACCTGCACATGAATACGATTCATACAATCCGCTAATGCAAATGCATCGCTGATACGTTGCAGGCTCGCAGGTATAGTCCAGTTCAGGTGTGTGATAACATAGTCTTTGCCGTAGCCGGTTTGTTCAAGATCGTATTCTTCTTTGACCAACTCTTCTGAGGGTGCTTGCACATCTTTGCCTTTGTAGCCACGTGTAGCCCATGTTGCTGGATTAGCGTTGTTAATAATGTCAGGCAAGTCATCGCTCCAGGTTACAGCAACTCGGCCCAACTGTTTAATTGTGTCGTAGCGTGGATCCATTTGTGTAGTATCAAAATGGTACTGGCTACGTTGTTTGCTTTCTTCCCAATTGCTGATCATATTACTGTTACCCTTATGTCGTCTGCGCCATAGTTTTGTGTGTATTCGGCGGGTGGTTGTTGTATATTTACTACCCGAGCTAACTCTTGATTTGTATTGACAATATGTCCTTTGTAACGCCATACTGCTTCTTGCATGTCTCTGTTTTGTGCGGCAATAATAGTAGCCATTGTGCGCAGGTCCTGATAGTACTGATTGTACCGGGGATATGTTATAGTAAAGTGTCCGCATTTGGCCCACCACCCTAAACAAGCATCATTGGGACGCTGGACCAACACAATAGGGCAATCAGGCCAATAGTCTTTAAGAAAATCAATATTGTGTGCAAACACATGACTTTTAATAATACGCACACCTGTTCCGGTAAAGGGACGATCAAATTCAGACTCGCACCGTTCTTTTGTGTAGCGATTGATGTTGTCAAAGAAGCCACCAAACTCCATGCCAGGATCAAAGTAAGCACCCATGTGCATCAACTGCAGGGTGCCACTTGCATCATGGTAATAAGTACGATCATCACTGTAGTCTGTACGATCAATGTCGGCACTATAGTAAATGTTTTTGCTTACACTGCTCCATTTTGAACCTGGAGCACCAGTCATAAAAATATACTTCATTCTTTACTTAAGTCTAGTTTCTCTAGTACTGGTAAAAATGTTGCACGTAGTTCTTCTATAGTTTTACGTAAGCCTGCAGGTGTTAATTCTGACTCTTCATAAAACACCACATTGGAGTCCATCCATTCTTGGTACTCAGCTGACTTGATTGCGGCACTGAATTTTCGCTGATACCAATCAACAACTTCCTGTGGTGTACCTTTGGGCAATTCTAAACTCCAGGCAGCATATACTCTGATGCCAGGTGCTACATCTCGTAGCAACGGAACATCAGGAAACTGTTTCATTTTTCTAGTACCAGTAAATCCAATGGCACGAACTTTACCGGCATCAACAAGTGGCTTGGCAACTGCAATGGGCATGATACCAAACTCTGTTCCTACTTTACCGTCATACTGTGCTACACTGGCTACAGCAGGAGCAGGGCCATTGAACTTGATGGGTTTAACCATGTCTCGGTTGCCATGTCCTTTTTCCATCAAGTACTCAAACGCAGTCCGATGAGCACCACCTCCTACTGCTACATTAATGGGACCGCCGGTGATGCGAATAAGTCTCATAAATTCCTCAGGAGTAGTAATGGTGCTTTTTGTACTTGCCACTAGTACCAATGGACTCTTACCCATTGTTAATACATCTGTAAAATCATCATAGCGGAACTTTTTAACTTTCTTTTCCCAAATGTCGTTAGTAACGTACGTACTCATGTGACTGGGCAGGTTAATGGTATAACCATCTGCGGGCTCACCTAAGAATTTGTTCTGTGCAATCACTGAGTCAGCACCGGGGATATTAAGTACTACGTAGTTAAATTTGGGATCAGTCCGTTGCACAATCTCTGCTAATTTTCTAAATGCCAGTTCGTTACCGGCACCGGGAGTATTGCCCACAAATACAGCCACTGGTTTAGTAGGTTCCCAAGCATGCGCTAATATGCTTGCGGCCGCAAGCAATAGTGTTAAAAGTCTTTTCATATTGTTTCCTTGAATAATAAATTTGTAATTTCATCTGGCAGCCAAGGCTCTTTCATACGCTCCGGATGCCATACAACACCAGCTAAGTGATGATCGATCCAGGATTCGCAACGCCCATCGGGGTCTGTTGCTAAAATGGTTGCTGTAGTATGTGGCTGTTGAATATATAGATTATGATAACTGTTTACTCTAACTATTTCTCCAAAATACTGAACATCATGTTCAGTATCCATGTGTCCGTCGATTTCGTCTATGTGGCCACCCACAATATCTGTTAATAAAAAGCAACCATGGCAAACACCTAAAATTGGCTTCTTTAACATCATTACTTCAATTGATAATTTTAATTCTGTATGCCTGCGTAAAATGCTGTCATCACCACCGGTAATAATTAATGCATCTAAGTCTGCGGCAATTGATTTGAAATCTTGATCACTTCTGTTTGCTATAGGAACGAGTGTATGCCCATTTAGATAATAATACCAACCATGTTCAATGGAATCATACGCTCGACCTTTATGAAACAGAACTCTTTGAGTAAGTCCTATCTTCAAATTACCATCCGTATGCGTCAGCTACCAATTGCTTACCAGATTCTGCAGCAACAGTATTGCGGCAACTAATATCATACAAGTCTCGGCGCATTGCGGCAACTAATTCTTGTACATGGTCGGCATTTTCTTCTGTGACCAATTGCTCTAATTTACGTCCGCCAATGTTGGCATGAAAGCCTTCGTCCTTGGCAATCTTACGATATGCACCACTGATAAACTCATCTTCAATACAGTCAGCCATGGTGTTCCATACTGCTTCGGCACGACCTTCAGCAACTAATTGATACGCAGCTAATGCAACTGGATCAGTTTCTGCATTATATTTGGCCAATAAACCAGCGCCTTTAGCAGTGGGTTTTGCAGCCTCCTTGGCAATAGCAACTTCAACATCAACTGGGCTGCCCTGGATATGCTCGATAACTTCTTTGACTAAACGGAAGTGCACTGCTTCATCGTGTGCTTGTTGTGTTAACAGTTGTAGTTCTACTGGATCTGCGTCTGCTGGCATTGTAGCAATTGCTTGGCTGATTTCGACCATGTTCATACGCTCATTGACCATACGACCGATAAAGTGTTCTACCAATTCTTCCTGTGCAGGCTTGCTATCAAAGTATGCTTTGACGTTGTGTTGGCTTGCTTGGAATAGTGCTTGATTGTCTGCTACAATTTGAGCAACAAATTGTTTTGAGTTCATAAATTCTCCTAGTGTATTTAATGAATTTTAACAAGAGTATAAAATTTTTAATATCTTGTTAAAATATTTACCAAAAAGATAAAAAATTTAAGAACTTACTGATTTTTTAAATACTCTTTATAAAATTCAATGGCTGGCTCTATATATTTTTTATTTCCGCCCACAAAATCATCTATTTTTAAAATGTTTGTTTGCATGCCATTGTGGTTATGCACGTCTGAAAAGTTTATATGCAATACCTTAGGTGACTCAACACTATGTAGTTTTTTTGCACATTCATAGATTCGGGTTACAAGTTCAGGGGAATGTGCAGTCATGCCAGGATGCCATTGACGATTTTTGTTTATCCATATTTCCCGACATCTTATAATTTCATCGGGATTTGATGGATATACTGTGATTACTGTAGAATTAGTAAATGCAGATAACAAGTCATAAACGCAAAACAAATGTGTTGGTAGCACATAAAAATTTTGAGTGGACTGAAATATTATTTTATCAGCAAGTTCGTTAAATAATTCCTTTTGCCGATCACCAAAATCTAAGTCCCCAGATAAGACATCATAATATGGTTCAAATATGAGACTAAAATTTGTTATGCAATTTCTTTTGGTGTGCCCATCCACTTCGCCATTTGGTAATATTTGTCCTGGTGTAGTACCAGTTAACAATATTTCGGTCAACGCACTAATAAATTGACCGCCCGCGCCTGCGTGATAACATACAAAATATATTTTTTGATCAATCATTTATGTGTAAATAGACTACTATTTATAAACAAAAATAACTGGATGGTTAAAAAAAATATAATTTTACCTGATTTTTTATTGAAGTCAAGAAAAAATAAACTATGGTATGAATCTGGTATAGATTCATCGGCCCGGTGCCTAAACCAAGATCATTTTAACAAGTATCCATACCATATCACGTATAATTATAACAGTCGTGGATTTAGGGACTCGGAATGGCCTGAAGACATAGAGGAATTAAAAAAGTCCATATGGTGTTTCGGGGACAGCTTTACTGTTGGAATTGGTAGCCCATTGAATCATACATGGGTTAATATATTACAAGATAAACAACAACAAAGATGTATCAATATTAGTATGGATGGAGCAAGCAACTATTGGATAGCACGGAAAGTAATAACGTTATTAAAAACAATAAATCCCGCTCTAATTATAATACAGTGGAGTTATGTTACCAGAAACGAATCCCCCGATACAACACAAACCGACGAAGCAAGACGTATTGCATGGGATAATACAAATTATAATCAATTAATAGTTAACAATATTAACTTAATTAGAAAAGTTGAACATCATAAAAAAAATTGTAAAATCATACATTCATTTGTACCCGAATCAGGTATCTTAAGTGACAATAATGATATTTGGAAAACTGTCAAAGGTATAAATTGGCCAGAATTTCCGGACACCCTGGCTAAATTCGAACAGTTAGATGATAGTATAGTAACGGAATTAAAAGACTTTAATGTATACGATCTATTTTTATCTTATTATTATTTAACTGACAATGTTATATATTTGCCTGAAATCAAAAAGTTAGATCATGCTAGAGATTATCATCACTATGATGTAATTACTGCAACAAATTTTGTTGATCAATTAAGTAAGTTAATCGTTGATCTTCGTTAACCATAAGAATATCTAACTCATCCTCTGTGTATAGGTTGCCAAACTTGTTGTTGGACACCCATTCATTATACCATAATACACAGTCACTAAAATTTTTTATTATTAATTTTTTTTCTTTTAATGATTGCAATTTCAATGGAATATTGCTAACTAAAAACCCATCATCTACTAGTTTTGATATTTGAGTATTAGTATCAATATATGTTTTTAGATTTTTCATTAAAAAAGAAAATTCTTCTTCGGTTACATTTACAGTTCTACTAAATTCTGTTAGTTCATTTTGAATCACTGGGACAAGTGGTTTATCATTCTTTACAAATTCTTCTAATGTGTCTGGCCAGTCTGGACCTTTTAAAAGATTCCATTCGTTTTCGTTAAAATCCAATTTGGGTAAATTTATTTGCTTAGTTGCAGAAGGGTTATTGAGTAGATGTAGATTTGGTAGCATCCGATGACAAGTATTCCATGTAGCAAAATCTTGTCCAAACATATCTTTCCATGTATTATTCTCGCCTTGCATAAAATCTAAATTTAAAATGTATTTTTCAATTTGATGCACATCGGTATCATAGTTCCAATGTGATTGAATGTTAAATTGGCTATTTGACCAGTCGATGTAATATTTGTATTTGTTCAAATAGTTACATAATGATTCTTTAGATATTGTAACTTTGTTTTGATATATGTTATTAAAAACATTAATTTTTTCTTCAACTGAGTATACATTTAGTTTTTTACTATGTCCTTGAATACCCCAACTTAATGCATGTTCTAATAAATTTTCCCTACGGCAACTTATAATAAAAAAATTTTCGTTTAGATAGTTATAAAACTTAATTTGGTCAGCAATACTGTCCTTGCGATTGACAATATGGTAATATGCCAGCCTGCTGGTTTTATAATGGTCAGCTGACCCAAGTAGTGTTTCTATTTCTGGCAACGACTGGTAATACCCCCAATTGGTGCCTTTTGGTTTGCCTAGTACTTCTTGATTTAAAGTTTGATTGTAATATTTTTCTAATCCGTTTGTTAATTCATGTAGATTGATTACTGGCTTGTCAAACCCTTTACGCAGCATGTAAACTGTTAGTGCTCGCTGTAATAAGGTAGACCCTACTCGGTCCGGGGTTAAAATTAAAACATTCATTGTATATTTAATGTAACAATAAGGAATAAAAAAAATACTAAAAATTAAATTTTAACTATATATTAGCATGAATACTAAAATTTTTAAACTAATTAAAGAAAATTTGCACACAGCCTTTAATTTACGCAAGTACCAAAATATAATCATTGACGAATCAACAGTAGTAGATCAACTGCCATGGACTCCGGCTCGCTATAGAAAGTTCAAGGATGCAGTAGAAGCCGAGCTGAGTCTGCCCTGCGATTATATTGGTACCCTGGGCGTGATTGTTGCTGATCTAAGTGAACGTTACACACATCGTTTCTTTGCGGAAATTTGGAAACCCAGAACTGGCGACTACGACTACACTGGATGGGCTCTGGCTGACGAAATCAACAAACAAGATCCGCAAGCGGTATTGGACGTGGGGTGTGGGTATCATCCGTTTAAAGGACGTATTCAAAACCTGGTAGGAATTGATCCCTACAATAACCAAGCCGACTTTGAAGTTGATATTTTGGATTATAAAGTAAAAACAAGATATGATCACATTATTGCCCTGGGATCAATCAACTTCAATAGCCGGGACGAAATTGAAGCACGCTTTTCTCACTGCGTAAACTTATTGGCAGACGGTGGTAAATTTTACTTACGTGCTAATCCCGGAATTCCGCACAAGACAGGACCTTACGTAGATATCTTTCCCTGGAGTTTTGAAATAGTGAATGAGTTTGCTGAAAAGTATGGATTAAAACTGTTGGAGTTCAAACGAGACGGTAACGAGCGTTTGTATTTTGCATATCAAAAACAGTAAGGTTAGCTTAATACTTAGTCCTATTGTAAAAAGTTATAAACCCAGTTAATTGCCTTGGGGGTAGTGCCGTAAATACTTGTGTGAACTTGAACTAACTTCAATTCACAGCATCATGACAGATGACAAGTTCACACTAAACCCAAAGGAGGCACACTTGTCCAAACGCAGAAATCGATTAGTAGAAACCCAAGTATATCAACAACCCAAGCAAGTCAAATACAAACAACCTGAATTAAAAATTGTAAATGACGATTATATTCAATCGAGAAGACGAAAAGTAGAATTAATCCCCAAAAGTCTAAACCAAGAAACTTACATTGATTTATTAACTAACGAGCAAAAACTCATTATATTTGCAACAGGCCCAGCTGGCACGGGTAAAACCATGTTGGCAGTAATGGCTGCAATACAAGCATATCAAGTAGGTGACTGTAATAAAATTGTAATCACACGTCCCGCAGTAGGCGTGGACGACGAACAACATGGCTTTTTACCTGGGGACCTGAACGCAAAAATGGCACCATGGACAAGACCAATATTGGACGTATTTGCCGAATACTATCGGCCTATAGAAATCACTAAAATGCTAGAAGAACAAATAATTGAGGTATCTCCACTAGCGTTTATGCGAGGGCGGACATTTAAAAATTCGTGGATTATTGCAGATGAAATGCAAAACGCGACACCAAGTCAAATGAAAATGCTGCTCACCCGCTTAGGTGATAATAGTAAGATGGTAGTAACTGGTGATACACAACAAGCTGACCGCAAGGAAAATAATAACGGACTACTGGACTTTAAAAGTCTTGTTGCTCAATACGACAACTGTAAATTTGTAGCCGGTGTAGAGTTTGCGGGACGTGATATTCATCGTCATGCTGCAGTTGTAGAGATCCTTAAAATCTACAAGGAGCTCTAAAGAATATACACTAACACCCCCACTCTATAAATACTGGAATGTTTAAATATTCCGATATAAGAGTGGTTCACCTCGAAATAAGCAGCCGGTGTAATGCTGCTTGCCCTGATTGTCCGCGAAACTTACGAGGAGTAGAAGTAGCGGACATCTTCAATGACTTTGAAGTACGCGATATGACTTTAGCAGAAGTCAAAAAAATGTTCCCTGTTGAGTTTCTATCACAATTGCATATGATACTTATAAATGGAAATCATGGCGATTTTATCACTTGCCGTGAAGGGTTAGAAATAATTAAATATTTTTCAGAATCAAACCCTTATATGCAAATTGAAATTAGCACTAATGCCAGCGGGCAACCCAAGATATGGTCGCAACTTGGTGCAATACCAAATGTAAAAGTTTTATTTCGACTTGACGGGCTTGCAGATACACATCATTTGTACAGACAATACACTGATTTTAATTTAATAATTAACAATGCAAAATTGTTTATAGCTGCCGGGGGCAATGCTGAATGGCATATGATTGCATTTGATTTCAATGAGCATCAGCGTGAGGATGCAAAATTACTATCTGAACAATTGGGATTTAAAAGATTTGAATTAGTAGATGTTGGCCGAAACAATATGGTTGTATTTGACAAAAATGGAAACTACAGTCATACTATTGGGAATCCCACTCATGATCAACAAGATTTTATATCATTGATGGAAGTAAGGAAAACACGTAGATTAGATACAACATATCAGTTGCAGTTTTATGAAAAATATCCAGCTAAAGAAATCAATTGTAAAGTAAAAAATCCTGTTTGGATTTATGTACAGTCTAACGGGCAAGTGTATCCTTGTTGTTGGACTGGTCGAGCTCCAGACACTAACCCAATTGCATCGGGCAACGAGCAAATATCTGCGTTAAGTAAAAACAACAATGCTTTAGAAGTTGGTTTAGAAGCAGCAATCGATTGGTTTAATGAACTAGAACGTGCTTGGCAAATTAAAACAGTTGCAGCGGGGCGCCCTTGGATTTGCAATGAAACATGTGGGTCACCGGGCAGTAATTAAGTTAAAAATCTCTTTCCAATTTTTAACCAGTGGTATATCGGCATGATAGTAATTCATATTATGACCATGTTCAACTACAATAGGTCGCAACCCTAGTCTATAACCAGTTTCGGCATTAATAGGTTTGTCTTCAATCCAATAACACCCAGTATCTCTATAGGGTAATAGTGCGTGATCTTTATCTGCGCCGGTATCTAAGCACACTACCTTAGTAAATGCAGTTTTGCCAAACAACTTAGCAAGATTCATTTCACGTAGTTTACCTGCATTGGGATCTGTACTTAAACTGGTAATACAATGAAATGTGTATCCGTATTCTTCATGCAAGCGTTTGACATAATACATGGCATCACGCAAGGGCGGTAAGAAGCCAATTGCAGCTGATTCATTAAACATTTTGATCAACTTGCGACCTTGTTCGTAGTCAATACCATATCTACGATCAATATTGTAATCAAACTCTCCACCGGGGATTTTTGTGAATCCGTGTTGATCCATCCAAACTGCAAACGCATATTCCCAATTCAACAACACGCCATCAGCATCAACTAATATAACATTATCTTTCACGTTAACTCCTCAAACATTCTTTTTCGACCATCTTCACCTATTTCAGCATCAAAAATTTCTCGTGTGCGTTGCATCATTGCACAGGCCAACATTAACATATCATTACGATCATCGGTTAATTGTATACACTGATCAATTGGCACCATGAGTTCAGACATGCGTTTTTGCAAATCCATTATAATACCTTTACGTAATTTAACACAGTTACACAAGAATTATTTAAATAACTATCTTGTTTATATGTTTTAACTCTAGCAGAAATTTTGCCAGACTCTACTTTATTTTTGTTAAAGAAACTAACCAAGTTGCCATCTTGGTCGTGTCCGGTATGGATATACATGTTGTAATTTTGTAGATACTTGTGTTTTATCAAAGTAAAATCTAATGTAATTTTTTCTGTGGGTTTACCAATGTATCTACTGTTGACCCCAATGCTACTGATGGTGACTTTATGCTCGTCTTCTCGAGCAAGATCGTCAGCTAACTTTGGTGCCCATACAACAATACCTATGTCACGTGCACGAACGGTATCGTTACTGATTGCTTCATGTATTTTTAATAAAAAACTATTGGTTACGGCACCAGTTAAGGCATTTATAGTAACGCGATTTGCAATTTCATTTCTAATGAGCTCTGCTTGCTCGTGTAATGTTTTATCCCTGCACCCAACAAATTCTAGCTCACCTTTTAAATATCCAAACACTAATTCTTTATTGCCAACTTTATGGCCTTCGAG
>Ga0164296_1002602_pt1 | contig 17717 bp, 16 predicted proteins | sample GEODES057metaG_FD_113533 | JGI IMG/M metagenome (GOLD analysis project Ga0164296, IMG submission 113533) | Dystrophic lake water microbial communities from Trout Bog Lake, Wisconsin, USA - GEODES057 metaG | ecosystem: Environmental > Aquatic > Freshwater > Lake | place: USA: Trout Bog Lake... | reverse complement strand
GCGCTCATCGGGCCCCTCCGGTCAAAAGCGGTAGAAAACGATCGGACCAGATCTGCGGGGTCATCGGCCCCACCTGCTTGATGAGCACCTGTCCGCTGGCAGACACCAGAAAGGTCTCCGGCGCCCCATAGACACCCCAGTCGATCGCCACGCGACCGTCCCGATCGGCTGCGACAGCGGCGTACGGATTACCCAGCGTGGCGAGAAACTCGCGAGCGGTCTCCGGCTCGTCCTTCCAGTCGAGCCCGATGATCGGCACGTGGGCGCTCCGGGCGATCTCGAGCAGCACCGGATGTTCATCGCGACACGCCGCACACCAGGTGCCCCACACGTTAAGCACATACATCTTGCCGGCCAGCTCCCGGCTGTCGACCCACTGAGAGCCGTCGGTGACCGACGCGAGACGAAACGACGGTGCGGCCTTACCGATCAGCGGCGATTGGATCTCACGCACATCAAGCCGCCCATTACCGATCCGCACCAGCACGACGGCGAACAAACCGCCAAGCAAAATGAAGGCCAAGGCCGGCCCGAGATGACGCCACATCAGGGTGCCCTCGCGTCGGCAGCCGGCTCAGGCGTTGCAGCGGCGCTGCGTCGATACCGTCGATCAAGCATCGCGATCAACCCACCGAAGGCCATCACCAAGGCACCGATCCACAAATAACGTACCAACGGCTTGTACTGCAGCCTCATGCTCCACTGACCGGCGCCGAGATCCTCGCCGAGGGCGACGAACAGATCGCGGTTCCAAGCCACCGCGATCCCCGCCTGTGTCATGGGATTGCGCTGCACGCGATAGGTACGCTTTTGCGTGCGAAGCTCGGTCACGGGCTTGCCCTCGCGAGAGATCGCGACACGCCCCTCGATGGCCTCGTAGTTCGGGCCGGTGACCGGATGGGTACCCAGAAACGTGAAGCGGTAGCCCGCGATCTCCGCGGACTGACCCACCCCGAGGCTGACATCCTTCTCCACCTTGTAGGACGTGACGCCGGTGACACCAATCACGAAGATGCCGATCCCAAGATGCGCGATCGCCATGCCAAGGGCAGCACGACTGAGTGGCTGCCGATGCCTCAGTCGCTGCCAGGGCTCCACCAGTGCCGACCCGATCACGAACAGCCCGGCCGTGAACCCGACGAGCGTCAGCGCAAGCCCGCTCTGCCGGTAAGCGCCAAAGGCAATGCCCCAGGCGGCCACCAGCGCGACCCCTGCGATCATCACCAGCCAGCGACCGCGATAGCCAAGGCGCGCGCGCTGCCATGTCGCGTGCATGCCGATGCCGACCAGCACGACGAGAGGCAGTGTCGGGACGAGGAACACCACATTGAAGTACGGTGGCCCGACGGAAATCTTGCCGAGTGACAGCACGTCCATCAGCAGCGGCCAAAGCGTCCCGACCAGAATGAGACCCGCCGCCGCCACCAAGAGCGCGTTGTTGAGCAGCAGGAAGGACTCACGCGATACCACCGCAAAGCCACCCTCCGACTTGAGCGACGCGGCACGAAAGGCGTAGAGCAACAACGAGCCGACGATGAAGAACATCAGCAAACCCAGGATAAACAAGCCGCGCGACGGATCGGCCGCAAAGGCATGCACCGACACCAGCACGCCCGATCGCACGAGGAAGGTCCCGAGAAGGCTGAGCGAGAAGGCGAAGATCGCGAGCAGCAAGGTCCACTGCTTGAAGAGCCCGCGTTTCTCAGTCACCGCCAGGGAGTGAATCAGCGCGGTGGTCGCAAGCCACGGCATGAACGAGGCATTCTCGACCGGATCCCAAAACCACCAGCCCCCCCAGCCAAGCTCGTAGTAGGCCCACCAGCTCCCCAGTGCGATACCCACCGTGAGACACATCCACGCCGCCACGGTCCACGGCCGGGTCCAGCGCGCCCACGCAGCGTCCAGACGGCCCGACAACATCGCGGCAACCGCAAATGCGAACGCGACCGCCGTGCCCACATAGCCCATGTAGAGCATCGGCGGATGGGCCGCGAGCGCCGGATCCTGCAGGATCGGATTGAGATCAGCACCGTCCGGTGCGGCTGGGATCAGCCGAGCGAATGGGCTCGAGGTCAGCAAGGTGAACGCCAGGAACCCACTGCCTACCAGCCCCAGCACACCGAGCACTCGGGCGCGAAACACGCTCGGCAGCCCCGCCGAAAAGACCGACACCAAAAGGGCCCAGGTGGCCAGTATCAAGGTCCAAAGAAGCAATGAACCCTCGTGCGCGCCCCAGGCGGCGGCGACGCGGTAGAGGAGCGGCAACGCCGAGTTACTGTTCTGCGCCACATAAGTGACCGAAAAATCATGGGTCACCAGCGTGAACACCAGCACACCGAAGGCTAGGGCGACGAACAGCCACACACCCGTGACTGCAGAGCGCGCAGCCTGCATCCAGCCCAACCGTTCGGTGTGGGCACCGAACAGACCAAACCCCGCCTGCGCCAGCGACAGGACGAGCGCAATCGCCAGCGCCAGGGTGCCGAGTTCAGGGATCACTGCGGACGCTCCGCAGTGGCAGGATTGTTCTTCAACGACTTGGCGACTTCCGGAGGCATGTACTTCTCATCGTGCTTGGCCAGCACTTCATCCGCAACGAATTCTCCGCCGTTCATGCGACCGTGCGCGATGATGCCCTGGCCTTCCCGAAAAAGATCCGGCAGCAGTCCGGTGTAACGTACCGGAACACTGTGGGCAAAATCCGTGATCACGAACCGGACCTCGAGACTCCCGGGGCTGCGCTCGACACTACCCCGCGTCACCATCCCACCGATGCGAAACACGCGTCCGACGGGCACCTGGCCCGCAACCACCTGCGAGGGGTCGTAGAAATAGGTCAGGTTGTTGTCAAACGCCTTGAGGGCAACCACCGCCGCAAGACCCACGCCCGCCACGATGCCGACCACCAGCCACAAGCGGCGACGGCGCGGCGTCACGGGCGCATCTCGCGACCCGCCGCCAGTCGACGTCGAGCCAGCTCCTCACCACGGCGCCAATAGCGGTGCGCCGCGACGACATTCCATCCGATCACCAGCACGGCGAGTCCGTACGCGCTCCACACGTAGCCGCCATAGCCACCCATCGACCAGAAGTCATTCATCCGCCATTGCTCCGCGCGAGTCCATCGATGACCACCAACTCGCTTGTCGTTCACGCATCAGGATCTCGCCACGCAGCCTGATCGCGACGATCGTCGCGAACAAGCACGTGAAACCAGCAAAGGACACCAGCAACGGCCAGAGCATCGACGCCGGCATCGCCGGTCCGCCAGCCCGCAGCACCGTGGAGCCCTGATGCAGGGAGTTCCACCAATACACCGAGAAATGAATGATCGGGATATTGATCACACCGACCAAAGCCAGTACCGCGCTGGCCCGGTCTGCGCGCCCCACATCGTCGAAGCTTGCCCGCAATGCCATGTACCCGAGGTACAGGAACAGCAAGATTAACTCCGTGGTCAAGCGCGCATCCCAAGCCCAGTAGGCGCCCCACATCGGGCGCCCCCAGAGCGAGCCTGTGATCAGGCAAAGCAGCGCGAACGAGGCACCGACCGGCGCCGTCGCGGCGGCAAGGGCGTGCGCGAGCTTCATGCGCCAGATCAAACCGACCGCAGCCGCCACCGCCATCGTCGTGTAACCCAGTAGCGAAAGCCACGCACTGGGCGCGTGGATGTAGATGATCCTGAAGGCCTCGCCCTGCTGGTAGTCAGCGGGCGCGCGCAGCAAGCCGCCATACATCCCGATCACGATCAGTACCAGTGCGGGCCATGCCAACCACGGAAGACATCGGCCCGCAATCGCATAACAGTGCGGCGGGGAGGCGAGTTTGTGAAACCAGGTGAAACGAGCCACGATGTATTCCGATATTTATTCGAGACTAATGCGCACCGCAGCGGCGATCGCGAGCGGCGCCAGTGTGACCGCCAGAATCAAGAGCGCAGCCAGCAACCACAGGCCGCCCTCCGCCGACTCTCCCTGCATGGCGAGATCCGTTGCACGTGCGCCGAAGATGAGCACCGGCATCGCCAGGGGCAGCAACAGCAGTGACATCAGCACACTGCCACGACGAGCACCGACCGTAAGCGCCGCCCCCACCGCCCCGAGAAGACTGAGGATCAGCGTACCGAGTACCAGAGACACCATCAGTGTGCCAAGCGACTCCACCGGCATGCCGAGCATCATACCGAGCAGTGGCGAGACGACCACGAGAGGGAGGCCACTCAGCATCCAATGCGCGAGGACCTTGGCCGTCAATAGTAGCGCCAGTGGCTGACCACACAGCAGTAGTTGCTCGAGCGTGCCGTCCTCCAGATCACTCCGAAAGAGAAACTCGAGAGCAAGCAAGCTCGCGAGCAGGGCGGCCACCCACAACACGCCGGGCGCAATACTCCGCAGCAAGGCCGGTTCCGGACTGAGCGCGAGCGGGAACAAGGTCAGCACCATGGCAAAGAAGACGATGGGCTGACCGATCTGTGAAAGACGACGCATACCCAGCCGAAGATCTCGGCCGAGGACCAGGAGTGCCGCATGCGTCGCCCCGGTTCGCCGCATCACAACTCCAACGAGCGCGCGCGCACAAGACCTGGATCGCCATGCGCCGCGAGGATCACGAGACCGCCGGCATCCGCATGCGCGCTCAGCAACTCGACCACAGACCGCGCCCCCTCGATGTCCAGGTTGGTGAAAGGCTCATCGAGTAGCCACAACGGCCGTTTCGACAGCACCACGCGCGCCATCGCGACCCGACGACGCTGGCCCGCTGACAGCGCGCGCACCGGCGTCGCGTCGGCGCGCACACCCAATTGGTGAAGAACCAAAGAAATCGCGGTATCGCTGGTCGGACAATGCAGTGCCGTCGCAAAGCGCAAATTCTCCGACGCCGATAGATCGCCCTTCAGGCCATTGTCGTGACCAAGGTAGCTGACCACCTCACCCCAGCCGGTCCGATCCTGATGAATCGGGCGGCCGTTCCAGAGCAGCGCGCCCTCCTCCGGCCAGAGGAACCCCGCGAGCGCTCGCAGCAAGGAGGTCTTGCCGGCCCCATTGGGGCCGCGCACGTGCAGCAGCTCACCGGACGCTACCCGAAAGGAGAGCTTTCGCAGCACGGGGCGAAGGCCTCGCCAGACCTCGAGGTCCTGCGCTTCGAGGCAGCCAGCGGCGCTCTGTGAAGAATCCAACACCATGCCATCGGGGCCCAAGCCTACAGAGCCTTAGTATACCCGACAGGCCACCTCGACTGACCCTTTGGCGACGCTTCAACCGTGAATGAATCGCTCCAGATCCTCGATCTGGTGAGCCTGCTCGTCGATCACCGCCTTGACGCAATCCCCGATGGAAATCACGCCCTGGACTTGGCCCCTCTCGAGGACCGGCAGATGCCGAAATCGTTGCTCGCTCATCAGATCGAGGCATTCGAAGACCGTGGCATCGAGCGACACCGTGGCCACCGGTGAGGACATGATCGTGCTCACTCGCGTCGTTCCAGACCAGCGCCCGACGAGCGCCACTTTCTGCAGATAATCGCGTTCGGACAGCATGCCGACCAGCCGGTCGGACGACATCACAAGCAGCGCACCGATCTGATGGGACGCCATCTGCCGGATGGCGTCCAGCACCGAGGTATCCGGTGGCACGCTGTAGAAACCGGCAGGCTTGCATTTCAGGATTTCGCTGACGGTCCTCATGAGGCATCTCCTAGGGCTAGGCCCGGGATCCGAGGATCGTCGTGTTCGATCCTAGGATCGGTATTTTCTGAACTCGAGACGCGCCACCGTACGGTTGTGCACCTCGTCCGGGCCATCGACAATGCGCATGGTCCTCGCTCTTGCATACATCGCTGCGAGCCCAAAGTCGTCCGTGATTCCCGCAGCACCGAAGGCCTGCTGCGTGATATCGACAACCGACTGCAGCATTCGGGGCACAACCACCTTGATGGCAGCGATTTCCGTACGAGCCCCCTCGAGTCCCTGCTGATCGATCAGCCAAGCGGCACGATAGACCAGCGCCCGACTGCTCTCGATGGCGGCTCGGCATTCACCGACACGCTGCTCCCAGACGGACTGGCTGGAGAGCGGAACGCCAAAGGTCTGACGTGTCATCAAGCGACGACACATCATCTCGAGCGCCCGCTCGGCAACGCCGATGGAGCGCATGCAATGGTGAATGCGACCCGCTCCAAGCCTTCCCTGTGCCACCTCGAATCCTCGCCCCTCGCCGAGGATCAGGTTGGTGAGCGGCACCCGGACCTCGTCGAACAGAATCTCGGCATGCCCGGCCGGCGCATCATGAAAGCCGAAGATCGGTAGATGCCGCAGGATCGTGACCCCGTGTGTCGATGGCTCCACGAGGATCTGTGCATGACGTCGGTGACGCTCCGCCTCGGGATTGGAAAGCCCCATCACGATCAGTATCCGCAGGTGTGGATGCAGTCCATTGGTGGTCCACCACTTGCGCCCCGAGACGACATAACAATCACCATCACGACGAATGCGGGTTTCGAGATTGGTGGCATCAGATGAGGCGACCGCGGGCTCCGTCATGCAGTAGGCCGAACGAATCTCCCCTGCAAGCAGCGGTTCGAGCCAACGGGCGCGTTGCTCGGGCGTGCCGTAACGGTGGAGCAACTCCATGTTGCCGGTATCCGGCGCATTGCAGTTGAACACTTCCGGCGCCCAATACACTCGCCCCATCAGCTCGGCGAGCGGCGCGTACTCCACGTTCGACAAACCCGGCCCGTGCGCAGGATCGCCCATGAACAGGTTCCAAAGACCTGCGCGTCGCGCCTTTGTTTTCAGCTCACCGAGCACCACAGGCCAAACGAACTGGCCGTGGGCAGCGGGTGCCACCTGCTGCTCGAATTCGGCCTCCGCCGGATAGACGTGAGCCGTCATGAACTCGGCCAGCCGATCAAGCCACTCGCGGCTGCGTGCGGACGGACGCAAATCCATCAGCAGACTCTCCGTTCGGCACCCTCGGCAGGCAACACCCATCGCTCAGACATTGAGACCTCCATCGACCCGCAACAGCGCACCGGTCGTATAGCGGGAAGCGTCGGAGGCAAAATACAAGGCTGCACCCACGATGTCCTCAGGCTCCGCGATGCGACCCAGCGGGATCCGAGCGATCGCTCGTGCGCGTACCTCGGCATCACTCTGCAAGGCCGCCGCGAGCTTCGTGTTGACGAGCCCGGGCAGAATGGCGTTTACCCGCACACCAGAGACCGCGCACTCGCGCGCGAACGCCTGCGTCATCCCGACAATGCCTGCCTTGGTGGCACCGTAAAGACCCAGACCGTCCATTGGGCGTTCGGCCGTCACGGAGGCGATGTTGATGATCGACCCGGACCCCGTGCGCGCCATCATGCGGGCCGCATGCTGACTCATGAACCAAGTCCCTCGGAAATTCACCTCTGTGGTTTTCGCAAACGCCGCGGCGTCCAATGCGAGTACCGAGCCGAAGGACGGATTGGTGCCGGCGTTGTTGACGAGCACGTCAAGGCGGCCGTAGGTGGCCATCACCTCAACGAACAGCCCTTCGATCGCCGCCAGGTCGCCGATGTGGCACACATGCCCCGAGGCACGCCCGCCAGCATCCCTTATCCGTTGCAGCGTGGCCTCACACCCACCCGGGTGCCGACTGGTCACCGCAACGGCCGCGCCACACTCTGCCAAGGCCGCGCCGATCGCTGCCCCGATGCCCCGGCTGCCCCCGGTCACCAGCGCCACGCGCCCCTTGAGATTGAACCATCGAGCGACGTTCACAAGGCCTCCTTGATCGCTACGCCAATCTTACGGCATCCCGGCGAGGGTCGCTCCCGACGACCGACTCCAGCGGAAAGATGTTTTTGGCGCCCCACACGGTATGATCGCAACAATGCGCGGGTGGCGGAACTGGTAGACGCCCGGGACTTAAAATCCCGTGCCGCAAGGCGTGCGGGTTCGATTCCCGCCCCGCGCACCATCGGCCCGAGTGCCGCCAAATGATTGACCACGCGCCGCCGCGCCCGTCCCGGGCCATGGGTTCATACAGGGGCTGCACGCGCCAAGTCGCTGGCGGCCAGACGAGGCTCGCAACCGATTCCAGAGGAAAGACTCCATGGACCGACGACAATTTCTAGGCGCGCTTGGCGCCACCGCAACGCTCACGCCGCCGCTCGCCCTTGCGAGCACGATGCCGTCCGCAGGCTTCGACCCGACCGAGCAATCGATCGCCACACTGAACGCCGCACTGGCGTCGGGATCCATCACCAGCGAAGCGCTTGTCGGCGCGTACCTTACCCGTATCGACCGTTTCGATCGGCAGGGGCCCGAGCACCGCTCGGTACTGGCCGTCAATCCGGCTGCGCTTGACGACGCACGCAAGCGGGATGCCGAGCGTCGCGCCGGCAAGTTGCGTGGGCTCCTCCATGGCATCCCCATCCTTCTGAAGGACAACATCGAGAGCATGGATCCGATGCCGACCACGGCAGGCTCGCTCGCCCTGGCGCGATCAACCCACGCGCAAGATGCCCCTCTGGTACGCCGACTAAGGGGCGCTGGAGCGCTGATCCTCGGCAAAACCAACCTGAGTGAGTGGGCGAACTTCAGGTCCACTCGCTCGACCAGCGGGTGGAGTGGCATCGGCGGCCAGACCCGAAACGCCTACGATCGCGAACGCAACCCATCAGGTTCAAGCTCAGGCAGCGCGGTCGCGGTCGCCGCAAGCTTCTGCGCGGCCGCCATCGGCTCGGAGACGGACGGCTCGATCCTCGCGCCCTCCTCCCTGAACGGGCTCGTGGGCTTGAAGCCCACCGTGGGATACGTGAGCGGCCAGGGGATCGTCCCACTATCACCACGTCAGGACACCGCGGGCCCGATGGGTCGCAGCGTCGCCGATGTCGCCGTGCTGGCGCATCTGATGGGCGAGCGTCCTTTGGGGTTCGGCCGGCATGGCGACGCGCTTGAGGGTTTCAGTCTCAGGGGTGTACGCATCGGTGTGATGGAGGTCCCGGCTACTGCGCATCCGGACGCGGCCGCCTTGTTTGCGCGCGCACGCAAGGAATTCGAATCGGCCGGCGCGGTACTGATCGAGTTAACGCCGCCGAAGGGCTTCGAGGAGATGGGCGCTTTGGAGTCAACAGCGTTGCTGTATGAGTTCAAGGCCGCCATCAATGCTTACCTCGGCGGCCTGGATAGAGCACAGGTGCCCTCCAGAACGCTTGCGGATCTGATCCGGTTCAACCAAAGCCAAGCCGCGCTCGAGATGCCGTGGTTCGGTCAGGAGCTGTTCGAGCAGGCCGAAGCCTGCGGCCCGTTGACCGACGCCCGCTATCAGGAGCTACTCCCGAAGTTACAGCTAACCGCAGACACGGAAGGTCTCGCTGCGCTATTGGATGGACCGAAGGTGGACGCATTGCTCGCGCTGGGCAATGGTCCTGCGGAGCGCATCGATCCCGTCTGGGGTGATCGCGGCGGGGACGGTGGCTGGCCCTCGATCGCCTCGGCCGCTGCCGTCGCCGGCTATCCGAGCTTGACCGTGCCGATGGGCCTTGCCCAGCAGCTACCCGTGGGCCTCATGCTGGTCGGTCGCCGGTCTCAGGACGGCCTGCTGCTGCAAATCGGGCGGGCCTATGAGCGGGCGTCCATGGCGCGCGTACCACCCCGCATCGGTACCTGAGGTCACTGATTTCCAACGGTACGACAAGATCCCGCCGGCGTGATCGCTCCGAAGCCGGCGACCCGACCACACGATCACCCGGCGCGCTGCACCTCACACACGGTTCGCCGGGAGAGCCGCGAGGGACGAAGGCTCAGGTGACCCACCGCGTCATAAAATTGTCATAACCCGTCGGTACCGTGATGCACCATCTGCGCGTTCGCCATGCCGAAAAGCGGCGAGCACGCAGTTTCCCTAGCTACCACCGAGTGCGCCATGCAGATATCCACCACGACGCTTACGCCAAGCCTCACCAAGATCACCCTGGTCGGCCAAATGAATGCCGCCGGAGCGCAAAAGATCGACTTGAGCTTCAACGTCACGGTAGGCGCGAGTCAAAACGTGCTCGTAGACATGACTGAGGTGGATTTCCTTGCGTCGATGGGCATCCGGACGCTGGTGGTTGGCGCGAAGGCGCTGAATCGACGCGGTGGCCGAATGGTCATCATGAAGCCGACACCGGACGTGGAGCAGGTACTGATCGCGAGCGGCATCGACTCGCTGATCAGCATCGTGCATGCGCAGGACGAGGCCCTCGCTCTCCTGGCTCCAACCCAGCCCTGAACCACAATGTCATCGTGTCACCCATGAGCTCAACCATTGTCGTCCCCGGTGAGATAAAGGCGCTAGGCCTGATCGACGAATGGATCGATCAGCTGGTCGGTGCATGGCGCATACCTCTCGGCACGCGTTTCGCGATCAAGCTGTGTTGCGAGGAGTCCTTCACCAACATCGTGCTGCACGGGTACAAGGCGCAGCGCCCCGCGGAGCGGGAAGATCAGATGGTGCGTCTCGCGCTCGAGCACCACGATGATCAGGTACAACTGACCATCGAGGATCACGGTGCGGCGTTCGATCCGCTGAAGGTCGCGCCACCCGCGCCCGTGAAGACCATTGCCGATTCCGCGATCGGTGGGCACGGCATACAGTTGATGCGTCGCTTTACCGAACAGATCACCTACGAGCGGCGAAACTCCGCCAATCTGCTCTCGCTACGCTTCACGCTCGCTCACAAGAAGACACCTGCCGGTGAGACCCGCTCGCTACCCCACTAATCACGAACCACGGCGCGCGTTCGGGAACACGGACTCGGTCGACCTCTCGCGAGCAACGCAGCAAAACGTCCGTGTTCCCCTTCGTGACCACGGCGTACGCCATCCAGGCCTAAGTTCATGATGACGCCACAGGTCGAGTCACCGCGGCGACTGGGAGACATGCCGCTTTGCGAAGCGCGCATCTCCCTAACGACCAACGTACTTGCCCTTGAGCGATATTTCACCGAGAACCCGTCCTGGCCCGGGTGCGTGGTCACGGACGACGCCCGCATCGTCGGCATCGTCTCCCGAAAACGACTTGCAGGGGCACTCAGCCGCCGCTTCGCCAGAGATCTTTTTGCCAAGGGCAACTTATCCAAACTGCTCGAGGTTGGGATCATCGACGCCACACCGCTGGTGTTCGATGCCGACACCAGCGTCCTCAGCTGCGTCAAGACCGCGCTCCAGCGAACACCGGACATGGCCTACGAACCGGTACTCGTGATGCTCGGCGATCGCCCGGCTCTTGCGGAAATCGATCTGCTGATGCGCGTCCAGTCGACGCTACTGCAGGAAGCGCTGGACGCCAAGGACGCCCTGTTGAACGAAGTTCAGCAGAGCGCCGAGCGACTCCATCGCGCGTTGAACAACCTGGAGGAGACTCGCGACCGACTGCTCGCCTCAGAGCAGCGGCTTGAAGGGGAAGTGGAAAAACGCACACAGGAACTTGCCCGCAGCAATGCCGACCTTCGCGATAAGCAGACGCAAATCAACGATGAGCTCGAGGTGGCGAGGACCCTTCAGCAGTCGATACTTCCTGCCGAATTCCCCGTGGACGGTCGTTTCGAAGGGCGAGCGATCATGCGCGCCGCACGCATGATCGGTGGTGATTTCTACGACGTGTTCACACTCGATGCAGAACGCCTCGGGCTCGTCGTCGCCGACGTCAGCGGCAAGGGAGTCCCGGCGGCGTTGTTCATGATGCTGGTACGAAGCCTCTTGCAGGAGGTCGCGCGCCACGTCGACTCTCCTGCTGAATGCGTGGCCCGTATCAACACACTCTTGCAAGAACGCAATCAAGTCTCCCTATTTGTGACCCTCGTCTACGGGATCCTGGATGTGCCGAGCGGACGCTTCACCTTTTGCAACGGCGGACATCTGATGCCGTACGTGCTGCGACGCGGTCAGCAACCGCAGACCATCACGGAGCGGGCGTCCCCGCTGGTCGGCCTCCTGGAGGGGGCGACCTACAAGGATCACGTCGTTGACCTCAGTGCCGGCGATGGATTGCTGCTGATGACCGACGGGGTCGCCGAGTGTTTCGATCAAAATGGTCAGGCCTTCGGCTCCGAACGGGTGCTGCACCTGCTCGGCAACGGCGAGCATCATGAGATTGACAAGACCATTGAGCGTCTCATCACATCGATCGATACCTTCGCCGCGGGCACGCCGCCGTCGGATGACGTCACCATACTGATGCTGCGCTACCTCGGTCGCCCCGAGGCCGGCTTGAGCGGCGGCTCGGCGAAAGTCATTTAACCTCATGTTTAATATGATGTTTATGGGTCCATCGAACGCCGAGCCCGCCGCCACTCACCGCGGCCGAGCGCCGACCCGGGCCGGCCTTCGTTCTGGCGCACCGGCGCGGTTGAAACTGTCATGAAAATAGGGCTAGGGTCTCGATTCCAATGTGCGTCTCCGCGTGGAGCGCGCTTCATCCATGTGCGTCAGAGGGAATTCCGATGCGTTCAATGATCACGATCTTCGTCGCGGGCGTCATGCTGTGTGCCACCGCTCACGCCGATGTACAGCAGAAGATCGCCGCCGCCTATCAAAAAGGCGATTTTGCACGGGCGGTCACACTGGCCAAGCCGGTCGCCACTTCTGACACGCCCGATCATCATGCCCAAACCTTGCTCGGCCTCATGTACCTCAAGGGTCAGGGTGTTGCCCGTAGTGACGAGGCGGCCTTCAAACTGCTCAAGTCCGCCCACAACTTCGACATGGGCGCGAGCGTCATCGTCGGTTGGATGTACCTGAACGCCATCGGCACCGAAGCGAGTGACGCCAAGGCTGCCGAAGCCTTCCAAGTCCCAGCGCTGGCGGATGAAGATGGCGACGCGAGCCAGCTGCTGTCGTGGCTTTACCTCAATGGACGCGGCGTCGCTGCCGACTACAGCGAAGCGGTGGCCTTTAGCGCCAAGGCGGTCGCGGCGGGTCGACATGAACTTCCCGCGCTGGTCGAGAGCACACCCGCGCCGACGCCTGACGCCAGTGCAACGCTACCGGCCGCCGTTCAGACGCGCATGCAGGAACGAATCGACGCGATCGCCGCCGACGAAGTCAAGGCCCTACTCGCCTTCCGCAAGAAGCCCTGATAGCGGTCGAGCGATGACCCATCAGCTTCACGTTGCTCGGCGAACGACGGGCAACGTGAAGTAGAAAGACGCACCGCCACCGGGCGTCGCTCGGTGGTCCAAGTGACCGTGGTGCGCCCGGATGATCGACCGGGAAATGGCGAGGCCGAGCCCCGTCCCTGCCTGCTTGGTCGTGAAAAACTGCGTGAACAGCTTGGCGGCGACACTGGCGTCGATGCCGCTGGCGTGGTCGATCACGGACACTTCCGCCTGGTCCCCGACCAGTACGGTGCGGATCTCCACATCACGCTCACCACCCTCCATCGCCAGCGTCGCGTCAATGGCGTTTCTGACGAGATTGAGAAGCACCTGTTGGATCTGCACGGCGTCGACATTGACGATCACATCGACCGTCGACAAGGACAAGCTCAAGCGAATATCGTTTAGCCGTAGATCGGGACCCGCCAGTACCAGCAGTTCACGGATCAAGGTATTGAGAGGTGTGGGCTCAAGGTGCACCGTGTGGTCCTTGACGAAACTTCGCAGCCTGCGAATCACATCACCGGCGCGCAAGGCCTGTGTCGTGATCTGTGTCAGCCCCTCTCGAAGCTCCTCCCGATCGGCCCCCTGCGGTGAATCCATCAGCCGAATCAGCGCCTGAGCATAGGTCGCAATCGCGGTGAGCGGCTGATTGACTTCGTGCGACAGCCCGGTTGCCATCTCGCCCATGGTGGAGATGCGCCCGACATGGGCAAGACGCTGCTGTGCCCGCTGCATTTCAGCGTCGGCGAGCTTGCGATCAGTGATGTCATGCACCGTGCCGATCGCCACGGCAAGACCGTTCTCGAAGCCGGTCACCCATTCGACGATCCAGTGCGAGGTCCGCAGAAGCCCCTCACCGATCACCAACGGGTACTCGGCCTCCAGCGTGCCGCTTCCAGACATGAAATGCTGCCAATCCTCGAGAAAGCGCGGGCGCTCCTCCGACGGCATGAATCGTCTGGCGATCTCCTCCGGTGGTAACGGGTCGCTGCAGGGCGCCATACCAAGGATCTGATACAACTGCTCCGACCAACGCACCTCTGTCGTCTCGACACACCACTCAAAGCTTCCGATCTGAGCCACCCGCTCGGCGGCGTGCAAGAACGCGGCACTCCGTCGCTGTGCCTGCTCGAGATTGCGTCGCGCGGTGATATCGATACGGTTACTGACCGTAAAGCCACTGGGTGTCTTGTGTTCGACAACCAGTAGCCAGCGCCCGTCCGCGAGCTGGATCTCGAAAGGTTCGCCGTCCGCCACGCGATGCTGGGCAAGCCGCCATTTAACCCACGCATCGATGTTGTCGTCGGTGAGTCGGTACTGACCACGACCTATCCCACCGCGGACGATGTCCTCAGCCGTCGTCCCGGGCACCAGCAAATCTCGGGATTTCGCGTAAAACCGTCCCATGGCCCGATTGCTGATCACGAGCTTGCCAGTTTCATCAAAAATCGTGAAACCTTGATCGATGCTCTCCACCGACTCACGGAGCAGACTGCTGGCGCGCTCCGCGTCGGCTCGCGATGCCACGAGGTCGCGCGTCCGGGCCTCAACGATCCCACTGATGCGGTGCGTTTGACCGGTCAGCAGCAGGATGAATCCGGTGATCAGGAGACTCGCAACTGCGCACACACTGTAGAGATACAAAGCGTAATGGCTACCGTGCATCAGCGCATAGCTCGGCAAGGGAATCACGCTCACCTGCCATCGCCGCCCACCGAACTCGAAGCTGTGCCGCGACAATGCGACCGATCGCGGGGTATCTGGCGACAAGGCGTGGCCGAACAGAAACTGTTCACCGGCCGGTGCCGTGAGATCATCGATGCGGTAGGACAATCCGCCATCATCGACATGGCGAGCCGCCGCCGCCGCCAGCTGACCGATCCGCACCACCGCGGTGCTGTAACCGATCAACCCATCATCGGCGGCGGCCGCTGGCGTACCGAAGATCGGGTCCACCACCAGCACGCCAAACTGCTCGCCCGGCTCCTGCACGAGCCGAACGCGCGCCGTGACCGCCGTCCGCCGTTCGTGACGAGCCGTCTGCAGTGCGGCACGACGCGCAGGTTCCGAACCGATGTCATAGCCGATTGCTTGACGGTTTCCCGGTACCGGGTAGATGTACTTCACCGGAAAGTATTCGCTACGCGCACTGACCGGGAGCAACTCACCCGCTCGCTGCTCCGTCACCCGATAGCGCGCCTGCATGGCCGTGCCGGCCTCCCTCTCGAATTGTTGGAGCGATCCGTGCCTGACTCGTGGCACAAAGGCGAACGCCTGCAAGCCCGGCATACGCGCCATTTGCCCCATCGCGAAGAACTCGAACTGGGCGCGGGGCAAGCGCGGCGTGGCTCCGGTGATGTCCGTCATCGTGCGTGTCGGATTCATCGAGCCTGTGAAGGCGTCGCGAACCGCACCCGCCAGAAGCGTCGCATGCCGATCGAACTCCGCCTGGACGCGCTCACGATCGAGGCGCGCCATCACATGAAATATCGCAAGCACCGCGAGACTCATCGCGACCAATGGCAAGCCGACGCTCAATAGCCGGGAGCGCCACAAGTCACGTGGCTTGGCCGACAGCGTCAGCACCACACAAGCGCCGAGCAGCGTTCCCAAGGACGTAGCGCACCACGTCGATGCCAGCGGGGCCAGGTCGACGATGGCGGCCGCCGGGTTAAACAGCCAAAGTTCGAGGGCCGCTGACGCTGCCACCATGAGCGCGGTCGCCGGTACGACGCCCAACACAAAACCCCATATCGAGCCAGCCACATCGAGGCGCACCGCACCGTCGGGCCCCCGTGTGCAAAGCCACGCGCCAACCGAGGCCGCAACGGTTCTGCCTGACGCTGAAACAACCGCAGCCAGCCACAGTGCGCTGGGCGACACACCCGTCGGCAACGTGCCAAGCTCGACCAGCAAGGCGCCTACCCACACGACAGGCCACCACGTGCGGCCGGCGGCGATCAGCAGTCCGAGCGCCACGCCCGCCGTCCAGTCGAGCGTGGGGATCGGCGCAATATCGACCTGCAAGATGTGGACGAGCGTGCCGCTCGCGAGATAGAGCAGCAGCCACATCGAGCCCTCCACCCATCGTGTTCGGCCGATCCCGGGGAGAGCCGCGCGGTGACCCGCCGCCCGCCGGTCACCGCCGGCCGACGCGCGATCACCGCTCACGCCAAGCACCGAGGACCCAATACTCTTGGCATCACGCATGTCAGAGAGCCGCCATCGAGGAGGATCGCCACGAGCGCCCTAGGACACACGCAGCCACAAGCCCCCGGAGGACGTTACGTTACGCAACGATCCCGCACCGCAAGAGCGTGCAAACACCTATAGCGGCCTCGGCTGAGGCGGGAGTCGCCCGTGATGTTGCCGTCGGCCAAAGAGAATTTAAATCTAATTTACCTTCAATAAATTATATAAATATCTGTTTTTATTATTATTAATTTGATCATTGAATTTGGCCAATCGCAATGGAGTCGACGCACGGAGGTATACTGAAGGCTTCCGAAGGCCAATCAAACCCAAAGTCACCGACCGCCAGGCTGCGCCTACCACCGGTCGGCGAGATTCACACTATGCCCTGCAACCCCCGCCACGGCCTCAAGGATCGTTGGCTTCGTGCGCGTCAGACCTTGACCTCACGCTTGCTGCTCAGCCCGACCCGTGGACGCACGACTCCGACAACAACCGGGATCATCGCGAGCATCTGCGGCTGGGTTCTGCTCGCGCCTTCAGCCGCGCACGCGCAAACCCCAGGCGCCGCCTCCGACGACACACCGCCCACCTTGTCGGCCAACCCCACCGGTGGCGCGGCGGCAGGCTGCGCGCCGGGCACGGACCATGAGAGCTTCTGGACCCGCCTTGAAAACAGCTATCGCTCCCATCTCGCGGCTTCGCCGGACAGCTCTGCGCCGGCAACGCGAGTGGTGGGTGGCGCCGAAGTGCCCGAGTCAAACCCACCGTGGCCCTACAGCACCTGGAACATCGGCGGATCGCCGACCCTTGGGGTGGAGAACCTCACCGCGAGCGCACTGATGGATGCGATCTACTGCGGTTCACGCGGCCAACGTTGGAAAGACAGCCGCGTCACCGTCTATGGATGGCTCGATGTGGGTGGCAATCTGAGCACTTCACATACGCCATTCAACTATGCGACCGGCACGGGCGGAAATACCCCCGGCGCCTATGCGTTCGAACCCAACACGCTGCAGCTTGATCAATTCACGCTGACGACCGAACGCACCCCTGATGAAGTCCAGCGCGAGCACATCGACTGGGGATTTCGGGTCACCGGCTTATACGGCATGAACTACAAGTACACATTCTCTGACGGCGTATTCAGCAACCAATACCTCGATAAGGCGCGTCACAACGGCTTTGATCCGGTGGTCTACTACGTTGACCTCTGGGTCCCACAGATCGCCCAAGGGATGAACCTGCGCGTGGGCCGCTACCTGTCCGTACCGGATATCGAATCGCAACTCGGTCCCAGCAATCTCACCTACACCCGATCACTGCTCTATACCTACGATCCATTCACTCAACACGGGGTCGTGGCCACCCTCAAGCTCAACAAGAACTGGCAACTGCAG
>Ga0164296_1002600_pt1 | contig 17720 bp, 25 predicted proteins | sample GEODES057metaG_FD_113533 | JGI IMG/M metagenome (GOLD analysis project Ga0164296, IMG submission 113533) | Dystrophic lake water microbial communities from Trout Bog Lake, Wisconsin, USA - GEODES057 metaG | ecosystem: Environmental > Aquatic > Freshwater > Lake | place: USA: Trout Bog Lake... | reverse complement strand
CCACTTCGATTTGTAACTCTGCGTTTTTCAACATCATTTGTCTGCCGTTTTCCATCAAATAATTTGCCAAATACAATACATCGTCTTTTTTGTATGGCATGGTTAATATTTGATCTGCAATATCAAATAGTTCTTCTTTAGTCATTCTTTCCCCCTTGCTCGGATAGCGAAAGCACAACCGCCTGCCCAATTCTCATCTTCTAGCGCATATTGATCACAAATCTTTGCGCACGCTTCACGCTCTAGTTCTGCTATCCATCTACAAAGTTTTACAAAATGTTCTTGTATTAAAAAATAATCAATTTCTTCTTTAGTCATGCTACGCCCCTACGAATTTATATCCTCGGGATGTTCCGAACAGATACTTAGTGCGGTTATCAACTAGGAACTCTACCTTGATGTACTTATTATCTATTAGCCATTTGAGTGCGCGATGGCTCGTGGCTGGAGATGCTACATTGATCTCGTTTGCTTTATCCACCAAGTCCATGATCGATACGCCTTTGCCGTAGCTAACTATTAGATCAAGTAATAGTTCAGCGACTACACTCATACCTTTTTTCTCACGTTTCATGTGCATTTTAATTGCTTGCATTTTTATCCACCTTTTTGTTTAGAAGCCAGTTATCACCTACAACCCTGATCGCGCGAATCCATTCACGCATATTGTGTCTTTGCTGAAAGTATGGTGAAGTATCAATACACCATAACTTACGCGCTCTTTTCAACATTGAAATATCCATTTACCTTCTCCTTTAAAATTGCATAAAGATTGTCTATGTTGTGCTCATCTACGACAAATGCAATACCCCCATTCATATTTATTTCTTTGATATGTGACTCTTGTAGTCGTGTGGGTTTATTGCCGTTGGCCTTGCACTCAAGACCGATGAAGACACCCCTATAACAAACGAGAATATCGGGCACTCCTGAGTTACCGAATCCGCTTGTTACAGGGAATGTGTAGTACGCGCCTAGCCTAGCTAGTGCTAGCTTTGCTTTGCTCTTGATCTTGCTTTCGGGTGTCGCCATATTTCACATATGAGAATTGATCGAGCGTCAATACTAACATATATAAAAATGATGTCAACTGCCAACCTATCTCATCTAGGCGTTTATCCTGATTGTTATCATAAATAGACCATTGACCATGATATCTAGGTTTTACAGCTTCGAAATCGATAGCGACTATATTCCTACCTTCAAGATAAGTATCATACAAGTTTGGCTTGAACGCGTGTGTCATTGTTATCAGAGATTTAATAAAGTCAGGAACATCATCCTCTGTGAATATCCTGATTTCCTCATCACCTACCGATACAATGTAATTGTTATCAATGATAAAGACTGGAGTACGAATGTACTCCTTCTTAGACCAATGGCTTATCGGGGGAGGATACAGAATCATTCAGCGTGATCGGGGATTAGTAAGAAAAAACAATTCCCATTGTATGCAGTAGCAATATCTAAGTCCTCCCAGTAACGATCACATCGGTCTATTCCGAACTCATTATTAGTGGTGAAGCGAGCATCGTTCTTCCTTGATCTGCACATGAGAGCAAGTCCTGCATACGGCGTGTCAGAGATAGAGTCGTGCCTAGTCACATTTGTGATATCAGTTACTTTATCGTTAACCACATCGTACCCAACCTTACATATGACGTAATGCTTATCCCCAAACCCAAGAGGTAACTTTATCGCGGTTACACCTTTCGCATATCTATTAAGATTTACTTGTTGGTTCTCAAGTTCCTTATCATCGTTGCGGATTTTAGATAATATACTTCTTAGCATATTCTCATCTATCATGCCTGATATAGTCTCGCCTAAGAGTTTCTCACATATGAACTGCATTTGTTCTCTAGGTACTGCTAACTTGCGTTCTATGTTGCCAGACTTCAACTCAGTGAACCCGTAGTTAATGGCTCTCTGCCAAAATGGGAATAACTTGTTAACGGCAGGCTCTTCATTGTTCTTCTTGATAGACTTGATGAGCGTACTGATCTTCTTAGAATCTCTTGCGTCACTACCACTATTTTTACTAGACCTTTCTTTCTTGACAATCTCTTGAGACTCATAGATATATACTGTATCGCTACCATCCGATGTGGTGTACAACATGCCCAATGGTACGCCATTACTATCAACGACTTCTAACCTAGTCTCTGATGTGCCATAGTTAGACACCTTCAAATTGAATGTCGCACAGAACTCATGCGCTAGCTTGTTCAACTCCACATGCTTCGGGTTCTCCAGTATCGTACGCACTAAGTCTTGATCACCATATGTTGAAATAATATCCATTTGCATTCTCCTTTAAAGTCTGATCATCTCGTTACCATCTTGCACAATCGTATATCCCCACTTACTTGTAGGAAAACACTTACCACTCTCTACCATCTTCAACTGAAAAGGCTCATCTGTATTCTGCAATACAAAGTCATTAAAGTATTTATCCAATGACTGCTTGACCACTTCTTTGAAGTTAAGCAATCTGCCATCATTGATTTCAGCCCATGTCCAATAAGTATATCTGTTCAAAGCAAAGTGCATCAACGCATCAACGTAATGCTTCTTCTCTAAGCATTCAAAGAACATATCACTGTGGTTTTTGGTTTTTCTTAGTTCGTTTAGTAGTTCATCTACGCCTTTAGCGTTCATTGAATTAAACATTGTTATACCCGCGACCCTGAACTCATCGAACTGTTTCAGATATGTCTTTGCTTCTTTCTGTACTAATTTTCTAACATACAACTCATAGGGCTTACTCTCCTTCAGCGTATCCATGTTGATACGCAAGCCCCTGAACATTGGGTGCATAGTCTTATCATCGCTACCACGATGTTTACTTATAACAGTACCGCCCCTACCTTTCTCATGGTAGACAGGCGAACCCAGTATTCTACGCAACATCAGATTCTCACTCTGAGCGCTCGTAGGGTTACTGAACTCTATCGTGTTGTCAGGGCGCACGATGGCGAAAGATTTACGATAATCGATGTCTTTCACACCATCTAATACTTCTCTGTGTCGATAGTAAAGCGCAAAGCCTTCCTCATTCTCCAAGGGTCTGAAGTGTCTTGCCGAATACTCACGCCAACCCAATGGAGAAGCATTGCTCCCCCGATATGGTTGCTTTGAGCGTTTGACAAAGTCATCGTAATTCATCTTTGGTATATCGTGAAACATTTGCTTACCCTTTCATTTGTTGAATATAACTTTCTTACCGCTTGGAACATCCCAATCTTTATTCTCTGTGATCATCCACAATGTTGGAGAAGTGATCTCCCACTTGACATCATGTTCAAGATAACCATCTGTGAATACAATCACACACTCAGCTTTCAGCTTCTCTTTGTTTATGTAATCGGACACGCTCGATACTCTAGTTCCGCCCCCGCCTTGTGGCTTGAGCATTGATCCGATGTTGGCGTAGTTGTCTTTGAAGATTTGTTGTCCATGTACTTTGGTATCCCACCACAGAATCCGAACCATCTCAGGCTCGACCGCTTCACAGATCGACACCAGTTCTGATGCGAACTCATTGATCTGCTCTTGCCCAATAGACCCCGATGTATCAAACCCGACAATGATCTCACCAATTGTTTCATTCTCTACTGTGGGCAAATACATATCATTAGCAAGCATCCTACGATTGAACTTACGCCATGTGTATTCATCCTTGCCCTTACACGATGCAGACACAAAGTCACGCAACGCTTCACGCCAGTCAACCACAGGCTTGAGTATCTCTGTGATCTCGCGAGGAATGTCTACGCCAAGTCTACCCGCTAGCAACGCGCCTTCACGCAATGCACGATCGATACGCTCGTTCGCATCCTTCAGATCATCAGGACTCATACCCCCCGATGTGTCATGCTCATCGAATTGATACCCACCGCTATTTCCCTTATCGGAACCCCCCGATGGATTATCTTCGCCTTGACCTCCCCCACCTTCCTCTTCCTCTTCTTCAAGCATACGATACACTTCTCGCATAGACATATCTTTGTACTTGGGGTCATACAGTCCCCCATCGGGGAGCTTACAGAGAGTATTGTCCTTCAGATTATTGATGATAGAGTTCACCACATAGTCAGCCGCTTTGTTGGCTCGCGATCTATCTTCTTCAAACAAATCACGATTGTGCACCATATGACGCAGAGCGATGTGCAAGTTCTCATGCAGTACAAGACCATTGACCTCGCGTTGATCTTTGCAAATCTCAGCAAGGAACTGTCTGCCGTAGCGTTTGTTTACACCATCGGTGTATGCAGTTACAGCACCATCGATTACTTCAGTTGTGCCCATCATCATCACGCCTGAGTACAACGCAGTCTCAGGGTGTTTCATCATTGTAATGTGGGCTTTCATCACGCGTTCTTCTTGAGTTAACATCATGGTCTCCAAACAAATAAATCTAACAGAATAACAATAAACGCCAGTATGTAGACTATCGCTAGATAGTGGCGTATCAGGACATGGGTTTTAAACCATTGCAATTTACGCATCATTCATCCTTACATGATCTTGTGGTTGTTGGTAGCCCAAGTAGTGATCGCTTGGTTATAGCGAGCAATCTTGGGGCGAGTGTGCATGATCATCGTGAAAAAGATAGACTGAATCTCAGCGTTCTTAATACGATTGACGAACTGCATATACTCGTTGAGGTCATCCTGAGTCTCGATGTTATCGACTGCTTCGAACATCATCATAATGAGAGCAGACACATCATCAGGAACTTTCACAGTAGACGCATTCTTCATCACATCCTTGAACGACATCAGCTTACCTTCTAATGCAATGAACGCAGACATTGATCTCGCGCCCGCTTCACCGATCGTGCCTGAGAGACCGACCATCAGAGCATTCTCTGTGATCTTATCTTTCCTATCGACTATGACCGATGCTTTAGCTAACGAACGTGGAGACACAAACTGTTTAACAGTTGATGATGGATTGAAGATGTACTCATTGTCCTTCTGATCAGGGTCAAGGTAAGACTTGAACGCTTTCGGATTCATGGATGCCCATGCCCTCACCGCTCTAGCGATCTTGTTGTTGGTTGCCCATACATTCCATTCTGTGTGGTTTGGTTTGCGCATATTGATAACAGTCACACGATTGCCCGCATGAGCAAGCATATTGTCACCGACACCATCTGATGAGTTGTTACTTGTTGCGAACAAGTATGACCCCTCGGGTAGTGGCACATCACCCACAGTACGCTCAAGCATGAGTCGAGTGAAGATGATCTGCAAGAGCTTGGGAGCTTTCATAAACTCATCAAGCATGATGACCTTCTTACGCCCATTGTTGATCTTGAATAGATCGGACACATAGTACTCAAGAGACTTGCTCTCATGGTTCGGGATACTAGCCGCGACATCCATCATATCTTTAACAGGACAATCGACATAGATGTAGTCGTACTCGCTACCCATCTCAGCTTCAAGACTCTTCAGTATTGTGGATTTGCCGACCCCTGGCTCGGACACCACGACAGGTGTAATTTGATCAGCCATTGCCTTGATGAAGTCTTTGGTCTCATCGATGGACATTGTGAGGGAGAAATTGATTTTAGACATTTTGCATTTACTTTCTGTTTAGTTAAAGGACTTGAGGGGAGCGAACTTAGCCAAGATATCATCGACATCATTCTTGACAACACTTCTAACATATGAACTCTCACGCAGATCATCCACAGTCACATCGCGCAACGCTTGCTCAAGGCGTTGACGAGCATTCTCTAACTCTTGATTGTTTGTAAGATTAAACTCTTTGAGGGTTGTACATATCTCCTTTGCTTGGGTTACAGTTGTGTCATAGATTTTCTTACGCTTGACCTTGCCATCTTCATCAGGAACATTCTCAGTACACGCGTTACTGATACGCGATGCAATCTCTAAGAACCTCTCGCTTGCATCGACCATGACATTGTCTATGATCTCAGCGACTTGGCGTTCATAGTGATTCTTTAAGTCATCGGCAATGACCGATGAGATATTTGATCTGAAGTCGTTTTGGGGCACAGTTGTTACAAACAACTTTATGCGGAACTTGGAACGCACAACGCCAGAGTCAGGGTATTGACTTCTATCAAACATATCTCCTTGCTTAAACGCCGCATCACTCACGATCTGAGGATACTTGTTGATGAACTCATCGAGTAGCCGATTGAACTCTCGATCATGCGCTTCGAACTCCTTCATAAACTTCTCAAGGTTAACAAGTGGCAACAAACGACTTGACCCCGACCAGTCATATGTCGAGCGTTGCAACCAGTTATATACAGTCTGCCGATAGTTCATCAGCGCCTTGTGTTCGGGTGAACTTGAGAGCAAGTTCTTGGTGAACTTGCCAGCTTCAGAGTCAGCGTTCTTCATGGATGTGACCTCGTTTGAGATCGCACGATCTTGCTTTGTTGCAGTCCACACATTGACTTCTACTGAGACAATATGTGCAGAGGTTGCAAGGGATATGATTTGTTTGGGTTGTTGCAGTTCAAAGTTCATGATAATTATCCTATGTGATTGTTCCGATTGATTGATTAGTGCTTGATCTCTTCAGCGTAGTCTTCCATGAGCGCATCCCACAATGCTTCACACGCTTCGATGTATCTCTTCTTACTCATGCCCATCTCGATACATACACCACAGTAAAAGCGAGCGAGTACTATCTGTACAACTCTCAGATCATTGTCGTGTAGGACATCTCCGATTTTTTCGCTAAGTGCTTCGGCTTGCTCTTTGATTTGGTTCATGTTGTCTGCGTTCATTTGTAATACCCTCCTTTGTTGTTGATACCTTTTAAGTCTTCACGATTTGTAACTACCATGTAGTTGCTCTTGTGCATAGGCACGATTGTGTGCTTGCGAGCGCGAGCATCCTCCTCACCGCACCACAGGCAGATGTTGTATCCTGCATTGGCACGCTTTGGGGAGAATGTGTCACCGCACCGCACACACATGGGTTTCATGCGTTGCGTCATGCTTAGTCCATCCTATGTGTCTGAAGATTTGTTGTGATGATCTCGTAGAGATGGCGTGTGTGTATACCCAACTCTTGCTCATCGCCTTGGATGCAGAGGTGCATCTCATACTCGGCAGTCATACGATCAACGTAGACCCCGACAATCTGCCCCTCGCACAGGACTATGTGCACCTTGGGCTTGAGGGCTTCGATCGCTTGCCGATCTTGCTCTGTACTGTCGATTAATAACTGTTTGATACGACCCATAATAACTCCTTGTAACTGAATGAAATCGGAAGGTTCCGATAGACTAATTAAGAACATAGGTAAGAAACTTTTCCGACCTATGAATACATTGTACCATAACTTGACACATAACGCAATATGGTTAGAGAAAATACTTATTCAAAGTAACGGCTAACATCCTCGGTGTTGGCAACTTCTTCCCATGCAATGAGATAGCCCTCAGAGAAACCTATCTCCCACAGTTGGCGCACCGCATCGGATATGTCCTGTTCGTTGTTCTCACGCGCCCACTGCTCATAGGCTTGTTGTGCTTTCTTCATAATGTCGTTCATGATAGTTCCTTTGTTAATTGTTTATAGGTTACCGCACTCTAGTTCGCAGAGATACGCATTCTGTATCTCGTCTTCCTCGTCTTCAATTTGTCCATCGGGTGAGTCCGATAGAGTAAGTAAAGCATAGTCATTGTCGATGTCGTTAAACTCATCGATGCAGAAGTCAGGGTCGCATACGTTGGTGCGGTAGTATGTTGCATCGCCATCGAACGACTCAAGAGAATCGAAACTTGCAATGATGCGATCTACTGAATAATGCGTTGCGTTGTTGAACGCATAACGCTTGGGTGTTGTGATGCGCTTTGCTTTGCGCACAGAACGTGGATAGTGGGATAGATTTGCTTGCATGATTGGCCTTTCTTGTTATCGGATGGTTCCGATTGGTTATTTAAAGTATAGGGCGAAAACTCTCTCGACCTATGAATACAGTATACCATAACTTGACACTTATTGGAAGGGGTTTATCTATGTTTTTTACCGAAGTGTCAAGTTTGGGCGTTTTTTTTGGAATCTGGAATAAAAAACTGGAATATTGGAATGTGATACTAAAGGTTTACTAAAATAGCCTAAAAATGGGGGTTTTCTTTGTTTTTTATATTAAATAATAATACTAATATATTATATATTTTATTAGATTCTAATATTCCAATATTTTTTTAATAGCGGGGACTTGCAGAGGGTTGTGGATAACTTTTTTAAAATGAACTAAATTGTGGATAACTTATGCACCGCGAAAAAAAGATGAGCGAACACAAGATGCTCTCAACCAGCCGTATGCTGAAAAACGATTGGAATTTTGGAATCTTGGAATCTTGACCCAATTTTTCCTTATAAATCAACAACTTAGCAGATTCCAATTTTGCGCGATAGTCTGGAATCTTTGTGTTGCGGATTGGAATTTGCTAATTAGACTTCTTCTAAGCAAACGGGAAAAAGAACTTTGTTCCAATATTCCAAAACACGATTCCAAGATTCCAGTCGTGTTGGAATATTGGAATTATCGGAAGGTTCCGATAAGTTATTTAACTCACGCGCTTGTAGTAGCGCACTTAGTCACACGCGCGACAACACATAACTGGTATCAAAAAAATCAGGGCGAAAAAAAACCCCTAGCCATTTCTGACTAGGGGTAAGTACTTAGCTAATTACTTTTTAGTGTAGACCTTAAAGAATGCTTCTTTAGCCATTCTATACATAACGGGGTCTGCTGTTAAATCATTACGCGTTGATAGTAATTTGACTTTTGCATCCATGCCCTTGTTTTTCTTACCATCACCATTAAAGAATATCTCTAATGATTCTCTAAAAGTCTTATTGGGTTTGCGTTCCGTAGGTGCATCACCCGTTTTAATTTTCTTAGCACATTTCACCAATGCCCCGATGCAATCGTTTTTATAACCCGCGAAACGCTTTTTCATTACCTCTACAATTTTGCGTTTTGCTGGGTCTGATTTTGTCAAATCACCATAATCACTCGGGGACAATGAATTAACATAATCGATGGTCAATTCTATGGTTTGCGCCTTCTCTGGTACTTTAGCTACTTGATCCAATGGCACATAAAATTTAACGCCATCTACTGGGTTTGTAGTTAAGTAATAGGATACTTTACCATGTTTACCCTCTTTGAAACGTCTTTGAAAACCGATTGTCAATTGGGCGCGTGTTTCATCAGAGATTGTTTCGGGGAAACTAGGGTCTTTTTCCATTAAGAGAACGGCGTTCTCATAATTACCCTCTACATGATCGGCGGTTTTATAACCGATATCGGCCAATGAGATAGACAATTCAGTCTTTTTTAGCTTTGCATTCATTTTAAATACTCCATTAAATTGTTAAGAATTAAGAACATTAAAACACCACTACGATGAGATGGTGTAAGAGAATTATAACAGATTATCGGATCGATCCGATCTGTTAATTAACTCACAGACCATGACAGCCACACGCAACTACACGCACACACGCATCTACGCGCGGCGACACATAACTGGTATCAAAGGCCATAAGGCAAAAATAAAAGGGGAGCTTTTGGCTCCCCTTTTTGTTAGATCGTACGGCTACCTAGTTGCCAACCGCATTCATAAAACTGTTCGTCAGTAGACAGATCCAATTCCTGTTGTGGATTCCAGTACTTATTAATCATTGCCTCTGCAGGGTAACCTTGTATACCTTGCATTGCCAACCCAAGCCGTACTAGGTGTTTCGATGTCCTACCGCAATCCATTTTTAAGATCGTTACAACCCTGTTGAATTGCTTTGTGCCCAACCATTCCTTGCAATCATTGATTGCGTCTTCTGCTGTCTTGCTAGAGTAATCGATTTCGTAATGCATAATTTTCTCCTTAGTTAAAAAAGACAGGGGACTGTCACTCCCCTGTTGACTTGTTAGTCGCAGACTATCTCGAATTTCTCAACAGTCCGTAGCTCCGAACCGACTACCACTTTACGGCATGTCGGGCTGTCGTCTCTCACATAGGCGCTTACTGTCACCGAGTGAGTACTAGAAGTAAACCTGTAATCCCTGTTGAGGGATTGAGGCCAATCCTCGCTTTTCATGTTATCCATTGTCTCAGACAGGTAACCTAAGACATTTGCTAACCTATCATCCTTGAAAGACTCTAGGTTATACATGCCGATGTAAATATGAGGCTGGTTATTAGAAACCATTAAATACATACGATCGTTTGCAAGGGTTACCTTCTCAAGTGCTCTAAGCACTTTACCGATCGGTTTACGATTGGTCTTGAGAATATTTAATTGCCTTGTGGCATTTGCCACAGAGTGCTTTGCATCATCCAAGCCCGATGCGAAGGCTTTTGTTGCTTTGCTTTGCATAGCATTACTCCAATTAGGTTAATGAATTTAAAGAGCGTCTGTCTCACCTAACTCGATCGTTTCGGTGTGATTGAATTATACCCTAACTTGACACTTTCCCGCCCCCTACCGCCCCCCGCCACCCCCACCCCCCGCTTTTTGGATTGGGTCCCATCTGCCCCCCATACCCCAAGATTTATACAAATAGCACAACAAAATTCCAAATATAGAAACACCCCCCCTTGATGGAACCAAATCTCCATATATAATATGTACAACTTTGGAGTGCCCCTCTTCCTCCCATGATAGAACTCGTCCCAGAAATCGATTCCAATATTCCAATTCCAGCTTCCGTAGCAGAAGCTATGCCCGAACTTTCTCCTCAAGAAGAGTTAGACATGCGGGCCAGAACAGTTAAGATGATTTCTGACTTAACTGGTCAACCAATAATCCCAAGCGAAGATGATAAAGATGCGGCAAGACACGCTGTTCAAGATATTGTTAAACAGCCCGATAGTGCTGCGCAACTCGCTAATTACTCTAGTGGAACAATTGCATACCTCGCAGGTATGGTCGCCCAACACGATTCATATCTTGTCAAAGACTTAGCCGAGTTAAAGAAGTATGTGGTCAATAGTCTGGTAGCTGAAACAACAAGCCCAGACCCAAAGATTCGTATGCAGGCCCTTCGTGCTTTAGGTGAAGTTGATGGTGTTGATGCGTTCAAGAAACGCACAGAGACAACTATTAAGCATCAATCTATTGAAGAGGTTGAAAACGAACTTATGGAGATGCTGTCTAAGTTAGAGAGTAGGACGATCAATGTTCAAGCGAAAGTAATCAATGCGCCTAAGTCTTGAACAGATACAAGCCCTCCAAACAAAAATCCCTTCTCTACCTGATGACGAGAAAAGGAAAGCATTAGATTTAGTGAAAAAATGGTATGCTGACTCAACTCAGGAGATCGGCAAAGATGATTTTCTCACATTCATTGATCATGTATATCCAGGCTACAAAGTCGGCCCGCACCACAAACGCTTGGCGAAGATATTTGAAGAGATTGCAGCAGGAAAAAAGAAAAGGGTTATCGTCAATATTGCACCGAGGCACGGTAAATCGGAGATGATTTCTTATCTTGCCCCTGCATGGTTCTTGGGTAAGTTTCCGCATAAGAAGATTATTATGTCGTCACACACCGCAGATTTAGCAGTGAACTTCGGTCGGCGTGTTAGAAACCTTGTTGGATCGGATCAATATAAAGATGTGTTCCCAAATGTGGAGCTACAAGCTGACTCGAAGTCAGCATCAAGATGGGGAACTAATTTTAATGGTGAGTACTTTGCTATTGGTGTTGGAGGTGCTCTCGCTGGTCGCGGCGCTGATCTGTTCATTATTGACGATCCACACTCTGAACAAGAAGCCAAAACAGGACGACCAGACGTATTTTTACCTGCTTGGGAGTGGTTCCAGTCTGGCCCTCTTCAGCGGCTTATGCCAGGTGGTGCGATCATTATTGTGATGACCCGCTGGTCTAAGTTGGACCTGACAGGGCAGATATTAAATCAGATGGAGCGTGAAGAAGACGTTGATCCGTGGGAAGTTGTAGAGTTTCCTGCCATCCTGAATGATAAACCGCTATGGGGAGACTTCTGGTCCATAGAAGAATTGCTGTCTAAGAAGGCAGGTATGGACCCAAGATACTGGCAAGCCCAGTATATGCAGAACCCAGTATCGGAAGAAGGCGCTCTTATTAAGAGAGAGTGGTGGCAAATATGGGAAAAAGATGATCCGCCGATGTGCGAATTCACAATTATGAGCCTTGATGCCGCTCAAGAAGCCAATAATCGCGCTGACTACAACGCTTTAACGACTTGGGGCGTGTTTTTTAACGAAGAAACCAATAATTACAACATTATTTTGTTAAATTCCATCAAAAAACGTATGGAATACCCTGATTTGAAGCGTTTAACGCTCGAAGAATACAAAGAATGGCAGCCAGATGCGTTTTTAATCGAGAAAAAGTCCAACGGATCGTCACTTTATCAAGAATTTAGGCGTATGGGCATCCCAGTTGGGGAGTTTACACCTGGAAAAGGACAGGATAAGATCGCCAGGGTCAATGCTGTGTCTGATTTGTTTGCATCTGGAATCGTTTGGGCCCCGAATAGACGTTGGGCTAAGGAAGTTATTGAGGAATGCAATGATTTTCCCAGTGGTTCCAACGATGACTTGGTCGATTCAACCACATTAGCATTGATTAGATTCAGGCAAGGCGGGTTTATCAAACTGCCAACGGACGAACCTGATCCAATTCAGATGTTTAGAAGCAAACGCAACCAAGGTTATTACACCGTTTAAGGACTATCATGAGTATCGACAAAGCTTTGTATCGCGCACCTATGGGCATGGAAGATGGTAGTCCTATCGAGATTGAGATCGAGGACCCCGAGAGTGTTCATATGAATATGGGAGACGTTGAGATTGATTTGACTCCTCATAAAGACAAGGTCGATGATAAGTTCAATGCAAACCTTGCTGATTATATTGATGATAATGTATTGGACAGTCTGGCCAGCGAGTTGATCGATGATTTCACTAAAGATAATGGTGATAGAAAAGATTGGATACAGACTTACGTTGATGGCCTAAAACTTCTTGGGCTTAAATACGAAGAGAGAACAGAACCTTGGAACGGCGCTTGCGGCGTGTTCCACCCTATGCTTACAGAGTCAGTTGTAAGGTTCCAGTCAGAAGGAATGATGGAGACTTTTCCTGCGGCGGGCCCCGTCAAGACTCAGATTATTGGCAAGGATACCGAAGAGAAAGAAGAAGCAGCGCTAAGAGTCAGGGCTGATATGAACTATCAATTGACTGAAGTAATGCCTGAATATAGACCAGAGCATGAGAAGCTTTTGTGGAATCTGCCGCTCGCTGGTTCAGCATTTAAGAAAGTCTACTACGACCCAAGCAAGGGTAGACAAGTGGCGATGTTTGTTCCCGCTGAAGATATTGTTGTGCCATACGGTGCTTCTAGTCTTGCTTCTGCTGACCGCGTAACCCACGTCATGCGCCGCACAAAACATGAGTTGGAGAAGCTCATGGTTGCTGGGTTTTACCGTGATGTTGATCTGGGTGAACCCAGTCATGAGTTAGATGATATTGAGAGACAAAAAGCCCAAGAGCAGGGCATGTCAGCGATTCAGGATGACCGCTATCGCATATTGGAGATGCAGGTCAATCTAGATTTGGAAGGGTTTGAGAGTGATGATGGTATAGCGTTGCCATATATTGTTACTATTGAAAAAGGTACATCAACAGTATTATCAATTCGCCGCAACTGGTATCAAGATGATCCGCTCCATATGAAGCGTGACCACTTTGTTCACTATCAGTACATCCCAGGCTTTGGGTTTTATGGCTACGGATTGATTCACTTGATCGGTGGCTACGCTAAATCAGCCACTATGTTGATCCGTCAGTTGGTGGACGCAGGAACTTTATCTAACCTACCAGGTGGGTTAAAATCTCGCGGTTTGCGTGTCAATGGTGACGATACACCGATCGCCCCAGGAGAATTTAGAGATGTCGATGTCCCATCAGGTTCTATTCGGGATAATATTTTGCCGCTACCATACAAGGAGCCAAGCCAAGTACTATTTGCGCTATTTGAGAATATTGTCCAGGAAGGTAAAGCGTTTGCTTCATCAGGTGATATGTCTGTGTCTGATATGTCAGCACAAACTCCTGTCGGAACCACACTCGCTATATTAGAGAGAACATTAAAAGTGATGGGGGCCGTTCAAGCTCGTATTCACTATGCTATGAAACAAGAGTTCAAACTCTTAAAGAATATTATTGCGGATTATACGCCAGAAGACTACAGCTATGACCCTGAAGAGGGTGATAGAAAAGCCAAGCGCAGTGATTACGACATGGTGGAGGTGATCCCAGTCAGTGATCCAAATGCGGCTACGATGGCACAGAAGATTGTGACATACCAAGCAATATTACAGTTGTCGCAACAGGCCCCCCAGCTCTATGATTTGCCATTCTTACATCGTCAGATGATTGAGGTTCTTGGCGTGAAGAACGCAGCCAAGCTTGTGCCGACAGAGGATGATGAGGTGCCAGTCGATCCAGTGCAAGAGAACCAGAATATGCTCACTATGAAGAAGCCTGTTAAGGCATTCATCGAGCAGAATCATCAGGCTCATATGGCAGCTCACAACGCTATGATACAGAACCCCATGATCATGCAAGCGTTGCAGCAGAACCCGATGGCACAGCAGATTATGGCTGGGTTCCAGGCCCACATCGCAGAACACATGGGCATGATGTACCGCGTACAGATACAGGGCATGATCGGTATGCAACTACCTGACCCAGATGACGATGACGATAACAAGCGTATACCCACAGATCAGGCCAACCAGATCGCTGTGATGATTGCGCAAGCGAGTGGACAGATCACTCAACAAGCTCAACAACAAGCTGCGCAAGCCGCAGCACAACAGAAGATGCAGGACCCCATCGTGCAAATGCAGATGCAAGAGTTGCAGCTCAAGCAACAAGACCTCCAGCTCAAGGCGCAGAAACAGCAGACAGAAGCACAGGCCAAGATGCAGCAGTTGCAGCTTGAACAAGCTCGCATCGAGTCGCAAAAAGAGATCGCGGCTATGCAGGTTGCAGCAAACGCAGCGGCGCAGAAGGACAAGACTCACAAGCAGCATGAGCTTGAGAGCACACGCTTAGGTGTTGACATCGCCAAACATAGAGCTGAGATGCGTCATAGCAAGGAAGAGCTGGCACACAACAGAGCAAATAGTTTGATGCAGGCCATACAGAGGAATAAAGATATGAAACGGCAACAGCCTAAGAAGGGGAATAATTGAGCGACAAACTACTGAATCATCTGGTCTCTGAGTACGACAAGCTCAGAGGCGATCAGATCACCTTCCTCGCAGGGGGAGGAGCAAAAACGTTTGACGAGTATCGTCACGTCTGTGGGGTTATCCGAGGTCTAACCCATGCAGAGTCCATTGTCAAAGACCTTGTGCAACGAATGGAGCTATCCGATGACGACTGAGTTTGATGTAAGTGCTGTTAATCTTTCCGCTATCCTCAACGTGAGTGCAGAGCAGAAGGCTAAACAGATTCCAGACCCAAAGGGTTTCACGCTACTAACAGTAGTACCCGAGGCGATGGAGGAGTTTGCAGACAGTGAGGCAGGCATTATTAAGTCCAAGGGAGAACTTTGGAAAGAAGAAATGCTCACACCTGTATTGTTTGTAATCAAGATGGGCCCCGAAGCCTATCAAGACGAGAAGAGATTTCCAAGCGGCCCACGCTGCAAAGTTGGAGATTTTGTAATCGTCCGTCCCAACACAGGCACACGTTTAAAAATCCACGGGCGCGAGTTCAGGATTATTTACGATGAGCATGTGGAAGCTGTTGTCGAAGACCCGCGCGGTATCACCCGTGCTGCATAAGGATAAATTATGAGTGACTTTAAATTCCCCGATGAGATAGATAGTAAGGCTGAAGCTCCTGGAGCTGAAGATAAGATGGAGATCGAGATCGAAGACGATACTCCAGAACAAGACCGTGGGCGCAAGCCTATGGCTACACCTGTCAAGGAGGTGACTGACGAAGAGTTGGACTCCTATGACGAGAAGGTACAGAAACGCATCAAGCGTTTTACCAAGGGTTATCACGATGAGCGTAGAGCCAAAGAAGAAGCCTTGCGTGAGCGTGAAGCTGCTGAGAACTTTGCGAGACAAGTGTATGAGGAGAATAAACGTCTCCAGCAACAGCTTGCCAACGGTTCTAAGATTATGGTTGAGCAGTCTAAAACATCAGCTCAGACTGAGTTAGAGGCAGCTAAAGCCAAGTACAAAAAGGCATTTGAGGCTGCTGATCCTGATGCGCTTGCAGAAGCACAAGAGGAGATTGCCAAGGCAACGGTTCGTCTGGATAGGGCATTTACTCTGCGGCCAATCGAGGTTGAAGATAAACCTATGCCGCAAATACAACAACCTCAGAAACCGAAAATTCCAGAGAGAACACAGCGCTGGGTCGAGGAGAACAGCGATTGGTTCCAGAAGGAAGGCTATGAGGATATGACGAATATGGCGATGGGGCTTGACAAGAAGTTGGCCAGGGAGTATGGTGCTAACTACTTGGGTACTGAAGAGTACTTTAAAACCATCGATAAAACGATGCGCAAAAGATTTCCTGAACATTTTCAGAGCGATGAGGATAACGAGCCACCTCTTAAAAGAAGGGCTGAACCCGATGAGGAAGAAACTCCTCGCCGTGCAACAACTAGACCTGCTAATGTCGTAGCACCTGCTACACGTAGCACACCGCCTGGCCGTATTAAGCTGAAGGCATCCGAAGCGAACATTGCGAAACGTCTTGGGGTACCTTTGGAACTATATGCAAAACAGGTTGCTTTACTTAAAGATGGGAGATAAAAATGGCTGAGACACAAGGTAGATTAAGTCGCGAGATGGAATCTCGTAAGGTATCAATGAGACCTGAAACGTGGAGACCACCTGAGACTTTACCAATGCCAGACGATCGTCCAGGATGGAAACATCGCTACATCCGTATTAGTTACGGTGGACAATCTGATGTCGGAAACATTTCTTCCAAACTGCGTGAAGGGTATGAGTTCTGCAAAGCAGAAGAGTATCCAGAGTTGATGGCGCTGGCGGCCACAGAAGGTCGCTTTAAAGGCAACATCGAAATTGGAGGTTTAGTGCTATGCCGTATTCCTATTGAGTTGCTTCAACAGCGGGCTGATTATTACAGTAAGCAGAACAACGCTCAGATGGAGTCCGTGGATAACACTTACCTAAGAGACAGTGATCCTCGCATGCCTTTGTTCAAACAAAGGGAAAGCAAGGTCACATTTGGTTCAGGTTCTTAAATTTTAAGGAAACAACATGGCTTATCCGCTCATTCCAGCCCCTTATGGGCTGAAACCGTATAACCTGATTGGTGGCCGAGTATATGCTGGTTCAACCCGCATGTTCCCCATCTTAAATGGTTATAGCACTTCAATCTTCAACGGTGACGTTGTTGATATTGGCACAGGCAATAATATTGGCTGTGTTACACCTACACAACTCGCATACAACACTACCTCAGCCCAAGCTGGAACTATTGGTGTATTTGTTGGTTGTGAGTACTCTACTACTGGCGGCCCAATTTACGGCAAAAACCGTTTCCAATATTGGCAAGCTAGCACAACTGCTCCTGACGCTATTGCTTACGTTGTGGATGATCCTCAAGCTGTGTTCAAAGCTGTCGTTGTTAACGGCGGTTCTGCACAAAGCCAAACGGTTCT
>Ga0164296_1002599_pt1 | contig 17721 bp, 11 predicted proteins | sample GEODES057metaG_FD_113533 | JGI IMG/M metagenome (GOLD analysis project Ga0164296, IMG submission 113533) | Dystrophic lake water microbial communities from Trout Bog Lake, Wisconsin, USA - GEODES057 metaG | ecosystem: Environmental > Aquatic > Freshwater > Lake | place: USA: Trout Bog Lake... | reverse complement strand
ATTTCGCTTGCGGATAGGTTGGTGGTAAGATGCGTAATGAGGCTGTGGGACACATAGAGGTCGTAACGTGACAGGAGAACCTCTGCCATGGCGTTGCATTCATTGCCGTAATATTTGAGGGCGCTTTCGGTGCCTAAATCATCAAAGCAAATTGTGGGTTGGGGAATATTTAACCTTGTATAGCGATGGATTATCTCGAATCCTGATTGGATGAACTCGAAACTTACATCCCTACAGGGCTTGGTAAGAAACCTCTGGGAATCATTTTGAAAGAAATAACGCATGAGTTTCATTAGGCTAGTCTTGCCACAGCCCACGGGTCCAGTCAAGAGTACTCCCTTTTGCAGGTCGAGACCTAGCTGTGAGGCTTGGGACTGGTCTTGGAGGAAATAGCAGAGAAGCACGTAGATGGTGGGGCGGTCATCTTCGTGAAGTAAGAATTTGTGGCCGAGTGTTTCGCTGCCTTTTTGTTGGAGCCATTGCCAGGCGAGATTGTAATCGAATTGCATAGTGATTAGTGTTTAACGTTTAGTGATTAATGATTAATGTTTTGCCACTGAGGCACTGAGGGCTAGAGTGGTTCATTGTAATTTTTGTTTTTACTGGTTTGGAGATTGGATGGGAGTGGGGAGTTGTATTTTGGGGGAGGGCAATAACCTTTGGCATTGAGAACCCAATTGCGAGCTGCAGCATTCCAGTCTTTCATTTTTGCTTTGCCTCCAACTAACCATCCGACACTTTCGAAATAGTTAAAGAATTTCTCTGCTTCAATTGGTGCATATTTTTTCAAAATGAAATACTCCTGAACTGCCTCTAACGAAGGGACACCAACCCCAACACTTGAAGGTGCTTTTAACCCACCCTCTGAAGGCACTTTTTTGACTTCTTTTTTGGCGCAACTTTTTTCTTTTTTTGCATCCGACACAGGAATATTTTTTTTAGGAATTTCAATTTTCAAAATTTCGTTTTCCTTATTGTTTATATTTTCCTTTATTACGTTTATAGAAGGCACTAGTGCTTGTACACAAGCTGTGTCGTTTTTAGTCGGGTTAAAATTGATTGAACCTGTTTGATTTTCAGTGTGGATAACCACGTTATCCACACTTTTACCTAGCTGAATTTTGGTGAGGTTATCCTCTATTTTGGGGCTAGAAATTGGCTCATTTTGGTGATCAAAAAGCAACAAATTTTCGGGCAAAACTTCCTCGTTTTCTTGAAGTAAATCTTCATCAATTGTGCCCAAATTAAAGAGGTTAACAAGGCTTCCTTTGTAAGGGTTAAAAGAGGGAATATACTCGAGATAACCATAGTCATTTAGTTCCTTAATGCACTTGTGGTAAGTTGCGTTTGAGCAAATTTTACTTACCCTCATTACTTGGCTTCGGCAAATGCTGATGGGATTTTGAAAGTGGTTGACATTCCAAAATTGGAAAATGGCCATGTACATACTGATGTGTGTAGGGTTTAGCCTATCATCAGTATCAACCTTTTCAAAAAAGCCGTTTAATAGTTTTATATAATTCAACTTTTATTTATTAGTGGTTAGTTGTAAGTTGTAAGTGAAAACCTTAATGGGATTTGTTTTTTGTGAGCATTGAATCAATATCATCTTGGTTATAATAGATGATACTGCCTATCCTGGTATAGGATAGTGTGCCATTGATTCGCAAGTTCTGCAATGTGCCTGGTGAAATCTTTAACGTCTTTCTTACCTCACTACTTTTTAGCCACTGCATCTGCTTTGGGGCTTTGGTTTGAATGATACTACGCAAATCATTCAATAAACTGTGCCTGAAAACTTCTAGGTCTTCTGTTGTAACTACACTTACTGCCATTAATTATATTTTTTCTGTTTAGAATGATACAAATGACGGGAGTTTGAAACGAACAAAAGCACTACTTAGGTAGAGGTTATGGAAAATAAAGGTAGTTTCAGGTGTAAAATAGCCCAAAATAAATTATTGGTTACTTTTCATAAAATTCAAGTCCCTTTTAAACTGTCAGTTGGCTGGAATTCTTGCATTTATATTGGTTTTTATTGGGTAAAAAATACTACTGGTATTTGGTTGACATAAAAGCATAACTTAGGTAGAGGTTATGGAAAATTAAATGTGTTTTAGGTGAAGAATACATAAAAAAATATTTTACTTATCATCCCTATCCATCCTTTTAACTAATTTATCAGCAATGTAGTACATATACTTTGCTGGACTGGTTCTTAATTTCATTTCATGATAGCTGCCACTGAAATGACCCGGGTTGATATTTAACATTGAACCCATTATTACACCATTAGTTCTGTTATTGTCAAATCGCCTTTATTAATTGCCTTGACTTCATGGAGTGCATACACTAACTCTACAAATGCGATATGCGAATCTGTCCAAACAATTTTCTGTGCGTTTGGGGTTGACTTATTATTATTTATTTTGGCATCATCTACATTTTTTAGAAGCATCAATGATGATTCGATGTATTCCGATATTAGGTCATTCGATATGATTTTAGCTATTAGGTAAGTGTGTTTAGTAAAGAAGCGTTTGTCTATGAGATAGTGGATACTACTAACATTTTGTGATGTATCGAAGTCGTTTCTGGTAAAATACAAATGGTCGGAAAAGATACAACCGGAACGATAATAGTTATAGAACTCCTTATGCTCTTGGTAAAAGATGCTTAAAATTTCACGTTGAGTATTTAAATACCTCTTCAATTCTTTTTTGCCAGATACAGGTTTGTGGGTTTCGATATTAAATAAACAGTTGAAGAAGAAAAGGCGAGAGAGAAACAAGGGAAAAACTGATTTAAAGAAAGTGATTTCATCTTTTTCATCATTAAATTTCCTATTGATTATTGTATCATATATCTTGTCAATTGCTTGATTTATTATTTTTTTGGCAGACTTCGCTCTTACTATCGGTTCTTTAACATCAGTACTAAGCTTATTCAATTGTTCATCTAAGCATGAGAAATCTGACAAGAAATCTTGTATCATCATCGTAATAATTGTTTTCTTTTTCTGCCATAGATTAAATTCTCAGGAGTAATAAGATAGAAAAAGTGGTCATTGAAAGAGTGGTTAATCAAAAGTAGATTGCATTTTATATGGCAAAGAAATACGTATTTTGACTAATTATTACAAGAAATTATCTTTTTGGCAGCATTTAAGTTGGTTTACTTTAGTAAGGTTTGAAGAAAGAAATTTATTAATCAAAAGAAGGCGTATAATATCAGCTGTTTTAAACAATTACACGAAGAATTTCAATGAACCAATTTAAAGACAGACTATTGAATTTATTTGTTCTAGGTAGTCAAAGTATATCAGATGTAAACATATTAAATTGCCTGATTATAATAAACACTACTTTTGTGACTACTTATTTAATAAATAAATTAAAATACACTTTTTCCATAGGTAAACGATTTGTAATAAAAGATGCTAGCCTCTAATGCACAATATGATGAAAAAAGATTGCTCTTACTGATTAGTCAGGATAGCAATTATGCTTTTCAATTTATTTACGATTTACACAAGGATAACATATACAGGGTTGCAATTTTAATACTTAATTCACCTATTTTGGCAGAAGAAGTAGTGCAAGATGTTTTTCTAAAGCTTTGGTTCGAGCGTAAAAATCTTAGCGAATTGAACTCATTGGAAAATTGGTTATTTATTGTTGCAAGAAACCATTGCCTTAAACAACTTAGGAAAATAGCGACAGAATGGAAAAACATTGGCGGTTATAAAGCTACCGAGAATGAATTATTTGAAGAACATCCAGAAAATGGGTTAGACAAAACAATATACAAATCTATCCACGAGAATGCAGTTGCTACCTTAACCGAACACCAAAAGAAAGTGTACGAATTAGTGAAGCTTCAAAATCTTACCCACCAAGAGGCTGCCAAGGAACTAAAAATATCTCCTTTAACCGTTAATAAGCACTTAGTTAGAGCATTGAAAAGTATTCGTAAATACCTAAAAGAAGCTGGATTTAATCTTTTTTCTACTTTTTTTTAAAAAAAAATGCTTTTCGTACTCATAGACTTTTATTAATGGGTCTTTATGATGATGCAAGAACAAAGATTCAACATATTATTAGCTAAGTATATTGCTAAAGAACTTGATTCAGATGGTATCAATGAATTCTTTGAATTAATAAACACTGGTTTATATGACAATCTAATCAATGATTATATACTAGAAGAACTAAAAGCAAAAAAGGTTTCTGATGTGCATATACCTGTTCATGTATCACATGAAATAATGCGTAAAATTGCAGAGTCCGAGAAATTCTCTAAATCATCCATTCAAGTATCCTTCAGAAAATATAAATTGTTGCCTTATTTAGCGGCAGCATCGATATTATTTATTGTAGCAGTTGCTTTTATATTATTTCATGACAGGTCTTCCAAACCTGAGTTTGCTTCAATTATTCCCAAAACCAATATTATCAATCAGCATAATAATACACTTAAACCAATTGACTGCTATTTACCTGATAGTAGTCTGGTTACACTTCAATCTGGTTCGTCAATACATTATACTTACGACTACAAAAACAAGAAGCGCGAAGTTTATCTCGAAGGCAATGCTGGTTTTGATGTTAACAAGAATAAAAACATGCCATTTTATGTTTATTGTGGCTCAGTTGTTACGAAGGTTTTAGGAACAAAGTTTATAGTAAAAGGACAAAATGTTAGCAATGTTGCCATAGAAGTAAAGTCTGGGAAAGTTCAGGTTTATGAGAACAAAAAAATGCTAGTTGATTCTAATAAGGTAATACCACCAGTTTTATTATTTCCAAATCAACGGGTTGCTTATCAGGAGGAGGTAAAACAACTAGATGTAACGCTAGTAGATACACCAAGCCTGATTGTAAAACATGATAATTACATAAGTGAAAGTAATGTGCCTGTGGGGTTTGTGTTTGAAAAAACTAAGCTGAGTGATGTTGTAAAACAGTTGCAACAGCATTATGCCATAGATATTGTATTGGAAAATGATGCGCTGAACAATTGTGTTTTTACCGGAGACGTAACCGAGCAAGATTTATATACTAAGCTAAAAATTATTTGTTTGACAATAGATGCAAACTTTCAAATAAACGGAACGAAAATATTAATTACCGGAATTGGATGTAAATAGCTAGAATATTTTATAAACGAATTGATTCTCTCTGGTTGCCATGTTATTAAAATTAAACATAATTGTAATCCATATTTAAATTTTAGTGTAACTCATTGTTACTGTACTTTTTTGCCATGAGAAATAGAAAATTAATTCTTTATTGTATTATAAGTTTATTACCATCTGCGTTCTTAATGCTTAATGTAAAGGGGCAAGAAGTATTAAATAAGACATTCTCTACCAATTTGGAAAACGTAAAAATTGAGAAAGCAATCAAAACTATCAGTACCATCACGAATGTAAAATTCAACTACAGTACAGGTTCAATCAATTTAAATACACTAGTAAGTTATAAAGCTGATAATAAGAGAATTATTGATTTTATCAATGAGGTATTGATTCCTAATGGAATTAGCTACCAAGAGGTAAATGGTAGCATAGTACTTTTCCTTGCAAAAAAAAACACTTTAAACAATGAATATCTACGAGACCATTTAAATTCAATTTCGGTTTCTGGCTATGTTAAAGATAGCATTGGCAATCCATTGTTTGGTGTAACAGTAAAGCTTAAAGGGAGTAATATTTCTACAATTACCGATAATAATGGGCATTATTCTATAAATACAAATAACACAAATCAGCTTCTAATTTTCTCTTATGTAGGTTACAACAACATAGAAAAAAAATTGGTGCGGATAATTTTATAGATATCACAATGTACCAATTAGCAAATAAGCTTGATGAAGTTATTGTAATTGGATATGGCACTGTAAAAAAAACAGACCTTACTGGTTCTGTTGTAAAGCTAAAACCAGATGATATTAGTAATACATCAATAACTTCTTTCGACCAATTTATACAAGGTAGGGCAGCCGGCGTACAGATAACACAAAATACTGGGGCGCCAGGAGCAGGGATGACTTTTCTTATAAGGGGTGCTTCTACTATTACAGGCTCTTCCCAGCCTTTGTTTGTTATTGATGGATACCCGGTTGATGCAGACCCTAATTCTTCTAATCCCACAGCAGGGGGGGATGGACAAACCCTAGGGGCTACCCCTGCTACCAACCCACTTGCTTCCATCAACCCCAATGATATTGAATCCATAGAAATACTTAAGGATGCAGCTTCCATAGCTATTTATGGTTCAAGAGGAGCCAATGGTGTAGTGATGATTACCACAAAAAAGGCAAAAGGTTATGCGGATAAAGTAAACTACATAGCAAGGATTGACCAAAGTTCTCTAGCGAAGAAAATTCCTGTTTTGGATATAAATGATTATATGAATTATCAAAATGAAGCTAGCTTAAATTCAGGAATGGATTCTGTTTATAAATCAACTTCTCTTTTGAACCCACCTCAAAATTATGACTACCAAGACCTCATTTTCAGAACGGCGCTTAGCAACGAGCATAATATAACTCTGACAGGTGGGGACGAGAAATATAAGTACTTACTTTCTGGTAATTACTTAAATCAACAAGGAATTATAGCTAACTCATTATTTGAAAGGGGCTCATTTAGAATTAACCTTGAAAGAAAAGTAAACGACAGATTAAAGTTAATAACTAATGCGTTTGTTACTCCTTCGTTAACAAGGGCTACACAACAAAATAGTACAAACGGATTTACGTCTGGTTCAGTAATTGGAGGTGCATTAACTTTCCCCCCTTACAACTTACCTTTTATTGACAACGACCCTTCGCAACCCAATACTAGTGTAGAAGGTAACCCATTGACTTTAATTCATCTGGAAAAAAATGATACACGTTCAACTGTTCTAGTTGGCAACTTAAAGCTTGAATATAAAATATTTAAAGACTTGAATCTATTAGTAACACTAGGTGCGAACAATACTTCTGCGACTAAGGATTTTTTCTTGCCTACCGGTACATATACAGGAAGCACAAACAATGGGTATGCGTATAAAGGCGTTAGTAACAACTTTAATTATTTAACTGAATACAGCCTTAATTACACGAAGTCAATTAAACAAAAGCACCGTATCAATGCAGTACTTGGATATACTTGGCAAAACTGGGACTCTAAAACATCAAGTGTTGTGGTGAAAGATTTCGTTTCTCAAGTGCTGAATTTTGAAAATTTACAACTGGCACAAGATGCAATTGCGCAATCTTACCACACAATCTGGGCTTTACAATCTTTTCTTGGGAGGGTTACCTATTCTTTCGATAACCGCTACATTATCAATCTTGTCGGACGTACTGATGGCTCAACTAAATTGGCAACAGGTCATAAATGGGCATACTTCCCATCAATTGGTGCCGGCTGGAACATAAGCAACGAGAAATTTTATAAGTTTAGTGACATTGCTAATGAAGTTAAATTGAGAACTAGTTATGGAATATCAGGCAATCAGAATGTTGCAGCGGGGGCATCATTGCAGAGTTTAGGAATAGCTCGTAGTATTGTTAACCAGACTATAGATTATGGATTTACAACTAGTAATTTGGGTAATAAGAACCTCAAATGGGAAAACACGGAACAATTTGATCTTGGATTGGATGTTTCATTTTTTTCTGGACGAATTTCCGCAACGATTGATTATTACAGAAAAGTTACGTCTAACCTTTTAATACAGCTTTCTCCCCCCCCCTCAAGTGGCTATGGCAGCTTCTCTGGTAACATTGGTAAAATTGAAAACAAAGGACTGGATTTATCTGTATCAGTGCAAGTTTTACCAAATAAATCAAAAATACGATGGTTAGCTTCTGGCAATATTAGTTTCAACAGAAACAAAGTACTTGACCTTGGAGGTGTACAACTTTTCGGGCAAGGTTTTACAATAAGTACATCTCAACAATCTATTAATACTGCTTTGGCTGGTTATCCAGTAGGTGCTTTTTTTGCATATAGAACTAACGGTATATATCAAAATCAAAAAGAAATACAAAGCGGCCCGTATGACAGTTATGGTCCTCAACCTGGCGACATTCGTTTTAAAGACATTAGTGGAAACGATACAATTGATAGCAATGACAGGACAATTATTGGTTCTCCTTATCCAAAATATACTTTTGGTATTACTAACAGCTTTACTTTAAGAAAAATCACCTTGTCATTCCTTATTACAGGTGCTGAAGGTGTGCAAAAGGTTAATCTAAATAGGGCAAAATTAGATAATCTTTATACAGGTTCGTTTTCAAATGTAAGCAAGGATGCTTGGGATCACCGTTGGACTGGTGAAGGTACTAGTACTTACTACCCTGCCGCATCATCTGTAAATACTAGGAATACACCTGGTTATAGAACTGGGGCGCCGCGATCTTGGACAAATTTTTCTGATTTTTTAGTTGAAGATGCCTCTTTCATACGTTTAAAGAATGTAACAATAAGTTATGCAGTAAATACTTCAAAGTTGAAATGGATTAATTCTGCAAACCTATTCGCCTCTGCGACTAATTTATTCATGATAACAAAATATACAGGATATGACCCAGAGGTAAGTGCAAATGCAAATGCTCCACTATCCCCAGGTATTGACAATGGTACAATACCTCAGGCGAAGGTGTTTTCAGTGGGTATTAACGTAGGATTCTAAACATTAAAAGAAGTTAAAATGAAAAAGCTAGTTATAATATTTTTGTTTTTTGGACTCATTTCTTGCTCCTTAAAAGAAAAAAATGTAGCAACCCCTACACTTTCAAACACATTGAATTCCCAAGGTGATATTCCAGCTTACGTAAATGGTTGTTATTCATATTTGTCTGGATTCAATTGTTTTAAGGATAGCTGGGCTATGCTTTTCTACACTGCTGATGATATTACTGGTCCAACTACAAATTTATATTCCAGTAAAACCTATGATGCAAATACAGTACAAGGAAGTCGATTTTGGGGTTCTATGTATGCTTGTATCAATAATTGTAATCAACTACTAGAAAACATCGAACCACTAGCGATAGATTCTGCATATAAATCGCGTATTGAAGGCGAAGGTTATTTTTTAAGGGCTTTTTGTTACTTCTATTTAGTTAGAATGTGGGGTGACGTTCCGTTAAAAATCAGGACAACAGCTTCTGGATTCGATGTAAATTACCCAAGAATATCTGCAGATACAGTTTATCAACAAATATTCAGTGACTTAACGCAAGCAAAAAATAGACTATTGGTAACACTTCCCGTTGCCGAGTTGGGGCATGCAACAAAAGGAGCTGCATTGGGCTTTTTGGCAAAAGCTTACCTTACTTATGCCAATCATTTAGATTTGGCAGGTAACAAAACGGCTGCCTTGCCTTATTATCAACTAGCAGAAAATTATGCCGACACGCTAATATCATTAGGCAAGTATTCCTTTATTCCAAATTATGCCGATATATGGGATGTAGATAAAAAAAGAGCTGCTTATAGTAGTGAGGTAATTTTTGGTATACCTTTTACCAGAGACCAGCAAGTATCCTCATCCCTAAGTTTGGGTTCTGAGTTTGCTGCGGCTTTTATGCCTTATGATATGCCAAACGTTGCAGGTCTAGCTTTACCATCCTCAAGAGTTTTTGTTAGGAAAGGGGATACTATAACCATGACCCAAACTGGCGCAGCAACACAGGGAACAGTTCAACCTTGGTTCGCCAAAACGTATAGCACGGGTGATTATGCGGGCGATTATCGTTTTGAAACCTCTATACTCACCAATTGGACTTGTTTGGCAGATAATGGAACACCCATAAATACCTACACTTTCCCATTAACAAGGTCTCCAAATACAACAGGACTCATTTTTATTAAGCCATATCCCTATCTAAATAAATATGTTGACCCTTATGGTTTGGATGCGGCTGACAATGGCAATGATTTATATATCATGCGAATTTCAGAGATTTATTTGATAAAAGCAGAAGCCGAAAATGAAATTAATGGGCCTACAATTAAAGCATATAATGCTTTTAATATGTTGAGGGCTCGTGCAAGATTGGCAAATGGCACGATTAGATCTACACCCGCCAACTTACAAGCAGGACTAACTCAAGACCAGTTCAGAATGAAAATTGTAGATGAGCGTGCATTAGAGTTTGTAGGTGAAGGGCAACGTTGGTTCGATTTGGTAAGGATGAAATCACCCAACGGTACTTCAATATTGGAATATCAGCTAAATACTTTCATCCCATCTTTACCCCAAGGAACACCTGTGTTTAATACTACCACACGTGTATGGGGCGGTGGGCTAACATTCCCTTCAAATGTTCCGCCATTTCAAAAGCGTTTTTTACTGTTCCCTATTCCTTACAGTGAGCTTTCAACAAATCCTGCTATAACTTATCAAAATCCCGGATATTAAATTATTTAAACAATGATTTGCTATATGAAAATGAAATTTTACAATGGAGGTAGTAATTGGCTCAGAGCTTTAATATTTTTATGGTTAAAAGTCATAATTGATGTTTACAAGACATGTCTTACAACATCTTGTTTGCAAACAAGCAACTGTAAGATACCTCTTGTAGCTTCTAAGACACCCTCAAACTATTCTAAGATATGTCTTAGTGGCTAGGCTTTATGTCTTACCATTTGTAAGACATAAACAAACAACTGCAAGACGACAGCAAAAAAGAAAATATCGCCCTTTTTTGCGTTCTTATCAACCTATTTTAAGGGTTGCTCTGCAGTAGCCTTGCCCAAAAAATATCATTCATCAACACAAACTGATAACTTTTTTCTCTCTACAAATAAAAATGCGACTCATGAATAATTTAAAAATGAACAATAACAAACACAAATTAGTATTGCTATTGATTTGTACTATATGTTTTTTTTCTGTGAATGCACAGAAATACACATGGAATGGTGGCGCCACAGGTGATTTTGGCACATCTAGCAACTGGACTCCGGCAAGAAGTACTACTACTTCTACAGATAGCTTATTTTTTACATCTAGTGCGACTGTAACTGGTGTAACAACACAAACAATTGCCAGATTAACTCTGTCAGGTACAAACACAGCTGTTTACTTAATTGCAGGAAAGAGTGGTAGCCAAGCAGCTGCAAAACTCACGATTAGTAATACGTCAGTAAGTGTACCAGTATTGACTATTGCAAGTACCGATACGCTACATTTGGGTACAGGAATAGGTGCCGTTGATTCTATGGCAATTGCTTTTGGCGGTTCTGGCAATATCGCTAATATTACTGGATACTTGATTTTAGATTCTAGTTACACAGGCACGTACAACAACAACTTTTACTCTGCCAATAGCACAACCACAGTTACAGGCGCTATAGTAAATGGCGGTAATGTTATTGGTAGTACCTCTAGTTTATCCTTTAGTTCCGGTAGCAACTATTTCCATAACCGAGTTGATGCAAACGGGGGTACACAAAACTTACCTGGAGCAACATGGACAAGTCCTAATGTTACCATACAAGGTCTTTCTATTTCCACAGGTACTGTACAGTATTACAACATACCAATTTCAATGAATAACTTTACGGTTAATACCCCTTTGGTAACCGCAGGGAATATTAGGCTTAATTTCACTTCAGGTTCATCCTTAAATGTCTCGGGAAATTATTCCATCTTAACAGGTGGCTCCGCCGCTGTTAATAGTGTACTTTTGGCATTCGGAACAGTCACCGTATCGAGTGTTTCGGTAGGTGGCAACATGACAGTTACCAATACAGATGTAGCTATTGGTAGGGGGGCCATGAGTTGGACGGTGACAGGAGATTTGACATCAAACAGTGGTGAAGTTGATGTTTTAAGTAGCTTATACAGTTCTGCTTCTTCTGTAACCTCAAGTCTTACTGTTCAAAATTTTACTCAATCTGGCAATAGTTATTTCAGGATTAATAACCTAGGCAACAGCAGTACAATTGGGGCTTGTACTGCTAACTTTACAGTCAAGGGGAATTTTACAAAGACAAGTACTGGTCTTTTTACAACAACTCAAGGTACAAGTACTTTATCTGGCAGTTCTGGCCCCATGGTTGGAAATCTGATTTTTGCTGGTTCTGCACCTCAGACATTCACTTCAAACTACAAAGGGCCAACAGGTACTACACAACCGTTTTATGTGAGTCCGAATGTAACCATAGCAAATACAGGCGTTGCAGGAAGTAATACTATTACCCTTAATAACATTCTCAACGACAGTACCTTAACACTAACGAGTGGTGTTTTGGTTTCTTCCTCATCAAACTATTTAATTGGATATAGTTTTTCAGCAGGCAGTACCTCTACCTATATTTCAGGGTCGGCAAGATTTGTTACTTCTTCTACAAGTGCAGTTACATTACCTTTAGGATACAACTCTACTTATGTACCTATAACTATTACACCAAATGCAACCACTAAAGACACCTTCTTAGTACAATACCCAGCTTCTACTTTTGGCACAGCCAATAATCCACTCACTAGTTACGATAATGCCTTGGGGTATGGCATTACCACTACAGTTGCAATCGGAGCAACAGTTTCTTTCCCTTATGCCTACACAAGTGGAATCGTCAATAGTAAAAGTGATTTAGTGATAGCTACTTACACTTCTAGTTGGTCAGAAGTAAGTAATAACCCAACAATTGCAGGTAGTGTAACCAGTGGTACCATTTCGGATGCTACAGCCATTTCTTTCAATACAACCAACACTTACGTTACTGTAGGTTCAATAAGCAGTAATACCAACTTGCTTACTTTGGCCACATACACTTGGTCTGGTGGTACTTCTGGGGACTATCAAGTTCAAACTAATTGGACACCCAATAGGACTTCCGTCGCAACTTCCGACGTGCTTAAATTTACTTCCAGTGCTGCGGTAACCAATGTTCCCACACAAACTATTGGGCAATTGTTATTATCGGGTACAAACACTAGCGTTAGTTTAAAAGCTGCAACAGGTGCTGCACGTACCTTAACTGTTGGAAATAGTAATCTGCCAGGAACAGCGTTGAGTGTTGCAAGCACAGATACCCTTCGTTTGGCAACAGGAGCAGCGGCAACAGATGCAATGTCTATCGTGTATGCTACCGCCGGCAATACTGGTTCTATTGCAGGTTATCTAATCATTGATTCTGCTTATACCAATACTTATACCAATAGCTTTACTACTACCAATAGTAGCACAACAGTAACAGGCACAATCGTCAACGGCGGCTCAATTACAAGTACGTCTGGTAATTTGACATTCAATTCTGGAAGTAATTATATTCATAATAGGGTAGATGATATATCTAATCAGTATTTCCCATTGGCTACTTGGAATAGTACTAATGTGACCATACAAAGCCTTTCGTCAGCAACCACCACCATAGCCTATAATAACTTGCCAACAACAATGGCAAGCTTTACAATCAATACACCGCTTGTAACTGCAGGTAACATACGGCTTAACTTAGTTAGTGGATCTTCACTCTCTATTACTGGGGCTTATTCGATTTTAACAGGTGGTTCTGCCACTGTTTCTAGCGTTCTTTTGGCATTTGGAACAGCCACGGTATCAAGTGTTTCAGTAGGTGGTAACATGACGATCACCAATACCGATGTAGCTATTGGTAGGGGGGCTATGAGTTGGACGGTGACAGGTAACTTGGTATTGAACAGTGGTGAAGTTGATGTTTTAAGTAGCTTGTATAGTTCTGCGTCTTCTGTTACGTCAAGTCTTACAGTACAAAATTTCATGCAAGCAGGTAATAGTTATTTCAGGATTAATAACATCGGCAATAGTAGCTCCATTGGTGCTTGTACTGCCAACTTTACTGTTAAGGGTGATTTCACCAAAACAAGTAGTGGACTATTTACTACATCAAGTGGGGTAAGTACACTTTCTGGAAGTGCAGGCCCGATGGCTGGCAACCTTATTTTTGCAGGCTCTGCACCACAAACATTTACCAGTAACTCTACGTTTTTTATAAGTCCAAACGTACAAATTGCCAATACAGGTGGGGCAGGAAACAATACCGTCACTTTAAATAATATTTTGAAGGATAGTACATTAACACTAACAAGTGGGATACTGGTTTCTTCGAGTAATTATGTACTCACCTATGGCATCACAGGCGGTAGTAGTTCAACTTACATATCTTGTCTAATCAAGTATGTTTCTACTTCAGCAAGTGCATTTACTTTACCTATGTTCTACAATTCAAAATATGTACCTATTACCATCACTCCCAATGCGGCAACTATTGATACTTTCACTGTGCAATACCCCGCCTCTAGCGGTGGTAATGTAAATAGTCCACTCACTACTTATGACAATACCCTAGGATATGGTATAACTACCAGTGCTTCAATAAGCGGAAAAGTCTCTTTTCCTTATACTTACGCTAGTGGAGTTGTAAATAGTACGTCAGACTTAGTAATAGTTTACAATAATAACGCAACTGATTGGTACGAGTTGAGTGCTAGTCCTAGCATAACCGGAAGTGTTACTAGCGGAACAATATCAGACAATACAAACATTTCTTTCGGCACAACAACAACCTATGTTACTGTTGGTTCTATCAATGCTACAACTAACTTGTTTACTGTCACTACTTACACTTGGGGTGGTGGGGCATCGGGTGATTATCAGGTGGCTACAAACTGGTCACCCAGCAGAACCTCGCCGCTATCTTCAGATGTATTACAATTTACTTCAAGTGCTATTGTCTCCAATGTTCCAACAGAAACTATCGCTCAGCTTTTGTTATCGGGCACTAACACCAGCGTTAGCCTGAAAGCAGCAACTGGTGGTGCACATGTATTAACTATTGGCAATGGTAATTTAGCAGGGACAGATTTAAATATTCCTAGTACAGATACACTTCGCTTGTCAACAGGTGCGGCTGCTACTAATGCGATTTCTTTGGCTTATGCAACAACTGGTAATACTGGTTCTATTGCGGGCTATTTAATCTTGGATTCTACATTCAACAATACTTATATAAACAGTTTCACAACGACTAATGGTACCACAACTGTAACAGGAACTGTAGTTAATGGCGGATCAATTACTAGTACAACCAGTAACTTGGTGTTTAATACAAGTAGTAATTATGTTCATAACAGAGTGGATGATGTAGCACAAGCTTTCCCATTGGCTACCTGGAACAGCCCTAATATTACTATCCAAGGCCTTGCCTCTGCTAGTACTCTAGTAACTTACAGTAATATACCTCCTACAATAGCAAATTTCACCATCAATACCCCACTGGTTACAACAGGAAATATCAGGCTGTCTCTTGCCGGCGGTAGTAGCTCATTATCTGTTACTGGAAACTTCTCCGTTACAACGGGTGGTACATCTGCTAATACTAGTATTCTTTTAGCATTTAAAGATGCCACTGTGTCAAGCGTTTCGGTTGGTGGTAAAATGTATATAACCAATACTGGCGTGGCTATTGGCAGGGGGGCCATGAACTGGACTGTGACAGACTCTTTAATACTAAATAGCGGTGAAATAGATATTTTGAATAGCTTATACACAGGAACATCAGCAGTAACTTCAAGCTTGTCTACGGGCAACTTCAAACAAATAAGTGGCACTTTGCTTTTCAATGGTATCAATGCCGCTGCCACTGCTCAATCAACTGCTTCCTTTACAGTAAATGGCAACTTTACCAAGCTTGCGGGTACTGATTCTACCACAAATAAAGTCAGTACCTCAGCAGTACCTGGTGCACAAATAGCAAATCTCGTCTTCGCAGGTAGCGGGGCGCAGACCTTTTCATCCAATGCGGCTTTCAGTAACGATTCCGTTAATCTGGTGATAAACAATAGCGCAGGCGTTACTTTCAACAGTGCAGCAACATTTATGAACTTAACACTAACAGCAGGTGCTTTGGGAGATGGTGGCAACACCCTTACTTTCGGTGGCAATGTTTCTTCTTCTTCAGGAACAGAAACAGGCTCGGGAAGAGTAAAATTGATTGGTGTAAGTAAGACGCTTGGTGCGGTTACACTAAATAACCTAGAGATAGCGGGAACAATTTCTCTAACAGGAAGCCCAACCATCAATGGGGGATTAACACTCACTTCCGGAAAACTTACATTAGGTAGCAATAACCTTACTTATTCTGGCACTATCACAGGTGGTAGTACAAGTAGCTATATAGCCATTAGTGGTACGGGTAATTTTATACGCAATAGTGTAGCTGGGGTTGAAACCCTGTTCCCAATTGGTACGTCAACAAGCTATACCCCACTAAAGATCACGACCACCACTACATCCGTATTGACTACAAGTGTTTCCAACACAATAACCAACGCACCAGGTGATCCTACCCAAGTGGCAAACCTTCAATGGAGTGTTCTTGGTTCAGTAAACCCAGGTAGCACAACTATTAAGTATTATTTCAATACTGCAGATTTGCCATCTGGCTTTGTAATTACTAATTCTTGTGAAGTAGGCAATTACGTTAGTTCCTATACTTTGAGTAGTGCAGGTACACCTGTCTCTGCTGGCGGAAGTGCTTACTATGTTTCTGCAACTGTTGCTTCTATCCCAACTAGTGGCACCAACTATTATGTTGTAGGAAATACTGGTAATATTATAGTAACTGCCACTACATGGTTAGGTACAATATCTACCGATTGGTTCACTGCTGGCAACTGGGATAATGGAGTGCCATCATCAACCATCGATGCAATAATTGCAACATCGGCAAAAATGCCTGTGATTTCCTCGCATAAGTCAGTAAAAAATCTGACAGTCGCATCAGGTATGACCATTACAAATACTGGTGGATTATCTGTTTATTCTTCCTTGACAAATAATGGGACTATTTCGGGAACTGGCATCTTAACACTTGCAGGTTCGTCTTCACAAACGATAGCGGGAACAGGTCTTGTAGGGAATCTTACGCTGAATAATACTGCTGGTGCAACAATTACTGGGTCATTGGGCGTCAGCGGCATTCTCACCCTTCAATCCGGCACATTGACCACAAACGGCAACCTGACCATGAAGTCCCTGAGCATCAGCAACTCTGGTGTTGTTGCACCGATAGGTACCAGTGGGAACAGTGGCTCCATCAGTGGCAATGTAACCGTTGAGCGTTACATACCATCCACATGGCGCGCTTTCCGCGACTTGGGTGCAGGTGGTGTTTATGCCTCTGGCAATACGTTGTACAACACATGGCAAGAGAGTGGCAGCTACAGTCATAGTGGTTATGGCTTGTTCATAACAGGTGCAACCTCGACTGCTGGGACTTCCTACAGCTCCAACCATTTGGACAATGGTGCTGGCGGCACTTACCTGGACTACAGCAAGAACTCCTACCCGTCTGCTTTCTATTGGAACACTACAAAGCAGTCCTTTGACACTGTCAAAAACACGAACACTACTTCGTTGAACCCTTACCAAAGCTATAGGATATTGGTAAGGGGCGACAGGGGATTTGATTTATACAACACACCGATACTCAACTATCCAAATGGTCAGAGGATGTACGATGCCACTGCATTGCGTACGACTGGTAGTTTGATTTATGGCAATGTTACTTACAGCACGTCTGGTGTGACCAACAGTGTGACTGGTTCTGCCTACACTTCAAGTGCCTATGGCTTGAGCAGTGCGGCATTTGGTTACAGCTACATCGCCAACCCTTACGACTGCCCGATAGACTTCCATAATATCTATAATAGTGGTCGTATT
>Ga0164296_1002598_pt1 | contig 17724 bp, 39 predicted proteins | sample GEODES057metaG_FD_113533 | JGI IMG/M metagenome (GOLD analysis project Ga0164296, IMG submission 113533) | Dystrophic lake water microbial communities from Trout Bog Lake, Wisconsin, USA - GEODES057 metaG | ecosystem: Environmental > Aquatic > Freshwater > Lake | place: USA: Trout Bog Lake... | reverse complement strand
CACAAAAATAATCGAATCGCCGAAGCTCTGATGTAGTGAATAATGGCCAATACGCCGGCACGAGAATTGTCATGTCATACCCCCATTATCTATGCGGTGCCTTGTATATTTTCTTCCTGAACTTCCTTTTGTCGGTGGTCACTTCTTAGGACGTTTACCAGCTCCAACTGCTCCCATGTATCTTCATTATTTCGCTGCACTTCAAAGTAATGCGTGACGGGTTTTTGCTGACCATTTTGATCAATGTCCCAAATTTGAACGACGCGAATATCTGTTATAGCCATTTTAATAACCTCTCTTGATGTAGTCTGAATCTTTTTCAAGCGACCGGCGACAAGGCGGTATCCAAACCATATTTGTTTCTTTACCTGAAAGCGGGCGCCATATAATCCAGCAATATGATGTGGCTGTGCTTGCATCCTTATCCACCCTGCCTTCTACCATAGGCACGCGTTCTGAGAACTGCGCCACTGTCGCTGGCGGCCACCAAGAATAGAGGTCATTGTATCTGCCGATGCCCTCCAAAAATTGCGTCCTGACAAGGATGGCGACGTTGCGGATGCCTCGGTTATAGGCTGACACAACGAATTGCTGCGCCAAGCTAAAGGGCGGGTTGGTGATCATCCAGTTGACGTCATTCGTGACGGTAGCGGCGTCATTTACGAAGTCGTAGCCGGCATCTTGGTGGGGGCTCCCGTAGTCTATCTTATCGGTCGATAGGACATTGCTCGCGCCAAAATACTCCTTCAGCGGCACGCTCATGTAGCATCGGCCACAGGCAGGCTCCCAAACCGTTCCGTGGGGCTTAATGACATGCGTCAGTAGAGCACGGGTAGCCCACGGAGGGGTCGGGAAGTCATCAATAGGGGCCGTCTTGGCGTCTCTGCGAGCCGTGACGGCGTAGTTTTCGTTAGGCTTCATCTGTAAGCCTTCCGAGCGTTTACCCTATCCACGACGTCCTGCATGGTTTTAATCACGAAGCTATCGTCCTTGGGGGTATCGTTGACCGTCTGGATTCTTTCCCTAATGGCCTTGGCGATCTGTATGCCATGAACCACGTCATCCTCAAAGAATGTTTCAGCTATCCGGGCTGCGTGTTCCAGCGTATCGTTTCGGGTCGTGATGATCAGGCGCTCGCCGCTCTCAATTGACTGAGTAACAACCCTGTCAATGTGGCCCTTGTAATATTCGACGTCATTCTTGTATTTCAGCGCCAGCTCGTGACCTTCTCTCTTGTATCGCTCCAGAGAACGGATCTCGCATTCAGCGTTTTCTAGTTCTTTGTATAGGCGCCGCGCTATTTTTCTCAGATCCTCTATCTTCTCCGACTCTTTGATCTTTTTTATCGTTCCGACTGCGACCATATCACTTCTCCATTCTTTCCTTAAACGGCAACAACAATACCGGCTCATGAACGCTGGCGTCTCGGATTGTTTTAACAAGACCAATGTTCTCGTTTACCCAGATGTAAATATCTGTGCGCGTGCTACGCCGATAAATTTCATCAAGAGCTATCCATAAATCCTTGACGCATTTAATGCCAAAGTTTGGCAGTTCTAAAAGCTGTTTGTCGGTATATTGTAAAAGGTCATTGATTGTTATTATTTGATTTCGACGCAGACAGTTAAACGTGCGAGTCGTCATCCGCATCTCTGACACGCGAGTGTTTGGATCTAGCCCGTCATCAATCAGGGCTTGAGCTTTTTCATATATCTCTTTTGGTTGTTGTTTCTTAGACATTACAAGCCCCATTGGGGGAGGGTTTTATCCCTCCCACTGTTATTAATTATTCCGGCTGATGATTGTATGTTGAACTGACTTTTTTAGCCTTGGGTATCACGGATTCTATTGGCTTAATCTCAACGTCAAGATCATCCATAATGCTAGACAATTTTTCAAGACGTGAGTCCACTGGAGCCTTTGTGTCAACCACGAGCGGATAATGCTCAACCTCTTGCTCGTAGTTTGATGCAATGTCCTTTAGGATCTTGAAGATCAGATCCAGTCTTTGTGCATGGTCATCCAGCCACGGACCAACATCAATTTGTTTTGCTATGCGCGCTTCACGGATTGCGTTTGTAGCAATGGCACGCATACGGCTATCAATATCAAAGCTCATCGTTTTCTCCTATTGTAAGATCCTTGTTTTTACTTTGGGGCCGGATCTCTTAACCCCGCTACGGCGCCAGAACCGGCGCATTGTCGGAATGACCTCTGCTACAAACGCTGCCGAAGACACCCCAATCGCTGCAATACCAAACCAGATCATGGATGGACTGCGTCGTAGATTACTTTTACTACAGCCATCGCTCCGAGTATCGACAAGCTGCCCAAGAAAACGGACAGAAAAATAAAGTAAATCCAATGTGAGGTTTTCATCGTTCCTCCTCATTCTTTAGCTTTTTAAAATTCTCTATTGGTATATGAACCATTGGCTCTTCATCAGCCGGGTCACTTCTATCTGATCTACCGCCTACTTTTATCTTGAACCCTTCAAGGCTAGAGATTCTTGTGTAACCGATAAAATCTCTCCACTGCACAACTAGGAAAAACGGCAAGCCAGTTTTTTGCTCAAAACTAATACCCGCCATCAATTTTGTTATGCTGATCGCAAGCGTTGGATATTGCCGATAATTGTTTTTCCGCGTTTTGACCTCAACCCACGACGTAATGTCATCGTCTTCATTGCGCATAGCAAAATCAATCCTGTAACTAATGGGCAGTTTGAATGACTTTCTCCCCGAATGTTCTTCGAGGCGTTTGATGGCATTCTGCTCATTCTTGAGATCAATTTGCGTCTCGTATTGGTTCCTACTCATACATTGGCCTTCTTGGTGGCAATCCTATCTTGACAGGTTTCTCTTTTTTAGTGAAGCCCCGAGATTGGATTTTTTGGGTAGGTTTCTTTACCCCTAGATGTTTGGCCTCTACTCTTTTGGCCTTTGAGATTGCTTTGACATCTTTCTTGGTCTTTTCCCCGTGACACTCGAGACAAAGCAATTTGCTGTTCTCAAATGTTGGTTCACCGGTAAGCCCGTCTGGGATGACGTGATCAATCTCAAACTTCTTGCAGAAGACGCCGCAACCCTCGCAAAATATTTTGCCATCGACGGTTGCCGCTTTAATGCGGGCGACAATGACTTTCTTTGGAAAATTGCGGCGTGCCATTAGTAGACGTTCTTGAAGTATAATTTGAGAGCGTCGGTGTATATGGTTTGAACTTTGATGCCTGTTTTATTAGTAAAAGACCGAAGCTTCTTTGCCACAGGCGTCGGTATCCGGGTGGATACGACTGTCAAAGGTTCCCGTTTTGCTTTTTCTTTCGTCATATTTTTCTCTCGATCCTTGCGTTGGCCTCGCTAGAGTTCCATTCTGCAAAGCGCATTTTTAGAAACTCAACGTGGACTTTCATTTCATTTGCGGCGGTGCGCGCTTCGACCATTGACGTGACAAAATCTTTCCATTCTTGGCTTGACTTTACCGCCAACTCAGCGCGGCTCACCGGCATGTCTCCTTGAGCAGCCATCCTCTGAGAGAGGACAGCCGTCTTGGTTTCCTCAAGCAATCGTGCGGCGCCGTCGAGCCTAACCCACTCTTCGGCAGCCAAACGATATTGCTCTGAGATTGGTCGGTTATCACCACTGGTCATTTGAGCCTGATGACTTTTCTGACTTTTGGTAAACCTCTTGGATGCTCACCGAAAGATGCTTGATTGAGCTTTTGATCTTGTCGATAACGGACGGGTCAACGCCATCATTAAGCTCAATCCATATCGAAATCTCGCGCTGCGTTCCCTCTGGATTGCATGTCCCGTTAAAGTGAGGCGCTTTCGGCCCTTTCCCGCGATTGTTCGTGAATGCGCGGCCTTTACCCTGTGCGTGCTCGTATGCCATTTAAGCCTCCTTGGCTTTCTTCGGTGGAAGGAATGAATCCAGTAAATCGTAATAAGCGTCAGTAACTGCTTGCTGATCAAACTTGTTCATTAACTGCTTTTTCTGAGAGTTCTTCTCAGCCCATGAACCAGCTTCCTCCTTTGTCTTGCATGTCATTAGAGTGTCCAGAAGATCATCTCGGATCTTTGCTGAACTTGCGTCTGTTATTAACTGTGTCGGCGCAGAGGATTTCTTCGCCGCAAGATCATGTTGCTTTGGCAGAACGCCTTCGTCCTCCTGCTCGCCGGTTGGGATCTGGAAGATGTCACGGAGAAAATACTTTTGAGCATATGAGCAAGCCGTTCCATATGCCTGCGCGCCGGTTGCAGGAACTTGCACAGTCCTGCGGATCGGGCCGTATTCTGAGCCAGTCTCGTGATAAATCCAGAAGTCAAAAGACTGAGCAAGTGACTTGTCTCTGACTTCCGATTCAACTTCATTCGCAACAATGATCAGACCATGCTTAGCCATGAGCTTGCCGGCTTTCATCTTGATCTGATCGTGAGACACGAAGCGATACTTGGCGAAGTTATTGTCCTGATCTTTCACAAGACCCTCAACTTCAAGCGTCACTTTAACGACTGCTTTTGCAATCTCTGGAGGCATCTTCATATCATTTCCCCTTTGCTTTGTTGCGTAGTTCTTCAACCGTGGCATGAACCTCGGCCAAGAATTGTTTCACCATTGATTCGGTTTGAGCAATAAACAAATCATCGCGCTCAATACGTTTTGTCCAAAGTTGAAGGCCCTCTGGCATTCGCGGATCAAATGATGCAAAATCACACCAGCGGCGACCTGTGCAAGCCATCTGCCATTGCATCTGCGTGAGGTATTGAGGCTGGATATATTCTTTTGTAATTGCCTCAATGTGCGTAGACGTTTTTGGGCATTTGATCTCTACCAGACCATTTTCTCCGACATAGCCATCAGGGCTTGCGCCAGCGTCTGATATAGCAGGATGGATAACAAAACCTGCCTCAGTGACCTCTTCAAACACGGTCGCTCTGTAGGCATCTCTTCCGGCAGCTTCATTATCTATTCCCCATTGCATCTCTGGGCTTTTAAAAGACGGCGCCGGTAGACCTGTCAACAACTCGATAACAAGATCGGCTGCGTAGTCCTCTCTCTTGGCTCCCCAGCCTGTTTTTGTTCTTGTAATAATATGATGGATGCGACTTGCTGTCGCTTTTCCAACACGCTGAGCAAACCACTCAGGCGTTCGTTGCGCCACTTCAATGGCGATTGCAGACACTTCATCAGTCATTTTCTCTCCTCTTTTTGGGTGGATTTTATAGGCTTACATTTTCTTACAAGTCAAGCTCTCTTTTCCTTGACCTTAACAATTTGTTGAGATTATATTCAGGCGCGAGGTAAATATGCGCAATCAACCAGAAGCACAAATCCAAAAAGCAATCGTGGAGTATATTCGTGCCGTTATCCCAACCTCCCTTGTTTTCGCAATTCCAAACGGCTCCCAACGAACGGCCTCTGGACGGCCAGCTAATGCAGTTGCCGGATTGCTACCCGGAGCACCCGATCTCTGTGTGGTATTGCCGGAAGGTCGCGTCCTGTGGCTCGAGGTCAAATCAGATAAGGGAAGAGTATCATCGAATCAGATACTGGTTCACGGTCTTCTTAACAGTCTGGGGCATCATTGCCCTGTCGTTCGTAGCGTTGATGATGTTCGTCATGCATTTGCGTTTCTAAAAATAAAAACAATAGAAGCAGGAGAAAATTATGCCGCCAAAAATAATGAAATGGACAACTGAGTATGAAAACATACTAAAGAGCCTAATAGAGACAGAAAAATACACCGCTAATCAAATGGCTATTATATTAGCTGATAAGTTTGGTGTTGCATTCACGCGCAATCAGGTCATTGGTAAGGCTTTTCGCATGGGTATGCCAATTGGTCATCGCAAGGAAGCTCCAGAAGGCGATGCGCGTAGTCCATTTTGGAATGCTAAACGGCGCCAATTACTGAATGATTTGTGGAATAAAAACCTGAGCCTAGATGAGATAGGCTACAAGATTGGTCTTGCGCGTTCATCAGTTGCAAGAGCGGCAAAAAGCTTTAATCTGCCTGTTCGAGATCTTGGCGTTGTCAAGAAGAAGTCAACAGACAATAAATTGCTTGCCGCAAAGCTCAAAAAGTCTCCGGGAACAATTCAGATCGAGCATTCAATGGATGCGTTTCAAAACCCGGAGGCGCGTCGTTTAACATTGGATGAACTTAATACGCGTTCATGCCGATACATTGTTGGCGACACGATGACACCAAACTACAGATATTGCGGTGCAGACGTTCCATCATGGTTCACAGTTCCATACTGCGCCGTATGTAAGAATATTGTCTATTACCCATCAAAACTTCAAAAAGCACAAACGGAGAAAATCAATGAAGCGCACATACAATACGACAAAGCTCGCTGATCTATTAAAAGAGATTGACAGACTGAGAAAGTTTGTCCCGCCAGAGCATCGGTTTCCGCTTATCGTTACGCCTGAGATTGTTCAAAAGGTCGTCAGCGAATATTTTAACATCGAAAAGAAATTCATGAGCGAATATACAAACGAGCCTCAATTCGTCGAGCCGCGTCAGATCGCAATCTATCTGTGCCATACTATGGCTAATCTCAATAAGTCAGAGCTTGGCAGGGTGTTCAAACGAAACCACGCCTCGATCATCAACTCGCTGTCTCGGGTTGCCATGAACCTTGTCGATGACAGCCGCACAGCAAAGCAGATCGAAGAGATCGGAGCCAAGTGCTTGGATGCCGCGCATAAGGCTAGATTGAGCAAGAAGTCTTAAAAAGTAAGGCCCGCGCTCTTAGGGGAACGCGGGCCTTGACAAACCCCTGCGATGCGGGGTTTATAGGTGTCTTGGCGAGCTTGCCGGCTCCCAAAACTATCACAGCGGACGACTAAGACAACGCCATGACGACTAGATCTACTAATACGGCCTCTGAGCCAAAAAAACAACCACCAATAGATCACAAAAAAGCAAATGATCTGACGGTTTCTATCGTCGGACACTTGAGCCTTGCCTGCCGCTACGCGGAGCTGGCCATCCTTCACGAAGAGATCTTTGACAATACTGGGTTTGTCCTGTCGGTCGAATCATTCCTGAACCACGCCCGGGATGTATCCAAAAAGCTCAAGGATCTCCAAAAGGCTCGAGGTGTCTTAGAGTGATAAAAATCAAAACGATAGAGTTTGACATCACGAAGCTGTCTGACGCATTGGGCATCCCTGTGTGGTCCGTTAGGGAGCTGTTCTCAGACGGTCGGCCTGTTTCATTCATTATCAAGCAGCGCCTCGCTGTCGATATGGGGTGGGGCCTTGCGGATAAAAACGACGATTATGACTGGATTGATGAGTTTGGAAATTATGTTGAGAGCAGGGTTTTAACTCGCCACGGCGTTTCATTTGTCCCGAATAAAATGCTTGGCACAGGTCGCTATTTTGAGCAGGAAGGTTTTTTAACCAAATTAAATATTGTTGAATTTTTTATTGTTACTGACGTCACGCGGTTTCCTTTTGTCCATCTTTACAAAATAGACAGCGGTCAAATCCGCAAATGGTATCACAGCGGAAAAATACTTGACGGAGGCAAATTAACCGTTGGCGCATTTTTCAGGATTCTTCAGCAACCAGATTTGTTTGATGGGGAGATCGAATGACATAGCCTATCTTTAAACCAAACCCTGACCGTTCCCCCTATGGGACAGGATACCCTCGCCGGGAGGTGAGACACAGTGGGTCAGGGGTAAGTGAGCATGTGACTGAACATATGCGCACCAAGAGGCACCTAAAGGCGTGCCAGCATCTTCAATGTCGTCTGCATGGCGTGAAGGTGTCACCGATGTGTGAGGTGGCTGCGGTTAAGGGGGGTCAATGGCATCCGCCTCCTGTTAATTCTACCCGCAATGCAGAGTGTGTCTAAGGCGCCTAACGACGCGTTTATGACAGCCTACTCCTAGTCGTAGGGGTAGGTGTGCCCGCAGCAACCTTCAACACGTTTATAACGGGGCGTTAAGATGGGGAAAACTGGTTGGATCTATAATGTTACAAACGAGATAGCCATCAAGGCTGCGCTAGGGGGTCAAGACTTGTCCCATTTGGGTCAAATAGAGAAAATTGCTTCGATTAAGCTTGGCTTGAAGCGGTGCAAAAAGAAGGACGGAGAGAATATTGGGCATTACGCTCATCGGTTGATTAAGCATTTTGGGTTAGACGTCGAATATTTAAGAAACAAAATGAACCCAAAAAAACCTATTGTTGAGAGAACGCCAGCGCAAAAAATGGCAAGCGTTTACAACAAAAAATACGCCGGAATGCACATGGGTCGATTTGGCGCCGCGTCAAAAGTCAGAAGCATTGACTTATCAACGGTCGACTTAAGCAAATATTTGGAGAAACCATGAAGAATTTGAAGTTTACCCTCTGGGAGGACGACAAGGACATGACCAACGTCATTCATCCGCAGGACGTGAGGGGCTTTAGAGATTACCGAGATTACAACCCCGGCGCCACTTGGAGCGATTATCTGGAACATTTGAAAGATTTGCATGATTACATTGATGAATGCATTAATGAAGATATTGACAATGTAAGCAAAAGAAAGCATGATTGCGAGGTGGTTAACTTTGCTGGAGATTAAAAAATGAAAATTATCCTGATCGCTGTTCTTTTGTTGTTATTTTCTGGTCCGTCGCACTCTCAGGAAGCGTCACAAGTTGCTCGGTCATTGTGGGGTTACTCGGGTGGTCATGATTTCAGAGATGCGCCTGTAAATTCGCGGGCTCCTATTATTATTAACAATGATGGTGGCGGCGTTGTGAGTGATTTTAAAGAAAAGGTTCAATATTACGCATCAATCAATAGGCCGATTAAAGTTGCTGGTTCATGCCGATCTGCCTGCACGCTGGTTTTGGCATATACAAATGCCTGTGTTTATCGGGGAGCCGTGTTTAAGTTCCATATGGCTCGGGGAGCTTATGACGGTGTCGCTGATAGAAGCGCGACAGCCGAGATGATTCAATGGATGCCGTGGTCATTGCAAGATCATTTAAGACGCAACATTGCAATGGATTATAACTCTAATACAATAATTAGAGGTTCCGAGCTTATTGCAATTGGCGCTGCTCGGGAGTGTTAAAATGTCAGAGGTTAAATATAAACCAGCAAAGACAATTGAAGATCTTGCCAAAGAAATAAAAAAACTGAGAAAGAAAATTAAGAGATTAGTTCGATCAACGAGGTCTGCAAAATGAGTGCGCTTCGTCCTTATCAATCGTCTGCCATCGAAGAGCTGCGGCACGTTATTGCGAATAAACAGAAGGCCGTATTGTCTGCGCCAACTGGCGCTGGAAAAACAAGAATAGCATCTGAGATATTCTCGCTTGCTCGCGCTAAAGACAAGCGTGTTTGTTTTGTGGTTCCGTTTCTGTCTCTGATCAATCAGACATGGAAGGCGTTTGAGAAGGCTGGGATTGATTCGGACGATATGTCGGTCATACAGGCCCAACACTTGCTGACAGATTACCGCAAGCCAGTTCAGATCTGCTCACTTGATACGTTAACGCGTAGGCCAAAATTGCCACAGGCCGACATTGTGATCTTTGATGAATGCCACAAGCGGTCCATCCTTCACGCTCGATGGATGAAAGAGTCCCCTGACACGGTCTTCATCGGTCTATCTGCCACCCCTTGGGCCAAGGGCATGAATAAGCTCTGGGACAAAATGATTGTTGTCTCCACCCCCCGGAAGCTGATTGATGAAGGCTATCTGTCAGGCTTCAAGTTCTACGCACCGGCAAGCCCAGATCTGACAGGGGTCAGGACCGTGGCCGGCGACTTCCAGCAAAACGATCTGTCGAAGGCTATGAACAAAATAAAGCTGGTTGCAGATATTGTTACGACTTGGCTGGAACGAGGTCAGGGCAGACCGACGCTATGCTTCGCTGTTGATAGAGCGCACGCCAGAAGCATACAGGAGCAGTTTGAGGCGGCTGGCGTTAACGCTGGCTATGTTGATGCCTACACCGAGGTAGAAGAGCGTGAGAGGCTTATAGAGCGACTGAGAACGGGTGATCTAAAAGTCATCTGTAATGTAGGAACCATGACCACCGGGGTGGATGCCCCGTTTGTGTCCTGCATCATCCTAGCGCGCCCCACGAAGAGCGAGATGCTTTATCTCCAGATCATCGGGCGTGGGCTCAGGCTGTCTGGGGATAAGGATCATTGCCTGATACTCGATCACAGCGACACGGGTATCCGTCTCGGTCTGCCTGATCAAATTGAATATTTCGACTTCTACGAAAGCCTTTTAGAAGAAGGACGCCGGGAAGCAAAGAAAAAGGACAAGGGGCCAAAAGAGCCAAAGCCCTGCCCAAAGTGTCAGTTCCTTCGTATGCCCGGCGAGCTTTCTTGTTTGTCTTGTGGGTTCACGCCTCAAAAACAGAGCAAGATCTTTTGTGAATCCGGCGAGCTGGTTGAGCTGGGGCGGGATGGACGCAAGGCTTCATCGGCTGCCGGGGGTCAATATAGCGATAGGCAAGAGTTCTGGTCTGGCTTGCTGTATTACGCCTCTACCAAGGATTATAAAAAAGGGTGGGCGTCGTATAAGTTTAAGGAAAAATTTGGCGACTGGCCTAATGGCTTGCAGGACGTTGAGAGCTATCCCACGCAACAAGTCCTAAGCTTTATCAAGTCTAGGAATATCGCGTGGGCCAAGTCAAAAGCTCGAGGGTCTAGGCTCTGACCTCTTCTCGAACGGACAAGATTCGGATGACGTCGAGCCCTTCATCAAAGATCATTTTATCGGTAGCAATATCTCGAGCTTCATTCTGATCATTTGCTTTGATGAGATACTCGCGGATCTGCGGCGCCCCAACTGCGCCGACTTCCCCGGTGGCTCTAATTAGATAATGCGGCATCAATAGTCCTCATTAGCGGTGCAATGATCTTGGTGGATTTGGTTTAAGATCGAGTCTTCGCGGTAGCGGATCAGAGCTTTCTCAATCCACTGATAGAGCGGGTCATACTGGCCACCGAGGTTAATGCCTTTGCGTTCGTTGTTTTTATAGTTCACAACGATTGCCTCGATGGTGTAGGCGTATCCAGATAGATAGCCCACGTCTGTTTCGTCTGGGTCGTATTCCCAGTCAATCAGAGCCTCACCGGAAGCATATATCTCATGGTCAGGTATGACCCGAAGCTCCTCGAACTCGTAAGTGATCTGACCTCTGTCTGATTTAGCCATCGTTTTCTCCTAGATCTTTTCGTTTTTTATAATTGCAAAAGCTATAGCGAAGTCACAGGCTCCAAAGAACAGTGAGCTGGGACGCTCGAAGTAGATACCAATACCCGTAGCCATAATGCCAAAAGCGATCATGTCGGCAGCCATGAATACGGGACACAAGAGATGCATTACCCCCTCCTATAAGATCGAGCCTTCTCGAGCAGCCAAGTTAAAAGCACGCTGAGCCTCAAGGCGAACGCGCTGACCATCTTTAAGTTTGCCGGTATAGATCAGGCCAAACAGGCGTCCACGCTCATACTGCCACTGATCATTCAGAGCCTGATACGCGTCATAGTCCATTGGCTTGCCGGAGTGGACATCGTTAAAACCACGAACAAATGGCTTGCGGGACATAACGTGTTGAAGCGAAACGCTGGTGGTTTTGACTTGCTGAATCGACATGCACGTTCTCCAAATTGACTTTCACGTTTAACCAAGTGACAGGCTAAACATATCACCATCGGAAGTCAACAACTATTTTGCATTTTGTGAAGAACTTTATTAATTAAGCGGAGATTTTAGCCCCCGCCTAATTGCTCAATTAAGCTGCGATCTGTCCTGACTCTCGAGCCTCTTTGGCATATTCACTCAGGCTCTTTGTCGCCTTGAAGTGAATGTCACGCTCGATCTTGAGACCGAACGGCAGACGCACGCTCGTTATCTCAGCGATTGAGACATATCCCAGCTCAGGGCACCCCATACCGAGGTCACATAGACCGAATGCGATGTTGTCATCGTCCAGCTCGCTCAAGAGCCACGTCGCGGCTCCGCATGGGTTGAAGAGCTTAACCACTGGCTTGTGGTTGCCTCCCTTGCGGGAGTTCGTGCGGAGCTTCTGAAGCTGTGCTTTTGTGAATAATTTCATTGTCATTCTCCAATTTTCTTTGGTTGATTTCACAACGGATAAAGTGGTGAGGGGCCGAAGCCCCTTGTTTATGCTGCCTCTTTTTTCTCACCCCAAGGCAGACCGTATCTGTCAGCGCAAATTGGTCCGTAGCCAACATGGATAGAACGGCCATCGGTCAGGTCTCGTGCGCAGAAGCAGCAAGAGCCGGTCTCACGACCATACTGAGCGGCAATCCCCGCCGGGTCGGCAGAGAAGCGACGTAGGACGTCAACCAGACCCGCAGGAGCCGCTTGGCGTGGAGATGCTTGGAACTGGCCATTTGGCAGGATACGGCCAAACCACGTCCGATTCTCAAACGACTGGTTAGTGGTGACATTAATCGAGCCGGGAACGCTCGCAGTAGGGCCAGCAAGCGACAGGCGGTAGGTCATGTCAGCATCAGCAACTAGGATGGCTGGACGCTTCATCGAGGCGGCTGCACGATCAAACAGAGCTAAAATGCCTTCGAGACTGCCGATCTCAACCGCCTCGCGTTTCTGAACTGTGCAATCTGCCAGAACGCGGAGCCAATATGCCTGCTTTTCCGATGGGCGACCATAACGCGCTACGCTCTCGAGGAGGGAAGAAGCAAACCCCTGATCCTTTTCGGACAGCTTGCCAAGGTTAGCGTTGAGATGGTCGATGATCTCGTTGATGGATAATTCGTTAAAGTTCATTTTGATTCTCCAGCTTGAGGATGGGAGGGGGCCGAAGCCCCCACTGATTACCAAATAGGGTCGAACGCCTGCCAAACTTCGTCGTTCACAACGTAGTCTTTGCCTTCGTAGTGATAAATAATCCCCTTCTTCTCGAGGCTTGACCAGAAACCAGCGGCTTCGTGGCGGCTGTAGCCATGTTCAATCAGCGTATCCGCCCAAGCCCAAGTGAAGCGGTCGCCATCCAGATCGGATGGACGTTTGCCGCCCATGCCATTGAGGCACTCTTGAACAAGGATGCGAGCTACTTTGAGTTCGCCTTCGGTGAGGGTGTCGAGGATATTAGACATTTTTGATTCTCCAGTTCGTGTTCCGATGTTTGGAGAATGCGCCCATCAAAGAGAGAAGTCAACAACTATTTTGCATTTTGTGAAGATTTGATCAAAATATTTTAGTGCAGGGTTTACTGGGATTGATGCCTGCATGTCTAATCCCCTCTAGGGGCCAAGCATCCCAGTCTTTTCTCGCCTATCTCGTAACGGGATGAATGAACCCGCTACGATCATACGTTGGCCCTTGCCCTGCTCCGGCTGCCGGGGAATCCGCCCCTAGAGGATACATTGACCGATTCTCTCGGTCAGTTTACTTAAAAGTCTTGGCGATCATTCGTCATTTTCTCCAGAAACCTCCACTTGGGCCGCTTGGATTCCCCTCCTAGCGGCTTTTTTTTAGACGAACGATAAAACCCAGAAAGACGCGACGATAACGACGCCAGAGACAGACGTCCACACAAGTTCGGCTATAGTCATCTCAATACACTCCTGAGCAGCTTATATATCCGTAGCCATAGTTATAGCAGTCATTACTGTGGTAGCGCGGAGGAACCCAGTGACCTCCCCTAAAAGGAAATAGTGCTAGTCTTCCGTCGGATCTCCCGCACGCATAAGTGAGCATGTAGTAGGTGCGCACGCCTCCAAGTGATCGGGCGCCGCTATCGCCAAACAAGCCGCCCTCATGCCTGTCGCTATCCACGACTTGATAATTACCCCGGCATGTCTGCCGAGCCTCCTGATAGCACGCGTCGGGGGATGTGCAGCCCAAAGTCTTAAATAGCTGCGCACCATTAGGAGCTGTTAAACTGGTCGTCTCTGCATGGGATGGCCCGGCAAAGAATAATACCACTAGGGCTGCAAGGATTTTTTTCATTTGAGATCCTCCACAGGCTCAGCCCAGCATTCCTCAATCGAATAGCCCCACTCTGCGCCTTCGCGCAAAGCCCGATCAATTCCCTGCCGCTCGCTACGGCACCAAGTGAATGCCTTGAGAACTGTGCCATCGGTGAGGCGGATCATGATGTTGAAAGTCGGTGCATACATGGGAAGAACTCCAGTTAGAGAAGGAGAAAGGGCCGAAGCCCTCCCGATTAAGCTGCGTGAGCGTTAGCCGTGCTCAAAGCAGTAGCCTCGTAAGAGACAAGGTTGCGTGGCTTGCCGGCTGACTTGCATTCCCAGACGCGAGCGATCTGGTCAGGCGTCAGACCGAAGTCTGCCAGAAGCTCTGAGGCTACGTCCTTGTCGAACGTGAGCGGTGCCTCTGACTGCTTGTAGGTAACGGTGTAAAACTCACCGACATACTCGCCCACGCCTGACTTGATGAACTTGGCTTTGAGTTCGTCAACGAGCTTGTTGATTTTTTTAGCCTCGGCTGAAGCTTGAGCAAATGCGTCGGCGTCGTAGTTGAAGTTGGACATGGTAAAAACTCCAGTTCGTGTTTCGATGATTGATAGTCTCATAACTTGGATTAGAGTTCAACAACTATTTTGCATTTTGTGAAGATATTTAGTGTGGCAGGATGTCGCAGCTTAATTTTGTTGTTGCATTATGCAGGCATGGTGAACCATGACTTCTGTCGCAATTAAGCTTGATTTAATTACCTCGGCTGCTTTTTCGCATTTTTGATACGCTTCAAAATCAATTGAAGACGATGCAGGAAACCGTAAAGAATTGTCGATTTTTACGCTGGGAGTATTGATGTTTGTAAAGGTTAGAAACAGAACTATAACTCGGGCACTCATTTTAAATCTCCAATTAATTGATTGTTTCGACATGGCAGGATGTCGCACCAGTTAAACGGTTAAGCCCCTTTATTGCAAAACAGGAAGTCAGCGCGCTAATTTCATGAAGTCAGCGCGCTAATAGCGCAATTTAGTAAGTAAGCTGCTTACTTAGTAACTAAGCCGCAAACGCCCCTTCATCTGGGTCTTTCCGGCTATTGTAGAAAGCTTCAAACGAGCCGGTGTAGAACCTGATTCGTTTTTTCTCTTCCTCACCCCAGCAATGCTCGTAGGCGTCAATGCAGAGCTCGTTTCTGAAATAGATCACATAATCATAATCAATGTCGCCATGACGATGCTGCCCCTCGGTGAGATAGACGTCGCCTGCGCCTTTTTTATTTGCGGCAACAAATGCGGCGGCTAGCTCTGATGCCTCAAACCGGCCACCACCCCATGACATGCCCAAAGCGTTTTTGATGAACCCTACGGCGCCAGAGGGGTAGCCGTCATAATGCTTGTAGATTGCATATGACTGGCGTTCATCCTTGAATGTATAGACTGCTCTTGTAGACATAGACGTTCTCCAGTTAGTTGATGGCGCCGAGAAGCAAGCAGCCAATGACCAAGCCCCATCCTATCGCGCTGACCCAATTGACGCTCTTCACCCATGATTCGACGGCTGAGAACATTGATGGCACGAGCACACCCAAGATAAACATTACGATCAAATAGTTGATGATCATGGTGTTGCTCCAGTTAGAAGGGGGTGCCGCATTAAGCGGCTGCCCGGTCCTCAATGATGTTTTGATAATGGGCCAGCATCTCGAGGCGACGGTTGAATGAGAGCCCTTCAGGCAGTCTCTCCAAGCGACGGATGCGGATCTGGCTCTCCGAGTGGCTCTCACGCACAACTGGAGCGGTGCCATACTTTGCTTCGAAAGCAGCCACGAACAGAGCGGCGTCCATATCCTCTTCGAGATAGACATGGCCCTTGCTGTAATAGCTGTAGCGGCTGAATGATAAAATGGTCAGGCCAAGCTCGTTGATGTCTGCGTCAGAGACCTTGAGCCAGCCGTGAGAAGGATCGGTGAAAAGGGTAAATTTTGATGATGCTTTAGGGTTTACGACTTCCCAAGACATTTTGGATCTCCACAGTTTGTTCGTTCGATGTGAAGATCATACGCCTATCCCAAACGCAGTCAACAACTATTTTTGATTTTGTGAAGAATTATTTTTGACAGATTGTCGCAGTCAAATAAAATCCTTGTATTTATTGGTCGATATAATATTATGGGTGTTTCGGGAGATCTGCAATGGAACAAGAGATCGTAGAGCTTTGGCTTAATTTATTAGGCAGCGGGCTTAATCAGGTCTTGGTAGCAGACGCCGAGCCACTGGAGAATTACGATGAACGAGAAACAATTCGATGCGCTGTTATCTGCGCTGAACGGAATAGCTACTGAGCTTGGTTATATCCGCATTAATCTTGGCGATATTAACTTGAAGCTGGACAGTATCATTTCGGAAGAATCCGATGAGGATGACGATTGCTGTGAGATAACCTCGGTTGCTGAGTATAACCGTAGTCTCAAGCCGGGCCTCCACCACCGGGCGCCATCTGACTTGCCGGAGGAAGAATGACCACTCCTCTTTCACTGATTGAGAAGCTGCGCCTCGGTCATACCACTACCGGCCATAAAATGCTTGGCGAGGCGGCTGATCATATTGAGCTATTAGATGAAATGATAGACGCTCAAGACAAGGTTATCTCAGACTGCGACAAGAGGATTGCCGAGCTTGAGAAGGCTCTTGGCGATATTATCAAAGCAAAAGAGCAGTGGATGTTCACCCAGCGTTTGATCGCTCAGGCACCATCGGAGCTTGGCGATGAAGAAAAATGATTGCTCAGAGCTGGTTGACCTAGTCCGGCGCCTTCAGACTGAGGGCAGAGACAGAGACGCAAACATCTGCGTGCGGGCTTTGTATTTTCTAAAACTTAATGAGGCCAGAGTCAGTTACATCCGTGACCTTGAGGCTGCACTAAAGCCATTTGCTGACGCCAGCGACCTTCATCTTGGCAGCGATGATATGCCGATAGCGTTTTGTATAATCATCGGAAACCTACGCCAAGCCCGTAAGGTATTGGGAGAGAAGGATGACTGACTATTCAGACATTGTGAGCCGACTAAGAACCACATGGGGCGATGCTGAAGCTGAATGCGATGCGGCGGATGCCTTAGAGGCGCAAGCAAAGAGGATCGTGGAATTAGAACATCAACTAAAATTCGAGTGCGACACCTATCTCTGGGAACGTAAACGTATGTCACGACGCATTGCGCTGTTAGAATATTGGATGGAGAGATTGTTCAAATACGGCAGTTCGCCGGAAGCAAAACGCAATCATCTGACAATGTCAACAGAGATACCCGACTCTTTGATACGAGAGGGCGAGGATATTTTGCATCATCTTGAGGAAAAATCAGATTTGGAGAGCGGAGAATGACTGACTACTCAGACCTTATCTCACGGCTGCGCAACATGCTTCACATCGAGACTGACAAACATAGGTTCTATGCGATAGCTGACGCCCATGACGCATTAGAGGCGCAGGAGCGACGGATTGATGAATTGAAAGAACAATTAAGGATAGCGAATAATGACTGACTATTCAGATTTGCTTTTCCGCTTAGATTTCGGTGACGATGCTATAATTGCATTGCAAATCCGCATTCGTAAACTAGAGGCAGCGTTAAAGCCGTTTGAGGAAGAACTAAAAAATCAAGAATTGGAAGTTCCGCACGTTATTGATGGCGACAGTCTAATTCACAACTACGGGCTGAGGCTGCGTGATTTACGCTCCGTTCGCGCCGCTTTGGAGAAGAAAAATGACT
>Ga0164296_1002595_pt1 | contig 17740 bp, 18 predicted proteins | sample GEODES057metaG_FD_113533 | JGI IMG/M metagenome (GOLD analysis project Ga0164296, IMG submission 113533) | Dystrophic lake water microbial communities from Trout Bog Lake, Wisconsin, USA - GEODES057 metaG | ecosystem: Environmental > Aquatic > Freshwater > Lake | place: USA: Trout Bog Lake... | reverse complement strand
GGGCCTTGACTTAAGTCAAAGCTCTTGCCTTCAGGTCGATTCCAGAGCTCCTACTTGAGACTTGATGCGCTTAAAGCTAATGGTTTTGGATGCATACATGATTTCCACAAAATACAAAATACATGCAGACACCAAGGATAGAAAACTTCCTATGAAAGTCAAAGGCACCCAATTGGAGATGCGCAACTTTCCTGGCTCAATGCTCACTGAGAAAAAAAGCTCAATCACTGTGAGCGCAATCAACACGGCACAAAGCACCAAAAAAGCTGTGGCCACATTGATGATGGTCTTACGAGTTTCTAGAGACTCCAACTCAAGGTGAATGCGCTCGATCTTATGGCGAGAGGCAACACTTTCATCGACTATTTTCTCCAGTTGTTCTTCAATTTTGCGCCCTCGATCAATGACGCGCCCCAAACGGTTTCCCAAAGCATTCAAAATACCAGCAACACCCGTCAACAAAAAAACGGGGGCAGTGGCCAAATGAATGGCCTCGGAAATAATTGTCATGTCCATGTTTCAAACAAACTCTAAGCGGATAACTCAGGAAAGTCTAACACGGTCAAATTTCATCTCCATGATGCATGACTTGAACTTGTCTTGATGAAGATCAAGTTACACCCTCAAGGTTCAAAGGAAAGTTGTGCTCTAATGCGTTCGCACTTGAAGTGCCTCAAAAATACCCTATCTCTTTGAATGCGTCTAAAGGTTGCTCCCATACACAAAGCATTCACTGAAATGGCCCATTCAACCCATTCCATCCTGGGCAGAAGATGATCGCACTTTGGCGTCGAATTGTTGAGTTCTTTTCAACAGAATACAAAAATCTAACCCAAATCAACAAAAGTGACCGCCCTTGGCAAATGCCCTTTGCTGCTTCAATTGCGATGGGATTGCCTTTGCTCATTGGCGTGCAATTCAATCATTTGAACTATGGACTACCAGGCTGTTTGGGAGGCATGGTGTTTTTGTATTTACCCAATACCCCCATGCACCACAGAATCATCACCCTGATGTCATGCGCATTTGGCATGCTCACCTGCTACAGCTTGGGAGTCATAAGCCAATTCACACCTGCACTGATGGTGCCATGCTTAGGAGTCATCGCCACCGTGGTCACCATCGCATGTCGCTTCTACATGCTACCTCCCCCCGGAAGCCTGTTCTTTATCATGGCCGCATCAATCGGTATGTTCATTCCCATGCAGGCTCTTCAAGTTCCATTTTTCATCGGCCTTATGGGCATGGGAAGCGTTTTGGCCTTAGGCGTGGCCCTTTTATACAGTCTTTATATCTTAAAGCAGCGCCCTGCAGGCCCCATTGCAAGCGTACAAGCACCTAGCTTTGATTTTGTGATCATTGACTCAGTCATGATTGGAGTGACCGTTGCCCTCTCACTCTTTATAGCTCTCTCGCTCGAATTGCCTCGCCCCTACTGGGTTCCCATCAGTTGCTTATCTGTGATTCAAGGCCTCTCCACCAAAGCAGGATGGAACACACTCGTTCATCGTGTTTTGGGCTCAGGTGCAGGCCTTTTATTGGCGTGGTACGTCTTGAACCTTCACCTGGACAATTGGTCCATATGTTTTGTCATGATGGCCTTGAATTTTTTAATCGAAACCTTGGCCGTTAGACAATTTGGCTTGGCCATGATTTTCCTGACTCCATTGACGATCTACATTGCAGAGGCAGCAAGAATGGGAGCAGACGATCAACCTCTCATGATCATTCAATCCAGAGTGACCGATACAGTTTTAGGCTCTCTCATTGGTATTGTTTGTGGGTGGATCTTGAGTCAACCCAAATTCAGGGCCTTGATCAGCACTCAAATGAGAAAACTGATTCCTGCTAAATCAACCGCGTAAAGTCAAAGGGAGCTTTTAACTCCCATTGATCCAACCCATCTAGGGCTTAAATAAAGACCGATTCAAGCCTTATTGAATCGGTTCATCAGACACGACTTACAGCTCTTTGGGCAACATCCGATCCAAGGAGAACTTGCCTGCTCCTTTGATCACAAAAGCAAAGTACAAAATCCCAAGTAGCAACGCGTATTCCATACCCCGCTTGCCCCAACCCCACTGAGGATAGAGAACGGCAAAAGCGATGACAAACATTTCAAAGGACAACATCAGCGCTATCAACCTTGTACCGATGCCAAGTGTCAATGCAATTCCACCGAAAAACTCCACTGCACCAATGAAGTAAGCCCACAAAAGAGGCTCATCCCAACCAAAATTGATGAAGTTCTTAGAAGCGGGAATTGCGTCGTCCATGAAGAGCTTTGGATATCCGTGTGGAATCATCCACAAACCCAAAACAATCCTCAGAACAGTCCACACGTAGGGATTCAATCCGTTGTAAAGACTTGCCAATGCAGGGATCAACAAGCGTTCGTTTTCAATATATGCTTTCATGCTTTTCCTTTGAGTTGTTAATATTAAAAAATTAAATTCATTTGAGCTAAGTAAAAATACACTTTGCTCTCTCGACCCCCATCTGCCCCTTGTCATCAACCCACTTGAGCAAAAATTCGCCACTCTCTTTCACACGAACCTGAAATTGCATGAATGGATTGGCCGCAGTCCCTGTACCCAACTCAGCATTCAATAACTCCTCGCCATTGAACTCAAGTGTCAAAGAATGAATGACATTTTTCTCGATGGCCGCTCCAGATACATCATGCATGAAACCTGTGTCCATGGGATGTTGAATCAAAATTCGAACGTCCATGGGCTCCCCCAACTTACGAGCGATGGGCAAAACGATTCTCGCCGTCATAGGGTTGCATCCAAACACGCAGACTCGGTCACCTCAACTTGAGCGTGTGTCCCCCACCAAGTCTCATCGTTGAGTTGTGCCAAAGCCCAAATTCGCTGTGAACCGTTCAAGCGAACTCTTGTCGATAGGCTCAATTGAGTCTGCATCGGTTTAAACTGGAATCTAGCAATCAATGGTCTCGGATTGCGACAAGACAGAACAATCAAACGCTTCACATGTTCAGAATCAGACTGCACACAGTCAACCCAAACCCTCAAAGGCACGGAGTGTCCATTGTCAGCAAGCCTTGGGACACTCAAATGAACCCTTTGCTCGTTTACCACTTGACCCTGGGTGAGTTCTTGAAAGAGAAGCCTGAATTCCTCACTCTCCACCTCAAGCGCCTGCGCCATTGCAGTCCTGGAGGTCAACAGTCCAGTCCCTGCAATGCCAAATCCTGCTGGCTTGATGAGCATTGAGCGACAAACTGCCAAAATTGGCCAATTGACCAACTTGGCAAGCGTTTGTCTTTTGAAGTTCAAGCCCCAACCTTTCGTGACTTAAGAATCTTCAAATGCCACATTGAGATGCTCAAAAAGTTCAAACCAACTCGAGACCAGAGTTTTGAAGCGGCAGAGATCTAACTGGCTTGCCAGTGGCTTTGAAAATAGCATTCAACACGGCTGGCGCAACGACGCAAATGGTGGGCTCACCCACTCCACCCCAAAAATCAAAGGTGGGAGCCAAAACGGTTTCAATTTTAGGCAATTGCACCATGCGAGTGATCTTGTAGCGATCGAAATTGGTCTCCACAATTCGACCATTGAGCACACTGGACTGGGCTTGCAAAGAGTCAAAGGCGTAAGCGACTGACCCCTCTACCTGAGCTGCCACTTGGTCGGGGTTGACCACATGTCCGCTGTTGGTTGCCAAAACCAATCGGTGGACCTTCACTTTTCCATTGTTGACACTCACCTCTGCCACTGCAGCAGTGTAACTGCCGTAACCCATGAACTGGGCAATGCCTTGAAATACACCACTTGGCAACGTTCGCCCCCAACCTGCTTTGTCAGCCACTGCATTGAGCACCCTCAAATGCTTGGGATGATCTTTAAGCAAAGCTTGTCTAAACGCCAAAGAATCCTTGCCGCTTGCTTTGGCAAGTTCCTCCATAAAAGCTTCCAAATAAATGGAATTTTGATTGGTATTAACCCCCCTCCAAGCACCAACAGGAACATGCGTGTTGCGCATGGCGTATTCAATTTTTAAATTTGGAACTGAATATCCAAATTGAGCATCCCCAGCCTCAGGCCAATAGCCTTGCAACTGCCTGCGGTCCTTGCCGTCCACGATATTGTGAGGAGCAAGGTAGGCATTGATAGACTGACCGGAAACCCGAATGCTCAATGCACTCAGCTCACCCTTTTCATCCAAACCTCCTTGAAGCAAGCACTGCCCAATTGGGCGATAGTAATCATGGGTCATGTCTTCTTCTCTTGACCACAAGACCTTGACCGATTGACCAGGATATTGTTTCGCCACCAAAGCAGCAAAACGCACGTAATCTTGTGGTCCACCTCGTCTACCAAATCCGCCACCCAGCGTTTGGTTGTAGGCCTCACATTTCTCAAGCGGCAAACCCGTTGCATCAGATAGCGCAGCCAATGCTGCCTCTGCATTTTGAGATGGCACCCAAGCCTCGGCTTTATCGGGTGTATATAAAACCGTGCAATTCATGGGCTCCATACAAGCATGGGTCACAAAGGGGGTGCTGTAGACCGCTTCAAGCTTTTGGTTGGAAGCGGAGTAAGCTTGAGAGAATTGTCCAACATTGGTGTCGGCAAATACGTTCTTATCACTCCTCAAACCCTCTTCCAAATGGGTTGCAATGCTTTGGCTACTCACTTGACCATTTTGCCCCTCGTCCCAAACAATGGGCATCTCCTCCAAAGCAGTCTTGGCTCTCCACCAATTGTCGGCAACCACAGCAATGGCGTAATCATCGAGTTTGACCACTGACTTGATTCCACGTTTTTTCAGAATTGCAGTTGAGTCAAAGCTCTTGAGTTTGCCCTCAAAAACTGGAGAGGCCATGACCGCTGCATAAAGCATGTTCTGCGCGCGATGATCAATGGCATACTTCAACGACCCGTCCACTTTATGAGCAGTGTCAAGCCTGCGAACGGGCTTTCCTGCAATTTGCCAATCTTGTGGTTTTTTAAGTCGAATTGATTTTGCATCCGGTGGGGTCAACTTCACCGCATCGGCACAAACTTTTCCATAATTGAGTGATCTCTTTGAATTGGCATGGGTGATCACCCCTTTGCTAACAGACAACTCACTGGGAGAGACACCCAACTGATTGGCTGCAGCTTGAAGCAACATGGTGCGAGCAGCTGCGCCTGCCACTCTCACATACTCTTGAGACTCTCGAATGCCACGACTTCCGCCGGTCGACATGTTTTTCCAAACTCGATCCCGAGCCAAGTTCTGGCCAGGGGTGATGAATTCAATAGAGACCTTTTGCCAATCACACTCTAGCTCCTCAGCAACCAATTGAGCCAGTCCTGTACTCGAGCCTTGTCCCATCTCAGCCCGAGCGATTCGAATCACACAACGATCATCTGGATGAATCACAACCCAAGCGTTCACTTCGACCTCTTGAGCCTGTGCTGTAGATTTTGATGAGACCTTTGCAAATCCTGGCACATGGAAACCCAAGGTTAGCGCTCCTGCTCCCAAAGCAGAATTCACCAAAAATGAACGCCTACTGGAAACTGAGTCGGTCAAAGCAATGGAGAGCGCGTCTGAATATTTTGTATTGTTCATGTTGATATTCCCTTGCCCTTAAACACAATTAGAAGAAAAGCCGTTGGCAGCACACGGACCCTGTGCTTCATGCCCACACCACGCATGACCGTGGCAGCCCTCGCTTGCACTTGCCAATTGAGCACCTTCGGTGGCGTTACTTTGCGATAGTAAAGCCGCAGCACTCACTGTGTGAATAACTGAAGGAATACCTTTTCCTGTTTTTGCTGCGGCATGAATACCGGCTCGAATGCGCCTGTAACTGCCACAGCGACAAATGTTGGTCATCGCTTGATCGATATCTTCATCGGTTGGATGCGGATTGGACTTCAAGAGTGCCGCAGCAGCCAAAATTTGGCCTGACTGGCAGTATCCACATTGAGGCACATCAAGCTCACGCCAAGCCACTTGCACAGGGTGAGTGGCATTGGAAGATAAACCCTCAATGGTGGTGATCTTCTTGCCTTGAGCTGCAGCATTGGGAAAGGAGCAAGATCGGACGGGTGTTCCATCCACCAAAACGGTACAAGCACCACACTGAGCGACACCACAACCATACTTGGTTCCAGTCATCCCCAGTTCATCACGGAGCACCCACAAAAGTGGCATTTCTGGCTCAACATCGACAGCGTGAGCTTTCCCATTGATCATAAGTTTTGACATAGTTAGGCGTCCTTGATAAAAAAACAAATAAAAACAGCGCGCTCAGGTCTTCATTTCTAACCCTATGGATTTGATGATAAGAAAACCGGTAGGAAGACATTTTCCACCGCCAATGGGTTCATTCAACCGAGGGGAAACGATTACTCATTTAAGGAGAGCTTGAAAAGTTTATGGCCCAATTGAAATTAGAAGTACTTTGAGAAGTCTCCATGGATGTTTGATTGAATTGATAACACGTCTCTTGAACAAAAAGAGCAAAAAAAAGTGAAGCTTACAGGTTAAACTCTTAGGCTATTTAGTTTGAACCATACAAACAGGAGACGGTATGTTTTTCGAGAAATTGATGCCAAGAGAAGAAAACTTCTTCCACATGTTCAATCAGCATGCGGCACGAATCATTGAAGCCATGAATGCATTTTCTCGGTTGGTTGAAAATTACTCCAACGTGGCACTCAGAGAAAAATACACCAAAGAAGTGAGTGATGCCGAAAAAGCTGCTGATCGAATCACCCGTGAAGTCAGTCGTGCCATTCACAAAACATTTATCACCCCCATTGACAGAGAGCAGATTCACTCTTTGATCAACACCATGGATGACGTCGCGGATTTGATCCAAGGCGCCGCTCATACCCTGACCCTCTACGATGTACATCACACGACAGAGGCCATTGTGAGCCTCACAGAAATCAGCTCTAAATGCTGCTTGAGACTTCAAAGTGCGGTAAGACTTTTGGACAAGATTGGAGACTCAGCTAACTCAGAAGCTGCTCTAAAAACTTGTGAAGAAATTGACCAACTTGAGTCTGATGCAGACCACGTGATGAGAAGTGCTTTGAGCAAGCTCTTTCGCGAAGAAAATGACGTCAGAGAGTTGATCAAACTTAAAGCCATCTATGAGTTGCTTGAGACCATCAGCGACAAATGCGAAGATGTAGCAAATTTGATTGAAGGCATTGTGCTTGAAAACTCCTAAGATCTGATTTACAAATGTTTGTTTCTCACTCCCCCATCTGGGTCATTGCATTTCTAATTGCCTTGGCACTTATTTTTGACTTCATCAACGGATTTCACGATTCCGCAAATTCAATAGCCACTGTGGTATCGACTGGCGTATTGAAACCAGGAACAGCTGTAATGTTTGCCGCAGGATTCAATCTTTTGGCAATCGTGATCTTTCCCTTGAGCGTTGCTGCGACCATTGGCAAAGGGATTGTGGTGCCTGGCGTGGTTGACTCCCAGATCGTTTTTGGCGCACTCACGGGTGCCATTCTTTGGAATTTACTCACCTGGTACTACGGACTTCCCAGCAGCTCGTCACACGCTTTGATTGGTGGAATGGTGGGCTCCACAATTGTTAAAGTCGGGGCATCCGGACTGGTGGGCTCAGGTATCTTGAAAGCCGTTTTATTCATCTTCATCTCTCCCATCCTGGGCTTTTTCTTGGGCTCAGGAATGATGCTCATGGTGGCTTGGACCTTTAGGCGCTCAACACCATCAAGAATTGACAAATGGTTTCGCAACCTACAACTTTTCTCGGCAGGCGCTTACAGCCTTGGCCACGGCGGAAACGATGCCCAAAAAACGATAGGTATCATTTGGATGCTCTTGATCGCCAACGGCTACGCAAGCCAAGACGCGGTCATGCCCCCTTACTGGATCGTCTTCATCTGCTACATCGCCATCGCATTGGGTACACTTTTTGGCGGATGGAAAATTGTCAAGACCATGGGTCAAAAAATCACCAAGCTCAAACCCGTTGGAGGGTTTTGCGCTGAAGCTGGCGGTGCGATGACATTATTTTTGGCAAGCTACCTTGGTATTCCTGTCTCTACCACACACACCATTACGGGTGCAATCGTTGGCGTGGGATCCACCCGACGTGCGAGCTCAGTACATTGGGGTGTGGCAGGTAACATCATTTGGGCTTGGATCTTTACCATACCCGCCTCAGCCTTCATTGCAGGTGTCATGTATTGGTTGTGCGATCTTTTGGTCAATCTGTGACCTTAAAGATTGGGTTTCTTAGAAAAATCCACCGTAAAAATCATCAACTGAAGCACTTAAGAATAATGCGCTTGCCTATTTGCGAAGCATTCGACGTTTGATCATCTCATCGCTGATTTCTTTTGCATCCTCAAATAGTTCAACACTTTTGGCGTTGGGATAAACAATCGATTCTTCAAGCTTCATGTGCTTTAGATTAAGCACATGAAAAGCGTTGAATTCTTGTCTAAGTTCCTTGGATGTGAACCATTCATTGCCATGCAATAAGGCTTTGAACATTTCGGAGATGTACTTCCATGACTCTTCAAACCTTTCGTGATCAACAAACAACTTGCGCGTAAGCTCAGCCAAATTGGGGTCTTGCTTGTGCAGCAAACTTGAGAAAACGTATTTTTCCTCATCCACGTGATGCTGCCTCACCTCAACATCAAAAAACCGACACAGCTCCTCGATTTGCTTTTTATGGTCGATCGTGAAGCTGTGCATCTCTACTTCTGACAACAACCTCGAAAACCAGTTCAACTTAACGTAGATGTCTTGATGAGTTTCATCTAAAAAGGTGAATAATTCGTTTGTGTTTTCCAAGAAAGCAACTCCTGTGATTGAGTGCTTTGATTATCCAAACATCAACGCCAATCCCCTTTGATGCAGATCAAAGGAAATAACAACAAAGCGAATAAGTTGATTAAAAAAGTTCTGGCGTCAACTCATTCACAGAGCCAGACCCCTTGAGAATTGAGTGGGCCAGAGCGGGCACTTTTGACAAAAGATGTTCGGCGTAAAACCTGGCAGTGACCACTTTGGAAGAGTAAAAGGACGCATCCTCTTTCATTTGATCCTCGGCCACCAAAAGAGCTTTACCCATTTGCCAAGCACACAGCAAATACCCACTGAGCATTAAATAAGGCACACTGCCCGCAAAAACGCCTTTGACATCAATCTTGAAGTCACGGCAAATATAGTCCACCACAGCCTCAAAGCTCTCACGTGCAGTTTTCAAATTCTCATACATGGAGCGGGCTGCCAACGAGTCTCTCTTGGCTAATTCAATCTCCAACGCATTGACCATTTGAGCCAATTGTTTGGCCACCAGACCTCTGTCACGGTACGTTTTTCGCCCCACCAAATCATTGGCTTGAATGGCGGTGGTACCCTCGTAAATGGTCAATATCCGAGCATCTCTGTAGTATTGGGCCGCTCCTGTTTCCTCAATGAAACCCATGCCACCGTGAATTTGAACGCCAAGACTTGCAACTTCAATGGACATTTCGGTGGAAAAACCTTTCACGATCGGTACCAAAAACTCATAAAGCGAGAGTTCCGTAGTCCTCACTTGCTCGTCAGGGTGATGATGAGCCATATCCGCAACAGAGGCTGCAAAGTAGGCCAAGGACCTGGCGCCTTCCGTCAACGCTTTCATGCGCATCAGCATGCGTTTAACATCGGGCTGCTCAATGATTGCGACAGGTCCATCAGATCCATTCAAATCCCTGGATTGCTTTCTATCCTTTGCGTAGGCCAATGCCTTTTGATAGGCGCGATCAGCAATGGCAACACCTTGCATGCCAACCGCAAATCGAGCGGAGTTCATCATGATGAACATGTACTCCAATCCATGGTTTTCCTCGCCGACCAAATAACCAACTGCACCACTTTGGTCGCCAAACTGCATCACAGCAGTGGGGCTCGCTTTGATACCCAATTTGTGTTCTATTGATACACAAACCGCATCGTTTCTGGCTCCCAAGCTGCCATCGGGGTTGACCAAAAATTTAGGTACAACGAACAGTGAAATCCCTTTGACGCCTTGAGGGGCATCAGGAGTTCTGGCCAGGACCAGATGAACAATGTTTTTGGCCATATCGTGCTCACCATAAGTGATGAAGATTTTGGTCCCAAAAATTTTGTACGTTCCATCCCCCTGGTGCTGGGCACGGGTTCTCACCAAAGATAAATCTGAGCCCGCTTGCGGCTCGGTCAAATTCATCGTACCTGTCCACTCACCACTCACCATTTTGGGAATAAAGGTTTGCTTGAGCTCATCACTACCTGCAGTCAATAAAGCTTCAATAGCGCCATCGGTGAGAAGCGGGCAAAGCGCAAACGACATGTTGGAGGCATTGACCATCTCAGAGCAAGCCGTGGCTATGAGTTTAGGCAGTCCTTGACCACCAAATTCCTCAGGGTGAATCACACCTTGCCAACCCGCTTGACCAAAGGCTTCAAAAGCCTCTTTGAAACCCGGGGTGGTGCTCACGTGCCCTCCCTCCCAATGACTGGGGTTTTTATCTCCTTCCCAATTCAGTGGATCCAGAACTTCTGAGCAAAATTTACCCGACTCCTCCAACACGGCACTTGCTGTATCAAGCCCATAGTCCTCAAAACCAGGGAGCTCCGCCAGCTTTGAAATTTCTGCCAAGTGTTCCATGACAAAAAGCATATCTTTTAATGGGGCTTGGTAACTCATGATTAGTCCTTATCAATTCTTAACGGCTTTGATTTTCTTAACGGCCTTACTGGATTCTTCAACAAATTTCAACTTTGAGAAAATTGGCCCATCAACAGCCTTGGCCTTGGGCAAGGGCATGAAGGCAATTCGATTCGCCTCAGACTCCTCGATACCAAGCCCCATCAAGACATGGTAGATGATATTTTCTTCATGCAACTCAAGACTTCTCTTGCCAAGCAGTGTATCAATGCCGTAAAAGATTGAGCCCAAAACAATGTCGTGAGCCACTTGTACATTTTTGACATTGAGCATTTTCTTCTTGTGAGCCAAGGTCAAGTCACGCGTCAAATAGGTCTCAATCAATTGGCCTCGCGTGGCCAATTGAGTGCCCACACGCCTTAAGAAAGTACCCCATAGGGGATATCGAAGGGCCATGTGCATGTAGAGTCGCGTTCCCATTGAAAACCGCTCAACGGGGTTATCCAACTTCAAAACCAAGGGATCCACAACGTGCAAAACCTCATTACTCATGGTTCCCGCCAAATCGACCAACAATTCACCAATGGTGTTGAAGTGGTTGTAGAACGTGCCACGTGAGACGCCAGCAGCAGCTATAAAGTCCTCTGCAACCACCATATCAGGGCCTTTTTCATTGAAAACCATTAACGCATTTTCAAGAATCCGAATCCGAGTTTTTTCTCTGCGTTCTGCACCAACTCTGACGCGGTGATCTTCTGTATTTTGAGTTGCCATGAAAGTTGAAATGATCCGTTCAAATGTGGGTTTGGTTAACTTATAAAATAATTTTAGGGGAAAACACCGACAAAAGACCTAGGGATTTCATATTGAATTAATGTTCAATCCGTGCAAAATCATGAACTGAACAAGATGTCTAATTCAAAAAAGACAAGTTCGATCATAAAAACCATGGAGACACTTTCTTATGCAGGACACCCAAGAACTCAAAGACCGCAATTTCGCTCAACGACGCAAAGTCCTTCAATTGGCTGGCGCAGCAACCGTTCTCTCCGCTTCAAGCCTGACTTTTGCACAGTCCGCTGGTCGAACTGTTCGAATCGGATGGGTCTCACCGGAGACGGGTCCCCTTGCACCATTTGGAGAAGTGGATCAATTTGTAAACGCAGGAGTGACTCAACTCTTAAAGAGCGGCATCACCATTGCCGGTAAAAACCACCCTGTTGAAATCATTGTCAAAGACAGCCAATCAAGCCCCAATAGAGCAGCCGAGGTCGCTTCCGAATTGATCCTCAAAAACAAAATCGACATCATGGTCGTGGGTGGAACTCCCGAGACCACCAACCCTGTTGCCGATCAGTGTGAGCTCAACGGCATTCCTTGTGTCTCAGCCACTTGCCCTTGGCAGCCTTGGTTCTTTGGCAGAGGCGGAGACCCCAAAAAAGGATTCGATTGGACCTACCATTTCTTCTGGGGTCTTGAGGACATCATCGCCGTTTTCACTAACATGTGGAAAAACGTACCCACCAACAAAGTGGTTGGACTTCTATTGGCCAACGATGGAGACGGAAACGCATGGGGCGACGCCAAACTTGGACTTCCTCCAGCACTCAAATCCATGGGCTACCAAGTCGTTGATCCTGGACGTTACCAAGCCTTTCAAGCTGATTTCAGCGCTCAAATTTCCGCATTCAAGAAAGCTGGAGTTGAAATCGTATGCGGCGTTCCCACTCCTCCAGACTTCAAAAACTTTTGGACTCAAGCTCGTCAACAAGGCTTCAAACCCAAAGTCGTCACCATGGGTAAAGCCATTGCGTTTCCCTCTTCCATCGAGGCGCTCGGGGATGCAGGGGACGGCTTGACGCAAGAGGCCTGGTGGACACCCAACCGACCATTTAAATCTTCATTGACAGGACAAACCTCTCAACAATTCTCTGATGCTTATGAGGCCAGCAGCAAAAAACCTTGGAACGAGTCCTTGGGCTATGCTCATGCCATGTTTGAGGTTGCTTTGGATACTTTAAAGCGCACCAAAGACATTGAGAGCAAAGCCAGCATTCGAGATGCACTCGCACTCACAGATTTAGACACCATCACCGGTCACGTGAGCTGGAAGGGTGGCCCCCTGAATCCTGTGAAGAACGTGGTTCGCATGCCTTTGGTGGGTGGTCAATGGGTCAAGGCTGCACCTGGGGGCAAATCCAAATACAACTTGGTAGTGGTCAATAGCGATTCTTCCCCCAATGTTCCTGTACAAGCCAAAATCAAGCCCATCCCTTATTGATCGATCTGATCGTTTGAAACAATGGGCTATATGAGTGCACACCCTGCACTTTTGCAAATCCGAAGTGTCTCCAAACACTTCGGATCTCTTCACGTCACCAATGACCTCAGTTTAGATGTCTTTGCTGGCGAGGCCTTGGGAATCTTGGGCCCCAATGGAGCGGGTAAAACCACCCTCTTTAACTTGATCACCGGAGATCTTTTTCCAAATCTTGGGCAGATCGTCTTCAAGGATCAAGATATCACTCGATCAAGCGCACACATCAGATGTCAGTTGGGCATTGGGCGGTCCTATCAAATTGCTCTCCCCTTTGAGGGAATGACCGTGTTTGAAAACCTGTTGGTGGGCGCAAAGTTTGGCGCTCAAGACAAAAGCGATCAAGTGGCCCATGAACGCTGTGTGCAAATTCTCGATCGCACAGGGCTCTTGCGCATCGCCAACCGATTGGCTGGAAGTTTGACGCTTTTGGACAGGAAGAGACTGGAGCTTGCAAGGGCCTTAGCGACTAACCCAGAACTCATTCTTCTTGATGAAATTGCCGGTGGCCTCACAGAGCACGAAGCTCTAGAGCTGGTTGAAGTGGTCAACCAAATCAAAAAGGACGGGGTCACCATCATTTGGATCGAACACGTGGTGCACGCTCTCATGGCCGTTGCTACTCGACTCGTGGTCATTAACTTCGGTGAAATTTTGGCTCAAGGTGAACCCAAAGCCGTGATGGAAAGTCCCGATGTCAAGCGCGTTTACTTAGGACTTGAAATATAAATTCCATGCTCAAAACGCATCAACTCAAAGCCTTTTATGGCGATTTTCAAGCTCTCTTTGGGATCGATTTTGAAATCGGTCAAAGTGAAACAGTGGCCATCATCGGCTCCAATGGGGCCGGCAAATCCACCTTTCTCAAATCAATTTGTGGCCTCATCAAAAGTCCAAATGAAACGGTGAGACTGGAGAATCATTCCATTGGAGAACTTCCTGCAGAGGCACGCGTGCGCTTGGGCATCTCCTTGGTGCCAGAGGGGAGAAAACTCTTTCGCAGCCTAAGCGTTGAAGAAAATCTTCGAATTGGCGGATTTGCCAAAAGAGACGGATACTGGAATTTGGCACGTGTCTACGAGCTATTTCCAGCACTCATTGAGAAAAAATACGCTCCCGCCACTTCCTTGTCTGGCGGACAGCAACAAATGGTGGCCATTGGACGAGCGCTGCTCTCAAACCCCAAGCTACTGCTATGCGATGAGATCTCCCTGGGCTTGTCCCCGCTCGTGGTCAAAGACATCTACAACGCTTTGCCCAAAATATGTGCTGAAGGACTATCTGTGGTTTTGGTTGAACAAGACATTGATGCGGCCCTCAAAGCCTCCAATCGCTATTACTGCTTCATGCATGGGAAAGTTTCCTTGAGTGGCGAATCTTCCTTTGCCAAGCGTCGTGACATCTCAGCCGCTTACTTTGGCATCACCGAGGATCAATCATGATGGAATGGCTTGACATGGTGATACAAGGCATTCTTTTGGGGGGTCTTTATGCCCTATTTGCAATTGGACTATCTATCACTTACGGAGTGATGCGATTGGTCAACATCGCACACGGGGACTTCATTGTCTTAGCAGGCTATGCAACACTACCACTGGTTGCCTATTTGCATTGGCATCCATTTGTGGCATTGCCACTGGTGATGCTCATCATGGCAATGTTGGGCTATGTACTGCAAACCACTTTGCTCAACAAAACGATAGGGCCAGATATATTGCCCCCGCTTTTGGTCACCTTTGGACTCTCCATCGTGATTCAAAACGGACTCCAACAATTGTTCTCCGCCGACGCTCAAGCGCTACAAATTGGGGATCTCCAAATCGCCAGCCTCCAAATCGGCGAGGACCTGGCCATCGGATGGTTCCCCTTGCTCGTTTTCATGGTCGCCCTTGCAATGACTTTTGGTGTGAACTATTTATTCAATCACACGGACACTGGCATGTCTCTCAGAGCCACTTCAGATGACCCCATTACCGCGTCCTTGATGGGTATTCGAGCCCAACACGTCTATGGCGTAGCACTCGCATTGTCCTTTGCCTTGGTGGCCGTTGGCGGCGTCTTCTCAGCCATTCGAACCACCTTCACACCCTCAACTGGGCCAATCTCTTTGCTTTATGCATTTGAATCGGTGGTGATTGGAGGATTGGGCTCAATATGGGGAACCTTTGCTGGTGCCGTGATTTTGGGAGTTGCACAAGCATTGGGCTCAAAATTTGACTCTGGCTACGGTATTTTGGCGGGTCACATGATGTTTTTGCTCATTTTGATTTTTAAACCCGATGGGCTCTTTCCAAGGACTCGCGCATGAGCGGCATCCCTTCATTCACCGTTGAGACCAGCACCACCACCAGTCAAGTCACGATGGTGTTTTGCATCATTTTTGCACTTCTCATGTTCAGTATGCCACTTTGGGCTGAGTCTAGCTTGATGCATTGGTGTGTTGAAGTGATTTGCTTCTTAGTCCTGGCAATGATGTGGAACTTAATGGCTGGTTACGGTGGATTGGTCTCTGTGGGTCAACAAGCTTTTGTAGGCTTGGGAGGTTACGGACTTTTCATCTTGGCCCAACACCTGGACGTCAACCCATTTGCAAGCGTGCTCATCTCTGGTGTCGTTTGTGCAGCATTGGCCATTCCGATGGCAAAGGTGTTCTTTCGATTGAAAGGCGGCTACTTTGCAATCGGAACTTGGGTGGGTTCAGAGATCGCAAAGATCTCCATCTCTAACATTCCCTTCTTGGGTGCAGGTTCAGGGCAAAGTTTGACAGTAATGGTCAAAATCCCTCACGACACACGCGAGAACATCACCTATTGGATCGCCTGCATGTTGCTCTTTGCAAGTTTCATCGCTCTTTATGCATTGCTGCGATCGCGTTTTGGCCTGGGGCTCACCGCCATCAGAGACAGCGAAGCGGCGGCCGAGAGTCAAGGTGTTCCTGTTGATCGCCTCAAGCTCCAAGTCTTTGTCCTCTCCGCCTTTGGTAGTGGTTTGGTAGGAGCACTTTATTATTTAAGCATACTCAGAATTTCACCCAGTGCTGGTTTCGATTTGGCATGGGTGGTGGCCGCCACATTCATTGTCGTGATTGGTGGAATTGGTACTTTGGAGGGCCCGATAGTGGGATGCGCTGTTTTCTTCCTTCTGCGCTACTTTCTGGCCGATTACGGAGTCTGGTACTGGTTGATCATGGGGATCGTGGCCATCACGGTCATGATTGCATTTCCCAAAGGAATATGGGGATTTGTTCAGCAAAAATGGGGCTGGCGGATCTTTTCCTTGCAGCGCAAGCTTGTTCTTAAATAAGCGCAGCAATAGCGCTTATTTAGGTGTTTATCCTAGTAGATTTGATCATTTTGTCATATTGACATTTTGATCAAATTGGATACAGTTCATTCACAACATTTAACACACGAGGAGACCCACTCAAATGAACATGAACGCCACACTCGAGAGACCACAAGCTCAAGCAACTTCTACCGATTTGAAATCACGTGCAAGCGCATTGATTGATACCTTCAGGTCACGAGCATCTGAGGCTGAGACCCTTCGCAGACTGCCAGATGCAAGCATCCAAGATCTCAAAAAATCTGGTCTCTTCAGACTCATGGCGCCTAAGCGCGTGGGCGGTCTACAAGCCAGCTTGCACGACTTCATTGACGTCGTGGCTGAGGTGGGCAAAGGTTGCGGTTCCACCGCTTGGGTCTTGGGCGTGGTCAATGCTCACAATTGGCTCATTGGACTGTTTCCCACCCAGGCTCAAGACGACGTCTTCACCTCTACCCCTGAAGCCATCATCTCAGCGGTGATTGGACCACGCGGCAAAGCTCATAAAGTCGAAGGCGGCTACCGCGTCAGTGGCTTTTGGCCTTTTTGCTCAGGCTCTCCTGCCGCCGATTGGGTGATGTTGGGTGGTGAGGTATTAGGCGCAGATGGTGTGCCCGTAGATGGCGGCGATTTCTTGATCCCCATTGGTGACGTAGAAGTCAAAAACGACTGGGACGTGATGGGCCTGAGAGCCTCTGGTAGCAACTCTGTGGTGGCGCAAGATTTATTCGTACCCGAGCATCGCTTCCTCTCTTTGCCCAAAGCGATAGGTGGAGAAAATCCTGGCGCCAAGCACCACAACGGCGCCAAGTTGTATGAGTCAGCACTCGTACCCGTCTTGGCCGTTGGCATCATTCCAGCAGCACTGGGTATCGCAGAAGGTGCGCTTGAGAACTTCAAGCAACGCCTCCCCGGCAAGGTGGTGAGTTACACCATGGGTGAAGTGCAAAAAGACATGCCCGCCACCCACATGCAAGTGGCCAACGCTGCGAGCAAAATATCCGCTGCACGGTTGATCATGCACAACACAGCGGAGATGATCACACAAGCAGCTGAAAACGGCGTGGAGATGAGTCTTGAGGACCGGGCTCGCTGTAGAATGGACTGTGCATTCAGCGTTCGGTTGTGTCTCGAAGCCACTGAAATTTTGTACCTGGCCTCAGGCGGTTCTGGCTTGGCAGTGGGTAGCCCCATTCAAAGAGCCTCTAGAGACCTACACGCCATCAACATGCATGGACTTCTTTGTTTGGAGACCAACTTGGAGATGTACGGACGTGTGGTTTTGGGTCTGCCCCAAAACACACCTTTGATTTGAATGCAATCGATCATATTTTTTAGAGGACCATTGCATTGAGTCAAACCAACACAGGTTCATGGCAGCAAGGACACACTGAGCCAAGCCTAGAAAACAATTTTAAAAATGCCATGCGCAGGCT
>Ga0164296_1002594_pt1 | contig 17743 bp, 18 predicted proteins | sample GEODES057metaG_FD_113533 | JGI IMG/M metagenome (GOLD analysis project Ga0164296, IMG submission 113533) | Dystrophic lake water microbial communities from Trout Bog Lake, Wisconsin, USA - GEODES057 metaG | ecosystem: Environmental > Aquatic > Freshwater > Lake | place: USA: Trout Bog Lake... | reverse complement strand
TCTTGGGCACAGCGGCGTCCTCCAGTCGCCGACCATAGTTCCCGGAGGCCCGGCGGAGCCGGTGTGCTGAGGGGGCGCCGACGCCGGTGAGGGAGGGACCTGACCATGTTCGACGCGTGGCGCATCGTCAGCCCGGATTCGACGCTGCGGCCTCAGGAGATGCGCCGAGGAACCGCTTCCATGGGATGAAGGGCAGGGCCGTCACGGCAGCGAGCAAGAGCACTTGGAGAGCGATCGACCACGGGGAGCCGAAGAGCCGGCCCACCACATTGCCGAGGTGCTGGTCGACCACGGTGGCCACCGACACGTAGATCGAGTAGCTGACCAGACGACCGACGAAGAAGGCCACGGTCAAGATCCCGAGCGGCAGGTCCAAGAAGCCGGCGGCCAAGAAGAGCTGCGCCGAGGGCAGCGGCGAGACGACGAACACCGCGAAGAGGCCCAGCGCTCCGACCCGCTTTCGCTCGAGCAGGGTTCGGGCATCCTCGAGGTTGGCCCGCATCTTCGGGGTGAGCACGCCCTTGAACCGGCGCGCCCCGCGCGCCAGGAGATACCGACCGGCGACCGCTGCCATGGCACCGAGGATGACGAGGGCCACCGGGTTCAGGTGCCAGTTCAGTCGAGCGAAGACGAGCACAGCCCAGGTCGGCGGTCCGAAGGCGGGCAGCAGGTTGATGCCGAACACGAGGGCGACCAGGACCAGGTACTGCATCAGACAACCCTAGGCATCCCCTCCTCGTGGCGCTGAGGTGCCCTCCCGCCGCACGACGTCCCTAGGCTCGATGTCATGGCTGCCTCCCGCGTCCCTGCCTCCATGGAGCCCTCCATCACGGTCCAGCACCCGACCGATCGGTTCGCCACCGACCTCGGCTGGCTCGACTCCAAGCACTCGTTCGCCTTCGGCCACCACCGGAGCCGCACCAACACCCATCACGGGCTCCTGCTGGTGAACAACGACGACCGCGTGGCACCGGGGACCGGCTTCGAGACCCACCCGCACCGAGACATGGAGATCGTCACCTGGGTACTCGAGGGATCGCTCGTCCACCAGGACTCCATGGGCAACACCGGCGTCCAGTACCCGGGTCTCGCCCAGCGAATGAGCGCCGGGACGGGCATCTTGCACTCAGAGAAGAACGACTCCTGGCGCGTCGACGGTGCCCCGCACGAGAGCCAGGTCCACTTCATCCAGATGTGGGTGCCACCTGACGAGAACGGGATCGAGCCGGGCTACGAGCAGCTCGAGCTCTCCGATGAGGATCTCCGCGCCGGGCTGACCGTTGTCGCCTCGGGCATGCCCGAGCACCGAGATGACGCAGCGATCCGGATCGCCAACCGCTTCGCAACCCTTCATGCCGCCCGGCTTGCACCCGAGCAGGTCATCACCCTGCCCGACGCGCCCTTCCTCCACCTCTTCGTGCCTCGCGGGTCGGTCGAGCTCGAGGGAGCCGGCATCCTCGGGACCGGAGCGGCGGCGCGCCTCACGGTGACCGGTGGCCAGCGTGTCACGGCGATCGAGCCAGCCGAGATCCTCTTGTGGGAGATGTACGCCGGCATCGCTGCGTAGCTCGCTGTCGCCGAGGCATCGCAAGTCGACCTATTGGTGTACTCTTGGTGTATGAGTCGCACCAACGTCGACATCGATGAGGCCGCCTGCCAGCTCGTCATGCGTCGCTACCACCTTGCCTCGAAGCGCGATGCGGTCAACTTCGCCCTCCGCTCCCTGGCTGGCGAGATCAAGTCGATCGATGAGGCCAAGGCGATGCGAGGATCCGGATGGGACGGCGACCTGGCGGAGCTCAGAGCAAGTCGCGCCACGTGATCATGATCGACTCATCGGCGTGGATCGAGTTCCTGCGCGACACCGGGAGCCCGGTCTGCGCCCGAGTCGACGAGCTCCTCGGCGCTGACCTCGCCATCTGCGAGCCCGTCCTCATGGAAATCCTCGCCGGTGCTCGCGACGAGCAGCACCTGGCCGACCTCCGCGGCTTGCTCGCCACGGCCACCCTCATCCCCACGGTGCCGGTGGACTTCGAGGGAGCCGCCGCGTTGTACCGAGCGTGTCGACGGCAAGGAGAGACCCCTCGGACGCTCATCGACTGCCTCATCGCCGCCATCGCCATTCGAAACGGCGCCGCCGTCCTCCATGCCGATGCGGACTTCGACGTCCTGGCCCGCCATACCGACCTCGTCGTTGCCTGAGGAGGCGGCGCGCCCTCGCGCCGCCGATGCTGGTCAGCCAGCCGGTGTCGGACGGGCGGCTACGGCGAGGGCCGAGTGGCCTCGTCTCACACCGGTTCGTCCCAGTTCGCCGTGACGGCCACCACCCCGTTGGCTTGAAGCCAGAGTCGGTGACCGTCCACCACGAGCATGACCTCGTCGCCGGCCTCGACCGGTCCGTGATGGGTGACCGTCACCGCCGCACAGTCGCTCCCCGCCACCTCGACGAGCGGTGCCCAGAGCGCCGCGTTGTTGACGTGGCCGACCACGTCGAGATCGACGGCGCGCAGCTGCCACGGCTGACGGAGCGCCGCCGGCGACGGATCCCCGGGTGCCTCCACCCGACCCGAGACCTTGCGTCCCTGAGCCGCCTCGCCGTAGACCTCCTTGAAGTCAGGCCGAACGCGCTGAGGCCGACCGCTGGAGGTGTCGATCGGGACCCAGAGGGCCGTGGCTTGGATGACTACGTGACCGTCGACCAGAAGATCGGTCCGACGCTCCGCCCACGCGGCGCCGATCCCAGCGCAGAAGGTCTCGAGGGTGACCATGTCGTTGAGCCGGGGCCGCCGCCCGACCACGGCGACGCTCGTCTGGCGGACCACCCAGGTGGCGGTATCGCCCAGTCCCGACGCCACCCAGTCGTCGGTGGCGGCATCTTGGAGCATCCGGGCCACGCCATCGGGACGGAGGAGGCCGTCGGGGCCCGTGTCCGCCAGGCGAACCGTCTCCGTGATGGCGAACACGCGGCCGGTTGTCGGGCGGGGCTCGAACTGCGTCATTGCTCCATTGTGGTCGGCCACCACAGTGCTCGTGTGCAGTGACCATCGGCCCTGTCTGAGGATGGTCGGCCCTCCTAGGGTGAGCAGCACCAAGGGGGGATCATGGAGCTGATCGAGTCACACATCGGGCAGGCGGACGCCTTCACCGTCTCGCTGGAGCGCGATCCGCTGCTTCGCTCGACCATCGTGGCCGTGGCCGTCTTCGAAGCCACGCCTGACTTCGACACCCTCGTGGCTCGAGTCGATCGCGCCACCCGCCTCGTCCCGACGTTTCGCCAGCGACTGATCGCCACGCCGCTCGGACTCGCCCCACCCCGCTGGTCCACCGACCCCGACTTCGATCTCCGCTTCCACGTCCGGCGCATCGCTCCACCGGAGCCGAGGACCCTCGAGTCGGTCTTCGAGATCGCCCGGACCATGGGCATGGCGGCGTTCGATCCGGCCCGGCCGCTCTGGGAGATGACGCTGGTCGAGGGGATGGCAGACGGCCGGGCAGCGCTCATCATGAAGGTGCACCATGCCTTGACCGATGGCATCGGGGGGATCCAGATCGCTGCCCACGTGGTCGACCTCGAGGCTGGCCCCGTCGACGTCGGACCGATGCCCGATGCGCCCACGCCGGCAGCGCGAGGGCCCCTCGATGGCTGGATCGACGTCGTGACCTACGACGCCACCCACGTCGCACGCGCCACCCACCGCCAAGTGACGAGCCTGGCCTCCTCGGCCGGTGCGATCCTTCGTCACCCCATCCGCAGCGCCCTCGAGACCACCGCCACCGTCGCCGCCGTGGGTCGCTTCCTCCGACCCGTCACCGAGACCAAGTCACCGGTCATGCGCGATCGTCGGCTCTCGTGGCACTTCTGCGCGCTCGACGTCGACCTGCCCGCCCTCAAGGCCGGGAGCCACGCGGCAGGCGGCACCCTCAACGATGGGTTCTTGGCCGCGCTTTCCGGTGGGCTCCAGCGCTACCACCTCCACCATGGCCAACCGGTCGAGGCCCTGCGCCTCACGATGCCCATCAGCGTTCGGACCGCCGACGATGACGAGGGCGGGAACCACATCACCTTGGTCCGCTTCGAGGCGCCCACCTCCATCGATGATCCCGTCGAGCGACTCTCAGAGCTCGGGCGGCGCTGCACAGCACTGCGCCAGGACCGCGCCCTGCCCTTCACCGAGGCGATGGCCGGCGTGCTCAACCTCCTCCCGATCTCGATCACGGGCGGCATGCTCAAGCACGTCGACTTCCTGGCCTCCAACGTCCCGGGGTTCGAGCTGCCCGTCTTCGTCGGTGGGGCTCGGCTCGAGTCCTTCTACCCGTTCGGACCCACGCTCGGCTCGGCGGCCAACATCACGCTGATGTCGTACGGGCGCACCTGCAACGTGGGCATCAACACCGACGTGGGCGCGGTCAGCGATCCCGACGTGCTCCGGGCCTGTCTGGCCGAGGGGTTCGAGGAGATCTGTGAGCTCGGTGGTGCGCTCGACGCCGTCCGACTGGTCGGCGCTGACTGAGCGTTCGACTCAGGCGGTGGTGGCCACCGGGACCGCTGGTGCGAAGACCTCGTCCAAGAAGCCGGCGATCTCAGCGGTCAGCCGGGCCGGCCGCACGCGGAGCTCGAGCATGGAGTTCGCCTCGAGGAGGCGAGCGTTCGGCATCTGCTGGGCCAGCCGGTTGGCGTCACCGAAGGGGTGCAGCCGACCAGAGCGGTGACCGATCACCAACGTGGGCTGGGTCATGGCCTTGCGCTCCTCGGCCGTCGGTGCCACCGGACCGACCAGCACTCCGTGGAGCACCGCCACCGTCTCCTCCGGCTCGAGCATCAAGGGACCAGTGAGCTGATCGAAGAGCCCAAGGTGCTCCATCGGGATGCGGCGGACGACCTGGCGCAACGCCGAGATGGCCGGTCGGGCGTAGTGCGTCGAGATGAGCCATGGAGTGAAGAGCAGCGCGGCGACCGGGGTCGCACGCTCGAGCACCGGCATCTCGATGATCATGGCCTTGACCCGCTTCGGCGCCAAGAGGCACACCTGGAGGGCGACTCCGGCGCCGAGCGACATCCCACCGATCACGACCGAGCGCAGGCGAAGAGCATCCATCAGGTGGAGGATCCGGCGCGCGTAGGCGTCCATCCGGTGCTCGCTGGCTCGGAGCGGCTTGTCCGAGCGACCGTGGCCCGGCAGATCGACCAGGATCACCCGATTCCCCTCGGCGGCCAGGTTCTCTGCCAGACGTCGGTTCAAGTTGGAGTCCATCAAGAGCCCGTGCATGAAGAGGATGGTCCGCCTGCCCTTGCCGTAGACCTCGTAGGAGATCTTGACGCCGTCGGTGTCCTCGAAGATCCCGAGCTCTCTCATGTGCCCCCCTGTCATGGCGTCGGAGCACTCCGTGCCCTCCGCCGTCGTGGTCCTCTCCCCATCATGGTGCCGGCGCGCACCAAAGGAGCGTCACGGCAATCAGCGACCCTCGCGGCTCGACCGACCGGGTGTGAGGGCGTTGGCCACGTTCCACCGCAGCGCACCGACGAAGTCCCGTGCCCGCTCGGACGTCGAGTAGTCCTGCTGGAGCTTGGCCGCCTCGAGGGCGGCCTCGAGGTCGTTGTCCGCTCGGAGCAGCTCGATCGAGAAGTCCCGACGCATCGGGCCAGCGGCCTCGTAGCCGAACGATCGGTACCACCGAGGCATGAGGGGCTTGAAGAGCCGGACGCGCTCGTGGAGCCCGCTCGAGTGCGACATCGGGTTCTTGTGGCGAGCGAGGATGTAGTCAGGCAGATCATCGGCGAAGGCATGGCGGACGATCCACTTCTCGTAGCCATCGCGCACCTTCATGCTCACCGGGATCCGCATGGCCAAGAGCAAGAGATCGAGGTCCAAGAAGGGCACCCGGGCCTCGACGCACTGACCCATCGAGGTGCGGTCCACTCGCTGGAGCTCGGTGCGCGAGAGCTGCACGATCTTGTGGAGGAACAGGCGACGGGCCGTGGCGTCGGACACGGCCTTGTACATGTCGTAGCCGCCGAAGAGCTCGTCGGAGCCGTCACCGGTCAAGACGACCTTGATGCCGGCCTCGTGCACTGCCCGGAAGACCTCCATCGAGACCACGGCGTTGATGGCGTCGCCGTACTCGGTGGCCTCGGAGACCCGGACCGCCTCTTTCACCTGGGCTGACTTGATCTGGCGCGGCGCGATCTCGACCACCTCGTGGCGGATCCCGAGATCGGCCGTCAGGCGCTTGGCGTACTCGAGGTCCTCGCTGCCAGCCGTGCCGACGGTGAAGGCCACGCACTCCGGGTGCAGCGTGGCCACCTGGACCGCCACCAACGACGAGTCGAGACCGCCCGACAAGATGATGCCGACCGGCAGGTCGGTGTCGACCCGTCGCCGGATCGCCTCGAGCACGGTCGAGCGGACGGCGGCGGCAGCCTCCTCCACGTCCTCGATCATCGGCTCGTCCTCACCGAGGCGCAACAGGTCGATGTACGGGTGCACCACGAGGTCGCTCGACGCCGAGCCCGTCCCGCAGTGGCCGGGGGGGAGCTCGCTCAGGGTCACCCCAAGACCGGTGAGCGCCTTGACCTCGGAGGCCAGGTAGAGCCGACCTCCGCTGCGAGCCCAGTAGAGCGGCTTGATGCCCGCCGGGTCTCGGGCCACGAAGACGGTGTCGTCGTGGTGGTCGACGAGCGCCAGCGCGAACTCACCCCGGAAGGCCAGCAGGGCCTCCTCGCCCCAGGCCAGCAGGGCCTCGGCGACGACCTCGGTGTCGCTGGTGGACCGAAAGGCGACCCCCTCTGCCTCAAGCCGGGCGCGCAGCTCGGCGTGGTTGAAGACCTCGCCGTTGTAGCAGAGCGAGTAGCGCCCCCCACCGGTACGCCATGGCTGCTGCGCCCGGTCCCGGTCAACGATCTTGAGCCGCGAGGTGACGAGGAGCGAGGTGGGCTCCCGCTCCTCCTCCATCGACTCGCCGCGTTGCGAGATGCCGGCCGCCATGGCGTCGAATCGACGGTGATCCGCCTCTGAGAGGGACGGCCCGAGCAGCAGTGCGATCCCGCACATACGAGACGGTCGCTCAGCCGTGGCCGAGCGCGTCGTAGCGCTCGACCTCGGCCGGGTTGAGGCAGACGTGCCACGCCCGGCCCTCGTCGATCACGTTCAGCACGCCACGGTCGAGGTAGCCCATGAGCACCTCTCGCAGCGCGTCATCAGCCCCGAAGCGCTCGAACCAGGCCACCTCGATGTCTGCCGCCCATCCTCGGCAGTGCGCACTCGGCAGCAGCGCTGAGAAGCCCAGCTCCTTCAAGTGGATCTGATGGGCCACGGTACGGATCACGCTCGTGACTCGGATGGGCGGTGTCCCTGCCGGCGCAGCCGCTGCGACGGCAACGGCGACCTCGTTCAAGACGCCGAGCATGGCCGGTCGGATCTGCGTGAAGCTGAGCCCTGGACCTCGTGGCTCGCGGTTGGGCATCACTCGTTGGACCAGGAAGTCGCGACCACGACGAGCCAGGCCGTCCGAAGCGATGCCGAAGCTGAAGGCGACGCGCCCCTTCCGGCGCTCTGCGACGAGGTCCACCAGATCGGCGCACCGATCGATGTCGGCCAGGGTCTCGAAGTCGTCCACGTCATCCCACCAGAGCAGGTCGACGTTCTGGAGCAGCAGGATCCGGACCAGGCCCGCGGCCGACGAGGCGTTCGAGGATGCCGACGGCACGAAGCGGGTGTACTCCTCCACCGACTGGGCCACGAGCCGCTCTCGTCCATCGCGCAACGTGGCCAAGAAGCCGAGGGTCGGGTGCTCGAGGGCATCGGCGACGATGGCCGCCACCGTCGCAGGATCGCCATCCGGGCCAAGCGCCTCGAGCTCCTCGTACACAGCGTCAATGGAGGCCCGGCGGCGCTTCAGCAGCTCCGCTGGATCCACCTCTGAGGTCGAGGAGAACATGGATTTTCACGCTACCACCGGCCCACAAGCCTGTTCGATTGCCAGAGAGGCGCCCACGGGGGCCCTCTCCAGACGTCCCGACATTGGGCGAGGGGGCTCTCCATGGCTCCACCCTGTCCTCAGGGTTTCCCAGATGAGAGACTGCTGCCATGGCCACCTCCGTTTGTGCAAACCCGAAATGCACCTGTGCCGAGTGCACCTGTGGCCCCTCGTGTCGGTGCGGGATGATGCGGCTCGGCTCCCTTGAGCGCAAGGTGATGGAGGTCTTCTGGGACGACCCCACCGCGGAGCTGACCGGGCGGGCCGTTGCTGACCAGCTCCCCGACTATGCGTACACGACCATCGCCACGATCCTCGACCGACTGGCCAAGAAGGAGCTGTTGACTCGTCGAAGCGAGGCCAAGATCATCCACTACGGCGCGGCGGACACCCGTGCGGTGCACATCGCCCTCCTGATGCGTGAGGCCCTTGACTCCACGAGAGACCCCGGTGCCGCCCTCGCCTGCTTCGTCCAGCGCCTCCCCGAAGCCATCCAGGCCGATCTGCGCCGCGCACTCGAGGACGCCGCCGGCTGATCGGGCGCCGGGGGGGTGTTGTCTACTTCTACGGGTCGTAGTAGAACACCTCCCATGCACAGGGGGGCGCGACGGGAGCACGCGCCGTCTCCACGGTGACCGTCCCGATCTGGCTGGCCGACGCCGCCAGCCTGGTCATGGCGGCAGTGATCGTGATCTGCATCGGCCGGATGGCGGTGGCTCGCCACCGAGGCCGGCGGTGCAGCTACGACGGTGACGGCGCATGCGCGCTGATGGGCCTGGTCATGATCTGGATGCTGCAGCCGTCGCTCACCCTCGAGGCACGCGGCCTCTGGCAGATCGTCTTCGCCCTGATGGCGCTGTGGTTCCTCGCCAAGACGCTGCGCGAGCTCCTGGCCACCTCACCCGAGCACCGACGAGGCCGCAACCATGTCCTCCATCACGTCTGCCACGCCCTGATGGCACTGGCCATGGTCCTCATGCTCTCGATGGGGTCCTCGACGAGCGTGGCTGGCGGCATGCGGATGACGGGAGGCGGCCACGACCCGATCCTGCCGTTCTTGATCGCAGGGATCCTGCTCGGGTTCTGCGTCTGGCAGCTGGACGGGATCTGGGCGATCACCACCCATCGGTGGCCAGCTTCCTCCGACGACGGGGAGGTCGCCGTCGGCACGCAGGTGCTGCTCGCCCCCCGCCTCGAGCTCGGCGTCTACGCGGCGATGGCCGCCGTCATGGCCGTCACGCTCCTGGCGATGCGCTGAGGTCGTCGGCCACCCGGAGCATCACGGGACCTCGCCGCCGCTCGACGGCGGCGATCCAGGGCACCTTGAGACGGATCGATCGGTTCGGGGTCCCGTGCGGGAGCCGTACCCGAGCGATCTCACGTCCCCCTTGCTCGACCACCAGCACCGGGCGCTCGAGGAAGGTGCTGGTCCAGAGCATCATCGTGCGCGGCGGCACCTCAGGGTCGACCAGGCTCGGCCACACCCACTTGAGGGGGGCATCAGCCACGACGCGGACCGGCGGGCCCTTGCGCGGCGGGCTCACGCCACCGAGGTTGGCGCCCAGCATGTGGCCGAGACGGCGGCCGCTCAGCGCGGCCGTGCCGGCCGTCTCGCCTGGATGGACCAGATTGCCTGCGGCCCGCACGGTCTCGAGCGGCGTGACGCCCCAGGCATCGCTGAGCGGACCGAGGGTGGCCGGGTCGATCGGCACCTCGGCGCGGCGCGCCAGCTCATGGTCGGGGATCCAGTCACCCGTGAAGACGATCATGTCGACCGCCACGCTGCGTTGGGCCCCGGTCGTGAGATCCTCAACCTCGACGCCCACGAGGCGGCCATGCCCGGTGAGCGAGGTCACCCGGGTCGAGGTCCACAGCGGGGTGCGCAGCATCGATCGCATGGCCCATGCACCAAGCGCCACACTCTGGTGCGCCTCGAGCTCGGTTGTCATGGCGACCACGTCGATCCCGGCGTGCCGGAGGGTCAGGGCGGCCGAGTACGAGACGTGCTCGGCCCCCACCACCAGCGCTCGGGAGCCGACGAGCGGCTGCCTGGCCGCCACCAGCTGCTGGAGCTGGCCCGTGGTCAGCACGCCGGCGGGTCGATCCCCGGGGACGAGGCGTGCCGAGCGAGGGCGCTCGCGCACCCCTGTCGCCAGCACCACCGAGCGCGGGTGGAGCACGGCGATGCCAGCAGGGCCGCTCACCGTGACCACCCCGTCCGACGACACATCGGTGACCGTGGTCGAGAGCCACAGCTCGATCCCGGCCCGCAGCGACTCGTCGACCAGGCGCGAGGCGTAGCGCGGCCCCGACAGGCTGCGGTGAAGGTCCTGGAGGCCGAAGCCGGTGTGGTCGCAGAGCCTGGGGACCCCTCCCGCCTCAGCGTCTCGCTCGATCACCAGGACCGACTCGACGTCGCGTCGTCGGAGCTCGGTGGCGGCACTGAGCCCCGCCGGGCCTGCGCCGACGATGACGACGTCGGGTTCGGCATCGAGCACCCGAGGACCCTGGTGCACGCGATGGCGAGGCGTCTTCATCGATCGCCTCCGTCCTCACTCGTGGCCGCCTCACCGAAGAGACGCTCGACCGAGCCAGCACAGGAGAAGCCCTGACATCGCCCGTTCATCGCCCGAGTCCGTCGTCGAAGGCCGCCGAGCTCAGCTGGTGGCAGGGGCGAGACCATGGCGTCGCGGATCTCACCCTCACTCACGCGCTCGCAGTGGCACACCGCTCGGCCATAGGCGGGATCCTTCGCGATGAGGTCGGCGTCGAACAGGGGTCGACACTGCTGCTCTCCGAGCGGTGGCATGACCGGCGTCGGTCCACACCCCCCTCGTTCGTCGACGGGCACGCCCGCCGCGGCGAGCAGCCCCGCCACGTGCTCGGCGATCGCCAACGAGGCGGTGAGCCCCGTCGATCGAATCCCCCCAACGCACACATAGCGCTCCGAGACCGCCAGATCGATCTGGTAGTCGCGGTGCTCGGTGGCCGCACGCAGGCCGGCGTAGATCGCCGTGATCTCCTCGCGGGCAAGGGCGGGCACCAGTGCCTCGGCGGCCGCTCGGAGCACGGCGATGCCCTCAGCGGTCGAGCAGGTGGCCGTCTTGTCCTCGAGATCCTCTGCGGTTGGGCCAACCAGCAGGTTCCCCCAGACCGTCGGTGACACCAAGACGCCCTTGGTCCGCTCGGTGGGGACGGGCAGCAGGATGGAGGAGAGCAGCGGGCGGGCCAGCTTGTCGTAGACGAGGAGCTGACCTCGGCGCGGGGTGACGGTGAACCGGTGGTGCCCGAACATCGCATCGAGATCGTCGGCTCGAAGGCCAGCGGCATTGATGACCCACGTGGCATCGATCGAGTCGCCCGAGCCGAGCTCTAGGCGATGACGATCGTCGAGCCCCTCGACGCCGACCACCGCGTCTCCGAGGAAGAGATCGGCACCCGCAGCGACCGCCTCGCTGGCGTAGGCCAGGGTGACGCTCCACGGATCGATGATCGACTCGCCGGGGACCCACAGACCACTTCGGGCCCCGAGGCCGAGCGAGGGCTCGCGGCGCCGGACCTCGGCTGCGTCGACCAGCTCGGCGGCCGCATAGCCATTGTCGAGCGCCTTGGCCTGGAGGCCAGGAAGTGCGGTCTCCTGATCGTCATCCCAGGCAACGAGGAGTCCCCCCGTGGGCTCGACCGCGATGCCGGCCTCCTCGGCATAGGCCGACAGCAGCTGGTAGCCCTCGTGGACGAGGCGCGATTCGAGCGAGCCCGGGACCGTGTCGAAGCCAGTGTGCAAGATGGCCGTGTTGGCCTTCGACGTCCCCGAACCGACATCATCGGCGGCATCAAGGAGGATCACCGAGAGATCGGTGCGAGCCAGGCGACGGGCGATGGCCGACCCCACCACGCCGGCCCCGATGACGCAGACGTCAGCGGTCCGTCGCTCCACGCTCACGACTGGGCCTCCTCGTGGGCCTCGATGCTCCGTCGAGCGGCCGCGTCAAAGCGAGCCAGCCGCTCCTCGGCCTCCGGCGCGCTCAGGCGTGGCTCGTAGGTCGCCGCCGGCGCCATGCGCTCGGTCGAGAGCCCTCTCGTGGGGTCGAGGCCACACTGCGAGAGGGTGGCGACGCCGAGCGCAGTGGCATGAGGTGATGGGAAGACCTCGACCGGTGCCTGGTTGAGGTCCGCTTGTGCCTGGAGCAAGGCAGAGGAACGAGCCAAGCCGCCATCGACGCGCAAGGTGCCGAGCGGCGCTCCGAGATCCGATGCCGCCGAGCGACCGAGCAGCGCGACCTGCGCCGCCAAGCCCTCGACCACGGCGCGCACCAGGTGAGCCTTGGTCACGTGGAGACCAAGGCCCTCGATGAGCCCTTGGGCGCCGGGCTGCCACCACGGTGCACCGAGACCCGCCAGGGAGGGGACCACGGTCACCCCGCCAGAATCGGGAACCGAGGCACAGGTCGCATCGAGGGCTTCGGGGCTGTCCAAGAGGCCCAAGGTGACCAGCCAGCCGATCGCTGCCCCGGCCGTATAGCTCTGCCCATCGAGGCAGTAGGCCGCGTCCTCGCCAACCGACCATGCCACCGAGGCGCTCAAGCCAGCCGATGAGTGGACCGGTGCCGCGCCGCAGGCCATGAGCAAGAAGGCACCGGTCCCATAGGTGCACTTGGCCTCACCTGGCTCGAGGCACCGCTCTCCGACGAGCGCCGCCTGCTGGTCGACCGCCAGGCCGACCACCTCGAGTCGAGGACCGAAGGCGTCGGTGTGCCCGATCGAGGTCGCGCAGCCGACGATCTCGGGGAGGGTCGTGGCGTCGAGATCGAACGCGTCACAGGCGTCCTGCGACCAGCCACGCGACGCCAGGTCGAGCAGCATCGAGCGCGAGGCGGTGGTCACGTCCGTGACGAAGGCGCCGCAGAGCTGATGGAGGAGCCAGGTGTCGGTGGTGGTGATCACCGACGTCGGCGCGACCTGTGGTCGGAGCCAGGCCATCTTGGGGGCAGAGAAGTAGGGGTCGAGGGGGAGTCCGCTGATCGAAGTCAGCCGCGTGGCTACCTCGGGGTCCATGCCCTCGCAGCGCTCGGTGGCCCGGCGATCCTGCCAGGAGATGGCGGGGCCCTCAGGAACGCCCGAGGCACGATCCCACGCCATCACCGTCTCTCCCTGGTTGGCGAGCGCTACCGCGCGCACCGGCTGCTTCGTCCCGGCCAGCGCCGCTCGGCCGGCACCGAGCACGGAGGCCAAGAGTTCGTGCGGGTCCTGCTCGACACCTCCAGCCACCGCCACAGGGCGCACCGGGACCGAGGCGATCGACAGCACCTCGCCCGCCTCGTCGACCACCAGCGCCTTGGTCGATGACGTCCCTTGATCGATGGCCAAGACGTTCACGCCGCGTGCGCCCCCGAGAAGTCCATGCCGTGAACCTAAACGGTTGAGACTCACCGAGCGAAGCGAGGCCGCGTCAGCGGCGGCGCAGCGAGGCGACGATCTTCTTGAACGCCGTCCAGGTCGGCTGGTTGGCGGCGATGGAGGGATCCAGCTGGCTCCATGAGTACCCGGCCAACGTGCCGGCACTGGTCGAGAGCTCCCCGAGGTTCTCAGCCAGGCTGGCACTTGAGATAGGGGTATTGGTCGTCGTGTAGAGGTCGAGCACGGCGCCGGAGAAGATGGTGCGCTTGGTTGCTGCGGATGCCGCCTCCGTCGCCATCACGGTCGCCGACTGCCACGCAGGTGTCTGCTCCTCGGTCATCGTCACGCAGGGAGCGTTCTTGACGTCCCCAAGTCCATTCTGGAGCCAGACCCCGGTGATCGACGAGTGGGCCAACAGCGCAGTCACATCCCCCATGAACCCGCACGGGGTGTCGAAGGCGGGGCTCACCGTCTGGCCGACGTGGACCTGGCTCTCCCATGGACACGACGGGCTGGCTGGCAGCGTGTTCGAGCTGGCGATCTGATCGATGTAGGGAGACACGATGATGGACTTCCCGGGCGTCAGCTGGGCCAAGAAGTCGCTGATCTGCCCATCGATATAGGCCAGATCACTCCGAGCAGACGGACTCGTCCAGGCGGCGGACTCGAACTCGAGTGGCAGGTACCAGCCGCCGAACGAGCTCTTCGACCTCGCCATCGCCGCCATCTCGAGTGCCACCTGCTCCGCATAGGCCACCTGGTTGCGCATCCAGGTGGTCGGGGGGCAGGTGGGAGCGATCACGCACCTGGTCTGCGTGACGGTCGTCGGCTCGTCGTAGACGCCTTGGCCATTGGTCAGCCCGAGGAGGACTCGCTCGCCCGTCGCCACCCCTGCGTCGAGCAGCGTGGTCACCTCGTCACCGCTGGCCGACCCCATGGTGGCCATCAGCGAGGTCGACCACGACGATCACCCTGGTCGACGAGATCAGGATCGAGCACGCTCCGTGGCAAACTTCTGCCCCATGGAGCCCATCACCGACCCCACCGCGAAGGCCGCCGTCCTGCACGACGACCGGTCCCACGTCTTCCACTCGTGGTCCGCCCAGGCCGCCTTGAACCCGATGGCTATCGCCGCCGCCGAGGGCAGCTATGTCTACGACTACGACGGCAACGAGTACCTCGACCTGTCTAGCCAGCTGGTGAACACCAACATCGGCCACCAGCACCCCGCCGTGGTCGCCGCCATCGCCGCCCAGGCACAGCGCCTCTGCACGATCGCGCCGCAGCACGCCAACGACGTGCGCGGTGAGGCCGCACGGCTGATCACCGAGCGTGCTCCGGACGGTTTCACCCACGTGTTCTTCACCAATGGCGGGACCGAGGCCGTCGAGCATGCCGTCCGCATGGCACGGCTGCACACCGGCCGACCAAAGGTGCTCTCCCTCTACCGCTCGTACCATGGTGGCACCGGACTGTCGGTCAACCTGACCGGGGACCCGAGGCGCTGGCCCAACGACTCCGGCACGGCCGGCGTGGTCCACTTCTTCGGGCCGTTCCTCTACCGCAGCCCCTTCCACTCGACCACCGAGGCCGAGGAGTGCAGCCGGGCGCTCGAGCACCTCGAGCAGACCATCCTCTTCGAGGGCCCGTCGACCATCGCCGCCATCATCTTGGAGTCGATCCCCGGCACTGCCGGCATCATGATCCCGCCCCCGGGCTACTTGGCCGGGGTGCGCGAGCTCTGCGATCGCTACGGCATCGTCTACATCGCCGACGAGGTGATGAGCGGGTTTGGGCGGGCGGGCGAGTGGTTCGCCATCGATCTGGCCGGCGTGACGCCTGATCTCATCACCTTCGCCAAGGGCGTGAACTCCGGCTACGTCCCGCTCGGTGGCGTGATCATCTCCGCCCCGATCGTCGAGACCTTCGCCGAGCGCGTCTATCCCGGTGGCCTGACCTACTCGGGCCACCCCCTGGCGTGCGCAGCCGCCGTGGCAACGATCAGCACGATGGCTGAGGAGGGGATCGTGGAGCACGCCAAGCACATCGGTGACTCGATCCTGGCGCCCGGGCTGCTCGCCCTCCAGGAGCGGCACCCCGTGATCGGGGAGGTCCGTGGCACTGGCGTGTTCTTCGCCCTCGACCTCGTGTCCGACCGAGCCACCAAGGAGCCCGTGGCCCCCTACGGCGGGACGTCCCCCACGATGGTCGCCCTCGGCGCCGCCATGAAGGCGGCGGGGCTGCTGCCGTTCATGAACTACCACCGCCTCCACATCGTCCCCCCATGCACCATCAGCGAGGCGGAGGCCACCGAGGCGCTGGCACGCCTCGATCGTGCGCTCGGTGCCATCGACGACGCGTACGTCGGCTGATGGCCACCCCAGCGGACGAGCTCCGTCACCGCATCGAAGCCGCCACTGCCATGCGTCGCTTGAGCCACGCCATGATGGCCCACCAGGTCGACGAGGGCACCCTGGCCGAGATGACCACGGCGGCCAACCAGCTCGCCGACCGGATCGAAGGGGGCAACCGCCGGCAGCACCCGTTCAAGGGCACGGCCAACTTCTCGATGCCCGAGCCGGGTGCCGAGCCCGTGCCGGACGAGCCCAAGCACCTCTTCTCTGACTCCATCGTCTCTGGTCGGGCCAACCCGATGGGCATGGAGGCCTCGCTCTGGAAGGAGGGGGAGGAGGCCGTGATGGAGGTCGTCCTCGGGCCCGCGTTCGAGGGGGCGCCTGATCGAGCCCATGGGGGTGTCATGGCGGCGCTCATCGATGAGCTCATGGGCCAGGTGCTCGGCATCATCGGGACGCCGGCCTTCACCGGGAGGCTGACGGTCACGTATCGGAACCCCACCCCGCTCGGCCAGACGATGATCGGCCGCGCTCGGGCCACCGACTGGACGGGTCGCAAGATCACCATGACCGCCGAGATGCGCTCAGGCGACCTGCTGATCGCGGAGGCCGAGGCGCTGTTCATCGCCGTAAGCCCCGAGCACTTCGCCTCCGGCGCCTCCTCCCCCAAGGAATAGCGCCACCGCCCTGGGCGTTGATCAAGGCCGAGACCCAAGGAGACCCCATGCCCGCCGTCACCGTCGAAGACACCCTCGTCCTGCCCCGAGTCGAGCTCGTCGACCCCACCTCCACCCGTCTGCGAGAGGTCAAGCAGCGCATCACCGCGCCACGCGGCTTCGAAGGCGAGGGCTTCCCGGTCCGCCGTGCCTTCGCCGGGGTCTCCGACGCCAACCTGGACCCCTTCATCCACATGGACCAGATGGGCGAGGTCGAGTACGGGCCCGGTGAGCCGAAGGGCACGCCCTGGCACCCGCACCGTGGATTTGAGACCGTGACCTACATGATCGACGGGATCTTCGAGCATGCCGACTCGATCGGTGGTGGGGGCGTCATCCAGGACGGTGCCACCCAGTGGATGACCGCCGGCCAGGGCATCTTGCACATCGAGCGACCACCCGAGTCCCTCGTCCGCTCCGGTGGCCTCTTCCACGGCATCCAGCTGTGGGTGAACCTCCCGGCCAAGGACAAGATGATTGCGCCTCGCTACCAAGACATCCGAGCCGGCGAGGTCACCTTGCTCGCCAGCCACGACGGTGGCGCCCTGATACGCATCATCGCCGGCGAGGTCGCCGGGCACGAGGGCCCCGGCATGACGCACACCCCGATCACCATGGTGCACGTGACCTTGAGCCCTGGCGCGCAGCTCACGTTGCCGTGGAACCCCTCGTACAACGCGCTGGTCTACGCCCTCAGCGGCGACGGCAGCGTCGGGCCTGACGCCGCGCCGATCACGTCTGGACAGCTCTGCGTCCTCGACGACGGCGACGCCATCGTGCTCGCAGCGAGCCCCACGCAAGATGCGCGTCATCCTGCGCTCGACGTGCTGCTCCTCGGTGGCCAGCCGATCAGGGAGCCCGTGGCCAAGTACGGTCCGTTCGTGATGAACACCAAGGCGGAGATCCAGCAGGCATTCGATGACTTCGAGGCAGGCCGACTCGGCACGATCCCGGGCGAGCACGCCTGATGGGCGCCGACTGGACCATCGACGAGGTCGGCGACCTGACCGGGACCGTCGCCGTGGTGACCGGCGCCAACAGTGGACTCGGCTACGAGACCACCAAGGCCCTCCGAGCCAAGGGCGCGCTGGTGGTCATGGCGTGTCGGAACGAGGCCAAGGCCCTTGCCGCTCGCACCGCACTGCTCGCCGAAGGATCCGGCCCGGAGCCTGAGATCGAGCTCATGGATCTCGAGGACCTCGACTCCGTGCGAAGAGCAGCGGCTGCGATCACCGCTCGACACCCCGCGCTCACCCTGCTGATCAACAACGCCGGCGTGATGGGCCTGCGCGGCCCCGACGG
>Ga0164296_1002592_pt1 | contig 17754 bp, 9 predicted proteins | sample GEODES057metaG_FD_113533 | JGI IMG/M metagenome (GOLD analysis project Ga0164296, IMG submission 113533) | Dystrophic lake water microbial communities from Trout Bog Lake, Wisconsin, USA - GEODES057 metaG | ecosystem: Environmental > Aquatic > Freshwater > Lake | place: USA: Trout Bog Lake... | reverse complement strand
TGTTTTGGCCTCGCAACTGTTGGAGAGTTTGGGGGATCGCATCTGCAAATACAACTTAGTTGAAGTGTCTGGCGGATTGCGCGCAAGGCAATCGGCTTTGCTCAGTGCTTATGCGGACAAAGTTAACTGGGTGAGTGAGTTACCAGAGGTTATGAAAGGTGTATTTATTGGCAATGAAGTCTTAGACGCTATTCCTGTGAATATCATCAAGCGAATAGATGGAGTCTGGTATGAGCAGGGAGTTTGCTTGAGCGAGGGGCTTGGTGCTACCCAAGTCGAGGGAAATAAAACTGCATGGCTGGGTTGGGCAGGACGACTCACCGATTTGAGACCCCCGAGCCAGGAGGGATTGACGGGAGATTATTTAACCGAGGTTCATCCCAGGGCTGAAGCGTTCGTACAAACGCTGGTTAATCGGTTGGAGGTCGGGGCAATGTTTTTTCTCGATTACGGATTTCCCGAGCGAGAGTATTATCATCCCCAAAGACATATGGGAACACTGATGTGTCATTTAAGACATGTTGCTGATGATAATCCGTTGGTCTTTGTTGGCCATAAAGACATTACGACCCATGTAAACTTTACTGGGATCGCGCTGGCAGCGCAGGAGTGTGGTGCAAATGTCCTAGGATATACAAGTCAAGCTCATTTTCTTTTAAATAATGGTTTTTTAGACTTCCTAGAGGACGCAGATTTGAGCGAGCGCGCAAGAGCTTTGAAGTTGATTCATGAGCACGAGATGGGTGAGCTCTTTAAAGTGTTGATCATAGGCTTAGGAAGTGTATGGGATCCTATTGGATGCTTGAGGGGAGATAGAACCCACACTTTGTAAGTGTTAAAAAAGGTAAATGAGTTATTCTTATACAACAACATAACAATATGTCATCAAACAAACACGATGGTTTTTGAAAATGCTTAGATGGCTTGTTTTGATCTTGATTGTGATGGTTTTAATTCAATACTTTGACCCATGGTTAAGGCGAATTAAATTCGGCAGATTGCCGGGCGATTTAACTTTTATATTGTTCAAACGAGTGTGGCGACTTCCCCTTACTTCTGCATTTTTGTTGAGTGTTTTGCTGGAGTTGATTTCTAAAATTATTTAGCTTTTAAAAGCTCCTGAGTATAAAAAAGTAACTTTTCTTTACACAGCATTTGCACAGCGTCTATATGATCTTTGAAATGACTTATCTCTAATTTATGATGTTTGTATTTAAAAAACCAACGCCTGGTGCGTTTAAAAAAATTATCTTAGTGTTTGCGATCTTTGTTGCAATAGGAGTTGCAATCGGGTTGTGGATTTATCGAGCTGAGGTGTTTGGATTGGACACATCGGCCAAGGGCCCTACTGGTGTAGGCATGGGCGGGGGCGGCTGGGGAATGCGAGGGGGCCCAGGAGGCGCAGGCGGCAGAGTTCAGCCAGTGAGTGCTGGAGTTGTAAAGCAAATGGATATCCGAGTAATAGTCAATGCGCTTGGAAACATGGCTGCTTTGAATACAGCAACTGTCAGGGCTAAAGTTGACGCAGAATTAAAAGCCATTCATTTCAAAGAGGGTCAGATTGTCAAAGCTGGACAGCTGCTCGTAGATCTTGACACTCAAAACTTGGACGCTCAAGTCACTCAGGCGCAAGGGCAATTCGACCGTGATAACGCGCAATATAAAAATGCTGTGATTGATTTACAGCGTTACAAAGAACTTTTATCTAAGGACGCTATTGCGGTTCAACAAGTAGATACACAAGACGCGCTTGTCAGGCAACTCAAAGGAACTGTTCTTGTAGATCAAGGGACGCTTGATAATGCCCGCTTGCAACTCTCTTATGCCCACGTCGTGGCCCCAATTTCAGGAAGACTTGGGCTTAAGCAGGTTGAATTGGGCAGCTTGGTGAGGTCTGGGGACGTCAACGGTATTGTGAGTATTACTCAGTTTCAACCTATTGCTGCCGTGTTTGCTGTGCCGGAGAAGTATGTTCCAACCATTCAAAAGAAACTTCACCAAAATGAGCCCTTGCCGGTCGAGGTTTGGGACGCGGAGATGTCAAAAATCCTAGGTAAAGGTAGAGTGTCCCTCACGGATAACGCAATTGATGCTAGTACTGGGACCCTCAAGCTGAAGGCACTGTTGGAGAACAAAGATGAGGCATTATTTCCCAATCAGTTTGCCAATATCAAATTGCAGTTAGATGTTTTAAAAAATGCAATAACAGTTCCAAGCGCAGCAGTTCAAAGAGGTGCGGTGGGGACGTTTGTTTACGTTATCAATGATGAAAGCAAGGTGAGCACTCGCCCTGTTAAGTTGTTGGCGTTAGACGGGGACGCCCAAGCGGTTGAGGGTAACTTAACTCCGGGTGAGCGAGTGGTCTTAGATGGTGCTGATCGCCTGAGGGATCAAAGCAAGGTAGAAGTTGTAAAGACAACCGACGCTAAAGGGCAAACCTTTATGGGCACTGCAGCACCCACTAACCCAAATTCGGCTGATCAAAAAGCAAAGAGTCAGGGAAAGAGTGACTCATCGGCATCGCCCTTAACTTTGCCCTCACCCAGCACGTCTGGTTCAAATGGCTCCAACAGCTCCAACAGCTCAGTTGTGGGGTCGGGAGTTGGGTCGGCTAACACCAATCCACCTAATACTAATGCAGTTGGTGTACCAACAAATGAGGCCAACAATAACGGCGGCGAAGACGGGGGACGCCGTCGTTGGATGGAGCGACTCCCCCCCGAAGTGGTTGAAAAAGTAAAAGCCATGAGTCCTGAGGAGCGAAAAGCATTTTTTCAAAAAATGCGTGAGCGTCGCAGGCAAGAGCAAGGCGAATAGATTGCATCAAAATAGTTTGCTTACATGAACCTCTCTCGTCTTTTTATTCTTCGACCTATTGCCACTTCGTTGCTGATGGCGGCCATATTTCTAGCTGGTCTGCTGGCCTTTCAGCTACTCCCCGTTGCCTCGCTTCCCCAGGTCGATTACCCAACCATTCAAGTGACAACGTTATATCCTGGTGCGAGTCCACAGGTCATAACTTCCTCTATTACTGCTCCTCTTGAGCGCCAACTTGGTCAAATGCCTGGACTTGATCAGATGAGCTCAACTAGTTCGGGAGGGGCCTCCATTATCGTGCTGCGTTTCTCACTGAGCATGGGGTTGGATGTGGCTGAACAACAAGTGCAAGCAGCAATCAATGCAAGTGCAAATTTACTGCCGACCGATTTACCCACACCTCCTGTTTACAGCAAAGTCAACCCCTCGGATGCGCCGATTTTAACTTTTGCAGTAAGCTCACCCTCCCTACCTATAACCCGCGTGCACGATATGGTCGAGAACCGAGTAGCACAAAAAATATCTCAAATATCGGGCGTTGGTTTGGTCAGTATTGCTGGGGGACGCAGACCGGCAGTTCGTGTTCAGGTCAATCCAACGGCTCTTGCTGCGGCGGGATTTTCAATGGAAGACGTGCGCACTGCAATTACAAACGCAAACGTTAATCTAGCCAAAGGTAGTCTTGATGGGCCCCAAAGAGCGTCATCCTTAGACGCCAATGATCAACTAAAGACTGCGGCAGAGTATGAGTCAATTGTGTTGGCATATAAGAACGGGAACCCCCTTAGGTTGCGAGACGTTGCAACGCTTGTTGACTCTGCAGAAAATATTCGTCTCGCCGCCTGGGCAAACGATGTACCTGCTATTGTTTTGAATGTTCAAAGGCAACCAGGCGCAAATGTAATCGAGACATCCGAGAGAGTAAAAAACCTCCTCCCGCAACTGCGTGCATCCTTACCGGATTCGTTGGACTTTGAGGTGATGACGGATCGCACGCTGACGATCAGCGCCTCAGTTAAGGACGTTCAGTTTGAACTGTTGTTGGCTATTGCACTTGTTGTGCTTGTCATTTTTTTATTTCTTCGTACCTCAGCTGCGACGATCATTCCCGGCGTAGTGGTGCCGCTCTCGCTGGTGGGTACTTTTGGGGTGATGTATTTGTGGGGATTTTCAATTAACAATTTAACATTGATGTCATTGACTATTGCAACAGGTTTCGTTGTGGATGATGCCATTGTGATGATTGAGAACATTGCACGCTACATCGAGGATCATGACTGTACGCCATTAGAGGCTGCATTAAAGGGGTCAAAGCAAATTGGTTTCACCATCATCTCCCTTACGTTCTCACTAATTGCTGTGCTCATTCCATTGCTCTTTATGGGGGATATCGTGGGGCGTTTGTTTCATGAGTTCGCAATCACTTTGGCTGTGTCCATTTTGATTTCCGCTTTCATCTCACTGACTTTGACTCCGATGATGTGTGCAAAATTACTTTCCAAACATGTTGAGCCTGTGCAGGGGCACTGGTCTCATCAAGTTGGATCGGCTATTCAAGATTTGATTGATCGATATGCAAAAGCTTTGACTTGGGTACTTGAGCGTCCCGAGAAGACTTTGTGGATATTTTTGTCAACTGTGGTGTTAACTATTGGCTGTTATGCCTGGATTCCCAAAGGATTTTTCCCACTTCAAGATACCGGTGTTATTCAAGGAATCACTGAGGCCACTCAGTCAACCTCTTTTGCTGCGATGGCATCCAAACAGCAGGCCCTAGCCAGGGAGATATTGACTGATCCAGCAGTCAAGAGTTTGACCTCTTTTATTGGCGTGGACGGAGGCAACACAAGTCTAAACTCTGGACGATACACAATCAATTTAGTCCCTAAAGAGGAGCGAGACGATTCATTAGAGGAGATTTTAAAGAGGTTAGATAAACTCAGTCTAAGAGTTAGCGGTTTGGCGCTTTATTTACAACCTGTTCAAGATCTCACGATTGAGGACCGGGTGGCGAGAACGCAGTATCGATTTTTAATGAATGGTCCAAGCGAAAAAGATTTGAGTGTTTGGTCAAAACAACTCATCGAGCGCTTAAAAAACAGACCCGAAGTGTCTCAAATTGCAACTGATCTGCAAGATCTCGGACTTCAAGCTTATTTGCAAATTGATAGAGACGCTGCAAGCCGTTTTGGAGTTTCAATGGCCGCTATAGATAATGTCTTATATGATGCGTTTGGACAGCGATTGGTCTCTACTATCTTTACTCAGAGCAATCAATACAGAGTGGTACTAGAGGTGGGTACAAAGCAGGGTATAAATCTAGGAATAAATCAGTCAAACAATGAGCCCGTGGGTCCTGCTTTGATAGAAAAATTATTTGTGCCCGGCCTTAACGCTCAGCAAATTCCTCTCTCAAGCATTGCAAAGGTGATCGAACGCCAAAGCGCTTTAAGTGTGATGCATGTGGGCCAATTTCCAGCAGTAACTTTGTCCTTTGCTCCAAACAGTGGGTACGCACTGGGCGAGGCGGTCCAAGCGATCAGGGAGGAAACTGAAGAGCTAAGTAAAAACGGGATGCCGCAAAGCATTGAAACTCAGTTCCAGGGGGCAGCACTTGCATTTCAGAACTCACTTTTAAAAACTATCTACCTACTTTTGGCAGCAATTGTCACCATGTATATTGTGTTGGGAGTTTTATATGAGAGTTATATTCATCCAGTCACAATTCTTTCTACGCTGCCCTCTGCTGCATTGGGAGCTTTAATTGCATTGATGATAAGTGGCCACGATTTAAATGTCATCGCAGTGATTGGGATTGTGCTCTTAATTGGCATTGTTAAGAAAAACGCAATCATGATGATTGATTTTGCGCTTGATGCACAGCGGGAGCAGGGGATGAGCGCGAAAGATGCTATTTACAATGCCTGCTTGCTTCGTTTTAGACCCATCCTCATGACGACTCTTTGCGCCATGCTGGGTGCTTTGCCACTCATGTTGGGGACAGGTATGGGAAGCGAGCTTAGACATCCTTTGGGGATTACGATGGTGGGGGGATTGATACTAAGCCAATTGTTGACCCTTTTTACAACCCCAGTTATTTATTTGACTTTTGTGAAGTGGACACAAAAAAGGACCGCGGTTAATGAACGGGTTTCTTGAATCTGACCACAGTTACAGCTGGACAGGCATATTTGTAGTGCGCCCTATTGCAACCACTTTGCTGTCGGCAGGTGTTGCATTGGCCGGTGTTTTGGCATATTTTAATTTGCCAGTTGCCTCCCTACCTCAAGTTGACTTTCCAACGATATCGGTTCAAGCCTCCTTACCAGGTGCAAGTCCAGAGACCATGGCTGCTACGGTTGCAACCCCGCTTGAAAGAAGTTTAGGGGCGATTGCTGGAGTTAACGAGATCACCTCATCCTCTACTTTGGGAAATTCGCGGGTTACCCTACAGTTTGATTTGAATAGAAGTCTAGACGGCGCAGCGCGTGATGTCCAAGCTGCAATCAATGCAACTGCAAGTCTATTGCCAACGGGTCTGCCGAGCCTTCCGTCTTACAGGAAGGTCAATCCTGCTGAGGCTCCTATCTTGCTTTTGGCTCTCACCTCCAGCGTTCAGTCACCTGGACAAATGTATGATCTTGCCTCCACAGTGCTTGCTCAAAGACTCTCCCAAGTACAAGGGGTAGGGCAGGTCCAAATTGGAGGCGGTGCCTTACCTGCTGTGAGAATTGATATCAATCCCGATCGTCTAAGTGCGATGGGTATAGGTATAGAGGACATCAAAAGCGCGGTGAACGCTGCCAACGGAAATAAGCCCAAGGGGGCGTTGGAGGCTGTGGGAAGAAGTTGGCAAATAGAGGCCAACGACCAAGCTGGCTCCGCCGCTGAGTTTGCACCCATCATTGTTCATTATTCAAGCGATGGGCGAGTTGTTCGGTTGTCTGATGTGGCAAACGTTAAAGATTCCGTTCAAGATCTTCGCAACTACGGAGTGTCAAATTCTAAGCCCGCAATCTTGTTAATTATTAACAAGGAGCCAGGCAGCAATGTGATTGAAACTGTAAACAGAGTAAGAGCCTTGATTCCTGTGCTAAAGGCATCCATGCCTGGTTCGGTAGATTTGGACGTGGTCTCTGATAGAACGCCGACCCTAAGAGCCTCTTTGTATGAGATTCAAAAGTCATTGTGTATTTCGATTGCGCTTGTTGTTTTAGTTGTAGGCCTTTTTCTAAAGAAATCCCGTGCCACAGCGATTCCAAGCGTCGCTGTTCCATTGTCCTTATTGGGGACAGTTGGAGTCATGTACTTGCTTGGCTTTAGTCTTAATAACTTGACTTTGATGGCACTTACCATTGCAACCGGATTTGTTGTGGATGATGCAATCGTAGTGCTTGAGAATGTGACACGCCACATGGAGCATGGTCGCTCGGCGATGCAAGCGGCAATACAGGGCACCAAAGAAATCGGATTTACGGTGATCTCAATTAGTTTTTCGCTTGTCGCTGCATTTATCCCCATTCTTTTAATGGGCGGTGTACTTGGACGCTTATTCAGAGAGTTTGCGGTGGTTTTGTCGGTTGCAATTTTGATATCAATGGTGATCTCTCTCACCACAACCCCAATGATGTGTGCTGCGCTTTTAAAAGGTAGAGAGAAGAAATTTAAACCTGATGCCAAGAACATTCTTGAACAAAATGCCAATAGCCAGAATGAACTTGAATATCAGGACAAAACTAACACATGGGCAAAATTAAAGTTTAATTTTAAGCTTAAGGGCATCAACTTCTTGAGATTTTTTAAATGGACTAAGTTTTATTCATATACGTTGAAATGGTCTCTTAGACATCAATGGGTGATTTGGATTGTTTTGATAGCCACCATCGCTCTTAATATCAGTTTATACAGATCTATACCCAAAGGTTTTTTCCCGCAACAAGATACTGGACGAATCTTTGGATCGATAAGAGCTGATCAGAGCAGTTCTTTTATGTCAATGCAAAAGCGCTTGGACGCTTTCATTGCAGTCGTTAGAGCCGACCCTGCAGTAGATAATGTGACTGGTTTTACGGGGGGCGGGCAGCGTAACTCTGCACAAATGTTTATCACATTAAAGCCTAGAGCTCAGCGAACAGACAGTGCTGACCAAGTGGTCGGTAGACTTCGTCAAAAGTTATCTAAAGAGGCTGGTGCAAGGCTCTTTTTAGTTCCTGCTCAAGACCTACGAATTGGTGGAAGGCAATCAAGCTCTCAGTACGAGTACACAATAAAAGCAGATGACTTGGAAAGTCTAAAGACTTGGGAGCCAAAAATCAGACGTGAATTCTCGAAACTAAAAGAATTAGAGGATATCAACACCGATTATGAGGATAGGGGTCTACAAACTTCAATTGTGATGGATAGGGACGCTGTTGCAAGGTACGGCTTAACAGTCAGAGGGGTTGATACGACGCTATCAGATGCTTACTCACAAAAACAGGTTGGCGTTATCTATAACCCTTTAAATCAATACCGAGTAGTTTTGGAGATCGATCCTGAATTCCTAGAGACTGCGGAGTCCTTAAAGCACATTGAATTTGTCAATTCAAAGGGCAGTCTAATACCCTTTTCTACAGTCGCATCGACGCAGTTGACCAATACTGCGTTATCAGTCAGTCACGAGGGCGGCGTACCCTCAGACTCCTTTAGCTTTAACCTTGCAGAGGGTGTTTCCCTATCCCAGGCAAGTGATCAAATTAAACTTGCAATCGATCGCTTGCAAATTCCTGTGACTGTGAGGGGGAGTTTTTCAGGCGTTGCAAATGCTTTTCAAAGCTCATTAAGCACTCAGCCGTTCCTTATTTTGGCTGCTCTCATTACACTTTATTTAGTACTGGGTATTTTGTATGAAAGTTTGCTGCATCCCATCACCATTTTGTCCACTTTACCGTCTGCTGGGGTGGGTGCATTGTTGGCTTTGATGGCTTTTGATACCGAGCTCTCGATTATTGCAATGATTGGAATTATTTTGTTGATTGGCATTGTTAAGAAAAATGCAATATTGATGATTGATTTTGCCTTGGTTCGCCAAAGAAACGGAATCTCTGCAGCTAAGGCAATTTACAAGGCGTCCAAGATCAGATCTAGACCCATCTTCATGACGACGATGGCAGCAATGCTTGGTGCGTTACCCCTTGCCTTTGCAAGCGGAGACGGAGACGAGATGCGCAAGCCCCTAGGCATTGCGGTGGTAGGTGGACTCGTTCTTAGCCAACTTTTGACACTCTACACTACGCCAGTTGTTTTTCTTGCGTTGGAGAGACTTCGCACAAAGTTTCTTAAAAAAGTTTCATCCAGTGCACTTAAACCCATCCAACCTTAATCATTCCAACAAAAGAGCGCGTGAGCAAAATGAAACATTTTTATAACCCCTTTGTTCGATTTATGATTTTTGGGATGGTCTCTCTGTTGAGTGCCTGCGCGTGGCGAATGCCTGAGCACCCTATGGGTGTTCAACTAGAAGTGCCTGCAAAATTTGAAGAAAAGAACTTAAGTTCCAACGAACAAACACAAGTGAAGACTAACATTGGAGCTATGTGGTGGAGTGTTCTCGACGATCCCATTCTCAATGATCTTCAGGATCAGATGGCCAAAGAGAATCCAAATTTAATTTCACTTGCTGCAGTTGTTGAGCAGGCTAAGGCATCAGTTGCCCTGGCTCAAAATAACTTATGGCCTAATCTAAATGCCAACACAAATGTTGCACGCAGTCAAAGTTATCTAACTGCACCATCAGGCACTTATATCAGCGAATCTTTCCCCTTTACTTGGACGCCTGATATTTGGGGGGCACTAGATGCGCAGATCATTGCTCTTAAAGCGCAACAAATGAGTAGCGAAGAGAATTTGAGTATGGCTAGACTTACTGCGCAAGCCACCTTGATGCAGACTTACCTTACCATGCGAAATGTCGAGCGAGCCCAGGCCACCTTACTTGCTGCAGAGGGGGCTTATGAAAAAGCTTTGGAGATCACCCAGTCTAGGTATAGCGCGGGTGTGGCGGCTTCAACGGATGTATCCTTAGCCAAGTTGCAACTGAATAGCACCAAAGCTCAAAGAATAGATTTGGGTATTCAGCGTGCGCAGTTGCTCCACGCCATAGCTGCATTGCTAGGTAAAACACCTTCATCCTTCAAGCTCGACCCAACGGCCACGATAGCCTTACCCATTGCATTGCCGGATATCGTGCCTGGGGAGTTGCTAAAAAGAAGACCTGATGTGAGGGCAGCCATGAGAAATGTTGAATCTGCACAAGCATCGCTTGGTGCTGCAAAGCTTGCTTTTTTTCCAACAGTAACTTTCTCCTCTAGTCTTGGGTATCGGAGCACGCAGTTACCAGGGTTGATTGGTAACAATAATGCATATTGGTCACTAGGGCCCACACTGTCTTTGCCAATTTTTGATGGTGGACAACGCCAAGCTAACAAAAGTAGTGCAATGGCGGTTTTAGACCAGGCAGTTGCAAATTACCGTCAAGTTGCATTGGCGGCATTTCAGGAGGTTGAGGATAATTTAGCAGCTACGTCCCTCCTTCAAGAGGAGGGTGACGTACAAGTGCAGGCACTTCAAGCGGCTCAGAAAAACTTAGCAGCCACTCAGCAACAATATTTATCAGGTACCGTTGGTTATTTAAACGTGATCACTGCTCAAACCAGTGAACTGCAGGCAAGGCGGGCGGTGATGGATATTGAAAATAGGAGGTGGCTTGCGATTACGCAGTTACTTAAAAATCTTGCGGGTGAGTGGGACGCAGCTCAAATTAAACCTCGATCACTTAAGTCCTCAGAGAACCAGTAGTCTGTGGTGTTTTAAAACTCTGAGAAATCATTAACGAATTGGTTTGATTTTTTTAGAAGTTTTTCAATGAGGCTTCTAATGCTTTTAAGCGAGCCTGATCAATTGCTTCACCGATTTGAGCGGCAACTAATCCTTGTTTTATCGCCTGAAGAGCAATTTCTTTATGATCTACGCTTAGGGCTACTTTTTGCATATACTTGATGTGATGCGTAGATTTATCAAGTTTTTCTAAAGCCTTTTTAGAGTCTTCTTTGTCAGAGGATGGTAGGACCAGGCAACGCGCACCCAGGAGTAAATCATCGAAGCGCTCTGGCCTTCTGAGGGCATCACAAACTTGGAGAAGCGATAAGAGCTCATCACCCTTTAGCTGAATTGAATTGCAAAGGGTTGTATAAGTTTTGGCTAGTAAATCAGCCATTTCAATGCATTCTTTTGGAATCCTAAGTGTCTGTGCAATAGGCCAAATGTAGTTGAGGACAGCAAAACGAACAGCAAGCGAAGCACGCACTTCTTTAAAGCGGTCGATTGAGGCTTTTAAAGCATTTAGATGTCGTTCGTCTAGATATTTAGCCTCTATGTTTTTAAAGAGTTTTTGAAAAGCCCCGCAGCTTAAGAGGACAGTAAACATTCTGTAAGGGCTTTCAGCCATTAAACCTTTTGATATTTCCTGCCAAACTCGTTCACTCACCAATGCATCCACCTCGCCTTCATCGCACATTTGCTCTAAAAGGGTCTGGGTTTCAGTTGCAACGGTGAACTCTGGAAAGCGTGCGGCAAATCTAGCCAATCTTAAGATGCGTACGGGATCTTCTTTGAAGGCTGGGGAGACGTGCCTGAAAATTTTGTTTTGAATATCTCTTTTACCGTTGAAGGGGTCTATTAGGGTTCCGTGCTCGTCTTTTGCGATGGCGTTAATGGTGAGGTCGCGGCGTACTAAGTCCTCTTCTAAGGTGATACTTGGGTCGGCATGAAAGACAAAGCCCTTGTAACCTCTTGCGGTTTTACGCTCTGTACGAGCGAGTGCATATTCCTCAGAGGTCTCGGGATGAAGGAAGACTGGAAAATCTTTGCCAACCGGTGTAAAGCCCTGAAAGATGAGATCCTCAGGCGAAGCACCTACGACCACCCAGTCCTTATCAGAGCCGCCAAGACCCATCAACTCATCTCTAACTGCTCCTCCAACAAGGTATGTTTTCATGAGTGTTAAAAAACTTTTGGTTATTTAATGAATGACTTATATTTTGGCCTGTCTGACCCCAAACACTGCGCTGAGAGTTTGGGGGTCAAGAATTCCGAGTTCTTTTAATCCAGGAAACTTGCCGGTATGCACGTTTGGAACTCTCATTGATAAAAGATTGTCTCGGCTCATCAACGTAGGCCCAGGTAGTTTCTCCATCACAAGTGCTTGTAAATAAGAGCTAAAAGGGGGCAGTGCAAAAATGGGTCGATTGTGATTTGAAACTTTACCTGCGAATTCAACCAGTTCTTTTAAACTCAAGACCTCAGGCCCAACGAGCTCAAAGGTTTTGTTGCCAGTTTGAGGGTGAAGCAAAGCGTAAGCAACAGCGTGTGCTACGTCCACAACCCAGACGGGTTGAAATGCGGCATCCGCGCAGGCCAGAGGTATGAATGGAAAAGTTTTTTGAAGCTTTGCAAAAACGTTGATGAATTTATCATCTTCTCCAAATATCACACTCGGGCGCAAAAGGGTGAGGTTGAGTCCCTTAGTTTGAGCTATGCTGTGAAGAGCCTGTTCTCCCCGTGCCTTGGAGCGAAGGTACATTGAAGGTGCGCTTAGCTCAGCGCCCAAGGCGCTGATATGAATCAACCTTTTGATATTCATCTCACTGCATACGTTGGCAATAGTGGCGGGCAAGCGTTCATGGAGTTGTTCAAAACCTTTTTCGTTGCCGTGAAGTATGGCAATGAGGTTGATCACGGCCGTATGGCCTTTCATCGCTCTTTTGAGTACTTCAGGTTTTGAAGGGTCTCCCTCGATAACGTCTACGAAAGGTAAATATTTGACACTTTTCGCTGGAGCGCGCCTGGTCATAACGGTCATCTTGATGCCCAATTCGTTGAGTCTTTCACAAATGTGACTGCCCAAAAATCCAGAGCCTCCCAACATGAGCACTTTATGGGTGGTGGTTATATCCATAGGAAAAATCTTTCAAGTTTGTTTATCGTCGTCCCAGTGATGACCTGAGTGTTCTATCATTTCTTTTGATTCAATTGGGCCCCAACTGCCACTTGGGTAGGTGTAAAGCGGGGCGTCCCCGCTTTGCCAATCATCAATAATTGGTTCAACCCATGACCAAGCAGCCTCTTGTTCATCACTTCTAACGAATAGGTTTAGCCTACCAGCAAGCGCGTCAAGGAGTAGCCTCTCATAAGCTCCGACCCTGTCAGCTCCAAATCTTTGTTCAAAATCCAGGTTGAGTTGAACGGGGGAGAGCATCGGGCCTAGTGGGGTTCTTTGCGTGTGATGGGCTTGTTTTGTTGTATTTTGTGAAGGACCTTGGGCAAATAGATGAAGCGCCATTCCGTCTTGGGGTTGAAGGTGTATGGTGAGTCGATTCGCACTTCCAAAAGGGGTTTGAAAAATGGGGTGAGGTGTTTGTCTAAAGTTGATGACGATTCGAGCGTCTTGCTGCGCTAATCGTTTGCCGGTTCTGATAAAGAAAGGAACCCCTGCCCAGCGCCAATTGTTGACCTCTGTTTTGAGGGCAACAAAAGTTTCTGTTTTGCTGTCCTTGGCAACACCGTCCTCTTGGATATAAGCTTTTACGGCTGACCCAGCTACTGAGCCTTCCATGTACTGTGCTCTAACCAAATCGTGTTTTAAAGATTTAGCGGTCCAAGGCTTTAGAGAGCGCAATACTTTGAGTTTTTCATCTCTAATTGCATCAGCGTGTGCGTTGATAGGGGGCTCCATTGCAATAGCGCAAAGAAGTTGTAGAGCGTGATTTTGAATCATGTCCCTTAATGCACCTGTGCGCTCGTAAAATGGTCCTCGAGATTCGATGCCAATTTCCTCAGCAAGTGTGATTTGAATGCTTGAGACTGACTCTCTTCTCCAGATCGGCTCAAACAACGAATTGCCAAACCGAAGTGCGAATAGATTTTGAACAGATGGTTTGCCAAGGTAGTGGTCAATTCGAAAAATCTGCCACTCTTGAAAAAATCGTTTGACTGTTGCATTAATTTCTTGGTTAGACTTTAAGTCCTGACCTAGCGGTTTTTCTAGAACAATACGAGTGCTGTCACTGTTAAGACTTTGTGCACCTAAATTTTCACAAATAGTTGTAAAGAGTTGTGGGGCAGTTGCAAGGTACATAACCCTTACATCTGACACATGCTCATTGAGTCGATTTTTGAGTAACGCATAGTCAGGTGAGCTTGATAAATCACAAGACTGATAGCGCAGTAGTTTTGCAAACTCACTAAACTCCTCTTTTGTGGGACGTTTCTCTCCCTCAATATTTTGAAAACGCTCGCCAATGAGATTTCTAAATTCGTCATCACTTAGCACATCTCTAGAGACGCCTAAAATTCGACCGCCTTTGGGCAGCGTATTGTGCCGAAAGGCTTGAAAAAGTGCGGGAAGAATCTTCCTCCAAGCCAAGTCCCCAGTTCCACCAAAGAGTACGAGTTGAAAGCTCATATTAGAGGGGTCTCTTTTGTAAAGGGTAGTTGCACATGGAGGGGAGTATTTTTGCAAGTATTGTTTTCTATTAAGTATAGTTTACGGCTTGGATCCTCGCTAGATTTTGTATTTTTTTTAAGGGTTGCTTGATGAATTACAGGCATTAAGTACCTGTTAGCAGATTTTTTCGTTCAAGTCACGCTTAGAAGCAAACATATTCATCAATTTTTTAAAGAAACTTGTCATAATAAACGCCATGAACGATCTAGAAATACTTAAACAATGGACTGTGGTGGTTGCTGACACTGGCGACTTGTCCCAGGTGGCTCAACACAGACCTCAAGATGCAACAACCAATCCCTCATTGGTCTTAAAGGCCTTGCAGATGCCGCAAAGTACAGAGTTGATCAAAACGATTCGACAAAGGTTCCCGGGTTCTTCAATTGATGAGTTAGTGGATCGATTGCTTGTGGCTTTGGGGTGCGAGATTTTGCAATTAATACCTGGGCGTGTTTCAACTGAGGTGGATTCAAGACTTAGTTTTGACGCACTTGCAACTGTCGCTCGGGCAAAGCGGATTATTTCGATGTATTCCAGTGAGGGGGTGGACGCTTCTCGGGTGCTCATCAAAATTGCTGCGACATGGGAGGGCGTTCAAGCCGCTAAGGCGCTTGAGCTTGAGGGTATTCATACCAACTTAACTCTTTTATTTAATTTTGCGCAAGCCGTTAGTTGTGCGCATGCAAGGGTTCAGTTAATCTCTCCCTTCGTTGGAAGAATTTATGACTGGTATAAGAAATCTGCCGGTGCGTCCTGGGATGAGGCAGCGAGTAGCGGCGCAAATGATCCCGGGGTTCGCTCAGTGTCTAATATTTATCGTTTCTTTAAATCAAGTGGTGTTACAACTGAGGTGATGGGGGCTAGTTTTAGAAATATTGGCCAAATCAAAGCCTTATCTGGGTGTGATTTACTAACGATAAGCCCTGATCTTTTGAAGGCTCTGAGTCAATCTGAATCAGTATCTGTAGAGGGCACTGAAGGTGTCGGTGTAGCTGGCTTTACTAGGGCTTTGGATCCGCTAGTAGATGGACGAACCACGGCTTTTGATCCAATGCATGGGATCAATTTAGACCCCTCTCAGGCTCTGCACCATGGGCTCTCGGAATCCCAATTTAGATTGGCTCTGAATGAGGATGCCATGGCGAGTGATAAATTATCTGAAGGCATTAGAGCGTTTTGCTCTGACACGGTCAAGTTGGAACACTTTCTTCAATCTTAATTTGTTTTGATCATTAATTTTTTGGAAATAAAGATGTTAAATCGCTGTGATCAAGTTGCCTCTTGGCAAAAGTTGAATGAGTTAAAAGTTACCAAATCCTCCCTTGACCTTACAAATGCATTTCTAAATCAAGCCAATAGATTTGAGCACTTTAGCGTTGACGCCCCACATGTGTTTGTTGATCTCTCCAAATGTATGTGGGATGAGGAGGTCGAGAATGCATTGTTAGAGTTGGCCAATGAGACTCAAGTTTTTAGTCTTAGAGACGCCCTTTTCAAGGGCGAGTCGATCAATACCACGGAGGGGAGATCCGTGATGCATTGGCTACTGCGCACCCCAAAAGGTACTCAAATACCTGCGGGGCTTGGGAGCGCTCACGCAGAGGTTTTAACTACTTTAGATGCATTTTTGTCTTTTGCTGAGAAGGTAAGGTCTAATGACTCAATAACCGATGTGGTCAATATTGGCATTGGTGGGTCGGATTTGGGACCGCAGATGGCTATTCGGGCGCTGGCTGAATACGTCACTCCTACAAAGAGTTTTCATTTCATTTCTAACATAGACGCACATGAAATCGCAGGCGTCTTGGATAAATTAGATCCTAATAAAACTTTGTTTTTAATATCCTCGAAATCTTTTACTACAATTGAGACGATGACCAATGCGCAAACTGCCAAGCAGTGGTTTATCAATGGGGGTGGTAAAAACATTGATCAACATTTTGTTGGCTTGACCTCAAACGTTTTACTTGCCAAAGAGTTTGGAATAGTTACTACGTTCGGATTCTGGGATTGGGTGGGTGGGCGTTACTCGATGTGGTCATCGATTGGTCTAGCGATTGCCATTGCGATTGGAGCAAAAGCTTTTAAAGAGTTTTTGCAAGGTGCCTTTGAGATGGACGAGCATTTCAAATCTGCTGAGCCTAAAGATAACTTACCCCTTAAGCTTGGTTTGTTAGATGTTTGGTATAGAAATTTTCTTAACTATAAATCAAGAAACATTGCCCCATATCACAGTGCACTCTACAGATTACCTGCCTACCTGCAGCAACTCGATATGGAGAGTAACGGCAAGAGTGTGGATAAGTCTGCTCAAGGGCTCAGCTACGGGACTGCCTCGGTTTTATGGGGTGAGCCTGGGACGAATGGGCAGCACGCATTTTTTCAAATGTTGCACCAAGGCACCGATGTTATTCCGATTGAATTTATTGCAGTCAAAACGCCTAGTCACGCACATACAAACCATCATGAATTGTTGCTCGCCAACGCGCTCGCCCAGGCCCAGGCCTTTATGGTTGGTGATGCAAATGAAAACAAGGCCAGATACTTTGCTGGTAATAGGCCTAGCATGTTTACGATTTTGGAGCGTCTAACACCAACTTCTCTTGGTGCCTTGATCGCTTTATCAGAGCACAGAACCTTTGTTGCTGGAGCAGTGTGGGGAATCAACTCTTTTGATCAATACGGCGTAGAGTTAGGTAAGACGCTCACGCTTAATATTATGAAGCAGTTCACAAATTCAGAATTCACAAATCTGGATCCTTCAACTCAGGGGCTTTTGCGCCGTTTGAGATAAAAATGTCGATTCATCCGATTCAAGATTTTGTATTTGATTTTGGCGCCGTCATTTTTGAATGGAATCCAATCAAACGCATTGAGCAGCACTTTAAGGGTGAGTGGCACGGTTTTAAAAACTCTGCTGAACTTGCTAAGAATATATTTGGATCTCCCACCTGGCAAAGTTTTGATCGGGGTGTCCTCAGCATGACAGATGTGATTAAACAAAGTTCTGAGAAATTAAATATCGACCATGATCATTTGCGAGACCTTATCGCGCCTATCGGCGAGGATTTAGCTCCGATTGAATCATCCATTCTTATTTTGGATAATTTAGTTCAAAGAAAGAAGGGGGGCGAGGAGATCAGGCTCTTTTACTTATCTAATATGCCTGAGCCATATGCACGGGCTTTAGAGCGTAGGCATGAGTTTATTAAATGGTTTGATGCAGGTATATTTTCTGCTGATGTTAGGGAAGCTAAACCGGATGTGAAAATTTACCAACGTTTGTCTGAAAAGTATAAATTAGAGGCTGCAAGGACACTGTTTATTGATGATCAACTACCCAATATCCAAGCCGCGGAATCTCTTGGTTGGATAGGGGTGCATTTAGAATCACC
>Ga0164296_1002591_pt1 | contig 17756 bp, 20 predicted proteins | sample GEODES057metaG_FD_113533 | JGI IMG/M metagenome (GOLD analysis project Ga0164296, IMG submission 113533) | Dystrophic lake water microbial communities from Trout Bog Lake, Wisconsin, USA - GEODES057 metaG | ecosystem: Environmental > Aquatic > Freshwater > Lake | place: USA: Trout Bog Lake... | reverse complement strand
ACTCAACCAAGATAACGATCAGATTAAGAAAATAATTTCTATCTCAAATAATATCAAAGACTACATAAATGTTATTATATCACCAATAATTCCAAGTTATTGGGCAATATGTAAAGATTACCCAACAGATCATCAATTTTTATTACTAGATGAACAACTAAATGTAGACCGTAAAATAGATTTAAAATGGAGCAATATATGTAATATTTTTCCAGAATTAGAAGAACTTTTATTAGATGCAGGATTAGAACCATTTATAGGAATAACATACGCTAGCAATTTTGAAAAACATAGACATATACATTCTAAGAATGCTCGTTGGAATATATGTATAATAAGAGAAACTAGTGATCCGTCATATGTTGAATTTTACGACATAAAAGATGAAAATCTTAGACTAAAAGACGACGAGTTGTTTAATATTAGAGAGTTCGGATCTTTAGATTCGTCTATAGAAACTATAGTTTTAGATAGTTTTCTTGTATCGCCTGGAGATGTTTATGCATTTAATGTCGAAAAATATCATTCTCTGCGAAATAATGATGAAAAAAATAAAGCAATGTGTTTTATATTCTATTTAAAAGATAGTAACTCTAATAATATAAACTATCTAACGCAAAAATTACTATAAATTTCTAAATAATATACCGCTTTTGAGTAAATTTAATTTCTCCGATGGTACATTCTTTGGTATATATGCGTTCATTCCATTACCAAATTCCCAATAATATCTGTCATCTTTTTCTTTTAAATCTCTAGATGATATAGAACGAACAAAATAATTAAGTGTTACTCTAGGATATTCTCTAGAGCAAAAATCATGCCAAGTAATATCACTTTCTCCACAAAATAACATAGCACTATTTGGTTTCCAACTTATTTCTTTAACTAGAGAATCTCGATCTTTTGATTTGTATAAAAAAGTCCCGGTACTGTTTTCCGGATAGAGGTAAACTACAATACTTATTGTCTTATCACTAGATTCATCATGTATTTTTTGGTAACCAGTATTAGGAGGTAATATATGAAATGTTGGAAAAGAAACATATTCATTATGTTTATAATGATTAGGATATAGATTTGTTATATCTGTTATATGATCTAATATTTCTGTATTACTTTTTAGTATAATATCAAAAACGTCATCACCAATTATATCTAACACCTCCGCCAACGTTAAACAATCGTTAGATGTAATAGTTTTATCTCTATATGTTTCTTGTAATTTTTTAGAAGCATCCCATATTTTTTTAAAATCACTCTCATCAAAAAATTTATCTATAATTTGATGTTTCCATGGATCTGTTATCATCGGTGATTCTAAAATATTTTTTATCATACATAATCCTGATCTGGAAAATCAAATGCTATTCTATGTAACAATCTAGTAGCGATTCCTTCAAATGGCCAACGCTTATGGATACCTAACCATTGTTCTGCAATAACAACATCGCCGTCATCCCAATCATGATGATAACAATATTTCTCTTGTATAGTATGTTCAGCTAATGGATCCATTATTTTTCTGCTTTCTTCAACAGACATTCTCTTAAAATGACTCATTTGTAAAAATGGGAAAAACAATCCTGTCTTCCCTGCATTGTTTGTATGTACTATATTTGGTGTATATGTATCAACAGGAATACCATCTCTTTCATCCTTCAATGAAAGTCCTGTCATACATATTATTTGCAATGTAGATAATTTATCTTTCATTTCCTGACTTAGATCATTATAAGACATTATATTATTATTCCAAGATGTCCTAGATCCTTTTGTGCCCTTTACACCGTATAACCATATGATGGGAGATCGAGTCTCCTTCTGTGGTTCATTACAATGCCATAACATTTCGTCAACATAACCTGCTATGCCCGGAAATCCATGTTCGTTTAGCTCGCCAGTAACTCTCTGTATAGTTCCCCCAGTGCCTTCTACCCAAAAATGATGATTATTTGGATCGTGTTCTCTTATAAAAGGCTGTGGATTTTTAAACATATTAGCAATACGCAATTCATCATCTATTGTTAGTGATTGATTTTTAGCTACTACGCAAGTATTATTTGCTATCAGCTTAGCTATTTGATTTATATCTTCTTGCGTCGCTGTTTTAAAATCAAAATTATCTAAAATAACCGTCCATCCATTGTCATGTAAATGGTATTGCATGTGCTTTCCCTCGCTATCTAAAGATATTTATTGACGGAAAACAAGCTGATAAATATTTCAAAAGGAGCAACATTTGGTAGTCGCAAACGAATATGTGATAGAATTGCCGGAAGTCAAATATGATAAATTAAAACTAAAAGAAATATGCGATTCGGCAGATAATTGGGATACAAAATCAGTATCTGTTGATAAGAAAGATACTATGTATTACGTGCTTTCTGGCGATATAATCATGGAAAATGATTATATCAAAGAACTAATTTCAATCTTTTCACCTGCTTTAAAAATTGTAAGAGCTGAGATACTCAGAATGCCACCCGATGGTGGATTAGATGCACACCTAGATGCAGTTAGACAAGCTGTTATTATATTTCCGATACAGCCGGAAATATTTGCTCCTATCTATTATGCTGAGGGGACTTATCAAAATCCAACAAAAATATTATATGAACACTATTATAGATGTCCTACTATAGTCAATGCACAAATACTGCATGGTGTTAGAAATGAATTAAACACCAGAGATGCTTTACAAATTTCCCTATTAGCACCTTGGGGAGATATTTTAAAATTACACGCTGAAGGTAAAATACTGTCGTGAAACATTTTTTTGAATCAGAAGCTCGATTTTTAAAATTAGATATCGATTTCCCTCATAAAGAAATGCTAAAAGAAGCAAATAAATTAAAAGACAGATTTGTATATCACAGAAGTGACGATTCAAAGGGCTGGAAATCTCTAACATTATACGGGTTAGGAGAAGACAAAACCGGCGGTTGGAAAACATACGGATACAGCAGTGGACAAGATGCGGACAAAGATATGCACTGGACAAAAGCAGCATACGAATGTCCAACTACACATGATTTTTTCTTAAATAGATTTCCCTCTAAACATTATGGTAGGGTTAGATTTATGCTATTAGAAGCCGGTGGTTACATCGGATTACACAGTGACGGTAATACACGATTATTAGAAAACATAAACCTGGTATTAAATAATCCTGAAGGGTGTACATGGTATTGGGGAGACGATCATCCTAATCTAGAAATGAACGACGGTGATGCATTTACTATAAATGTAAGTTATCATCATCGTCTTGTCAATACAAGCAACCAAGATAGATATCATATCATAGTGTCAAGATATGATTCTACTGAAGAATGGAGGAAAATTATAGACGATGCTGCTAAAAAAGCTAACATACACGGAAGATACATTACACTAAACGATTTACCGTAAATAACGATATACTAATGTTCTATCTAATCTAATATTTTATTAGAATACCATTCGTTGAGATGCCATGCTGGCGATTTTAAAAAGTTAATATCAGTTAAATTATATTCCGATACTTTACCTAACAAAATCCTGTCTCTATCAGAAGAAAAACCATCAGCTGCCCTAGTAGTCAACATCAATATAATTTCTGGATTTTTATCTTTCAATTTTCTTATTAATCTATTCTCACATGCTATACGATATTTTACACTTTGAGATTGAGATCCAGAAACATAATTAAAAAGATTACTTAGATTTATTAAAGTTTTTTTGTTAGGTTCTATCCAATCGATATCATAATTTGAAGTATAATCTATCAATTCAAAATCATATTTTAGCTGGCGTATTTTATTCCAAATTTCATGCCAGGAAGTAAATTTTGAAACAAATTGATTCCATTGACTGTCAACTTCTCTAATATAATCTTCATTTAATTCTCTAAATCCATTTGGTAATCTAGGAATATTTTTCTTATAAAAATCTGTATAATCTTTACCATCCCAATTCCTAATCATTTTTTCCATAAAAGTTAAACAACTTAAATTTATATCAGTAAAAACTACTTTAGTATCTAAATTGTAATCTAATAATATAAGATTTTTAATCCAATTAAACCCAATACCGACTGTTATATACTGCTCAACAGGTCCGTCAAAATCTATCCTATCTAACACTCTATCAGAATTCCATCCTGCAAAAAAATTATTACAAAAGAATTGATCATAAAATACTTCTGGAATATGCTTTATAAAAACATGATTATATTCATAATAAAAATACCGCTTATTATTGCGTATTTTTTCTCCTAGATCAACCAATGTTTTTCCATTGTGCAGAGCCTCGGCTAAGATATTCCACCCGTGTGATTTTCCTGTATATTCTTTTAGTATGTTTCCGGGTTTTATATATGTTGGTATTTTTTTCTCACCATATAAAAAATCAACACTTTTTTCTGGAAGGAACTGTGTATGTTTATCTTCTGTTGCTTTACCTATATCGGGACAACCTAAGGATCTGTATTCTAATAAATTGACTATATAAAACTGATGATGTAATTCATAATAGTATTCTTCTCTATCTAATATATGTCCAGCTAGGAAAAAGTCTTCTTTGCATTTGTCTTCAATTGCTTGGAATATTCGATCAGATCTTTTAAAAGAAGTTCCTGAGGCGATTACTACTGCATATCTATAATCCTCTGCTGATCTTAAAAGATCGTCTTCGTCGCTTCCTATAAAAATATCATAACTATGTTGATTGATCTTAAAAATCATAAAATCTGATAGATTCTTTGATATTTCTCTAGACCAACCATCTTGACAGGAATCATGATTATCGACTATGCAAAATAATATATCTTTTTGGTTCTTTTTTATGAATTTATCAACCATATTACTTCCACCTTGGATACTTGTTTATGGTTTCCCAAAATGCATCTGGGAAAAATTGCCAGACTGTTTGCTGTGTTCCCCTGTATTGCATGTCTTTTATTCGTCGCATCTGTCCGGTTTTTTCCATTTCTGGTCCAAATATGCGATGTACAAGACGCTGTGTTCCGCTTTCGTTTTCGTTAGAAGTTATGTATAAACTGCTGCCTTTTGGTACCCATTCCAAACACGCAGGTATTAAAAACTGCGATGTTACATTCTGGTGTGTCACAATGCTCTTTACTGTCCTACGCCCACCGATACCGACAGCATCTTCTATCCTATCTGCACTCCTAGGTAACAGATCTGAAAACACACAGGTCCTAGCAGCTATCCTGTAACAATTTTCACCCATCTCATCAAATGAATGCGCTGCTACACTGCCTACTGCATTATCATTATAGTATAATATCCAAACTTGCTTTTCTCTTTCGTTCTTAAAACTGTCAATCAACATCTTCTGGCTGGCATTGTTTACGAACCCTTTTGCAGCTGCAATCGCATAAAATCTTGACAAATCTAGATCTTCTGTCCAAGTTATTATTTTATACATTGTCTAGATTTAATACCTTATCTATGAAATCATTTGGATAATTATTTCTAAAACTTTCCCAACACAATCTATTCATCGTTTTCCAAGGCTGTGGTTTATCCCATTCAATACCTAATGTCTTCAAATTTTTCCTTATCTCATCTTGTCGTGTAGTGTGTATATGACTCTCAACTTCTTTTATGCTGATATTTTTTTCGTTTTTATAATACGTGAAAAAGTAATTGATGCTTTTCAATCTTCCGTTGATGAGGAAATAACTGCTGGGGTGCATAGAATACTTACGCAATCCTAAGCTACTATGGGCGTTTATTATAACTATCATCTGCTCTTGCCAATCAGCTAATACACCATCAAAATTACATTTTCTGTCCAAACTGCGTTGCCAAAAATCTGATCCATCAATCCTTAGATATATTTTCCTTTCCTTGTAATCTATATCAAGTATCTCAGGCACTAAATCAGGATAATTTTTTTGCATGAGGGAGAGAAATTTTACCTCTCTCTGCCATTTTTCATCCATTTTTTCTGGATCAACTACCTGATTTTGACCTTTATGATATACTCCGTCGTTGAAGTACCACTGCACAAAAGTTTTCTTATCGTGGCTTATCAGGCTAGTATAGATTAGATTATTGCGACATAATCCTTTCCCAGGAACATCATTGTAGTAGTATTCATAATCCATACACATAATTATCCAAGAAAAATTGCAGCAATTAAATTCTTTATAAGTAATCAATGTCCATCATCCAAGATACTGTGTCACTATGTGAGCATTGCTATAGACATGTTCCTGCAACACGTTTTGAGAGAGATAACAAGATGTGGTTAGGTAAAACATGCAGCGAGCACGGATATCACGAGACACTGATAGAGATAGATTCCGATTTTTATAAAAATCAGGCATACGAAAAGAGGAAACCTAGCTCATACTGGCTCGATATCACTAATAGATGCAACTTAGATTGTCCGCATTGCTATCAAATTCCAGTGAATAGTTCACGGGACCCATCTATAGATTCTCTATTAGAGAAGATACTGTCATGGCCGGATGATGGATTACCGGTATCTCTCGTGGGGGCCGAACCAACTGTGAGGAGAGATCTTGCTGATCTCATACTGGCTATACAGCAGTTGCCCATCAAAGGAAGAGATATCGTTATAGTAACTAATGGTATAAATCTAGGGAAGCTAGCATATGCACAGAGATTTAAGGATATAGGAAAACTACATTGGACTATAGGACTAAATCATCCAGAATACAACGGCGGAGTTATAAGAGAAAGACAGATGCAGGGTGTAGAAAACTGCATCAAATTGGGATTAAAAATAAAAAACTTCACATATACGCTAGCTAACCTTGAACAGTTAGATTATGTTCTAGAAGAGATGCAAGATTTTAATAAAAAAGGTATCTGCGACAATGCAAGGATACAGGTTGGTGTAGATATAGGAAGAACACCTTTGGAGAAGCACAGAGAATACTATCTTTCTGAGCTCGTGCAGGCAGCTAAAGATCTGTGTATAACTAAAAATTGGACTTACGAAGCATCAAATGTTGAGGGGAATCGCACACATTATGCTGTGAAAATAAATGGCGTAAGGCATAAACTGATCAAATGGTGTGATGTAAGGACTATCGATCTAGAGGAAGTACAGTCAGAATCGTGGGCAGACCTTCTCTCAAACAAGCCAATGTCAACACTGCTCCATCAGGTAATCCTAAGAGATCGTGCTATCAACAATAATCTGCCATTGTTAGATACTATACCTGAGAAATACCAGAGGAGCTACAATGGATAGTGTCAAAGATACTGTAGGCTTATGCGAACACTGCTACAGGCACGTTCCGGCTAAGAGATTTGTAAGAGACGACAGCATCTGGCTCGGCAAAGAATGCCCCGAACACGGATATAGCGAGCATCTGGTAGAACCAGACGCTGAATTTTATCTGAACTATGATTACGTTAGACGACCTTTGGAACACTATCTGCTAGAAGTCACCAACAAATGCAACCTAGCCTGTCCACACTGTTACCAGATGCCCAATAATAGATCAAGAGATCCTTCTATAGAGAGTCTGATCAAGCTGATAGATAGATGGCCCGATGACGGATTTTCGATGTCTCTCTGCGGAGCAGAGCCTACCGTTAGGAAGGATCTGCCGGAACTAATCGTAGCTATCAGGAACATGCCTAGGAAATTTAGGAGGCTAAGCATACTAACCAACGGTGTAAATTTATCTGATTACGAATATGCGAAAAGCTTCCGAGACATAGATCAGCTATGGTGGACAGTAGGATTAAATCATCCAGACTATCAGGGAGCCGCTGTGCGTAAAAAGCAACTACAAGGGATGAAAAATTGCGAAGATCTAAATATGTTTATAAAAAATATCAGTTACACGCTATATGATATGTCACAGCTAGAATATTGTCTGCTAGAAATACAGGAATTTGGCAAAGAAAAATGCCAACAATATAGGATACGCTGCGGTGCTGACATAGGCAGGACACCGGGTGGGCCAAAGATATTCTTATCAGATTTAGTCAAAGAAGTTAAATCATTCTGTAAAAAATACGACTGGAGTTTTGAACAAGAATATACCCAATCAAACAGGTCACATTTTTCAGCCTACATAAATGGGTTGTGGGTCAAAATCATACAGTGGCCCGATGTTAGGACTTTAGATTTATCTGAGGTACAGACAGAATCTTGGTCAGACATATTATTAGGAAAGCCATTGTCACCGTTAGTGCATCAGGTGATCTTACGAGACGGTGCTGTAAATAAAGGGTTACCACTACTAGACACTATACCAGAGGAGTATATAAACAACTATGGCAATACGAGGAATAGGTAATATTCCATACATTGATATGGAGAAATATTTAGATATGGATGCGTTTGATGCGATGCAGCCCGAAATCATCCGTGGATTCGCTGAGGCGAGAGAATATGCTAAAGAAGGCACATGGATGAAACCAGGATTTGAACTAAAGGATATGAGCTATAGGCATAATTGGAAACCTGTTTACCAGGCTATGGAAGAGTTTATAGCACTACCCGACGACGATCCTATCAAAAAGGGAGGTATTGATCTTTTCAAGGATATCAAAAATTATAAGCAGAGGAATAAATTTACTCGCTACATAAAGATGGCGCTAGGTGCTTATGATCCGTATATCTATTATTTCTTATGGGAGGAGGGCAGCTGGGATGATCGCACAGCGGCTCGTAGGCTGACCGAGGAAGCTGCTTATTTTCCAACTGTAGTTAGATGGGTTGAGAAAATGATCACAGATGATATATTTGAACACATCGGTCGCGTGATCTTCTTCTATTGCGAAGCAGATGGGATTCCCTTTGAACACAGGGATCTAGATGCCAAGAATGGTGTTTTTAGCAAAGACTACTATACACCTCACCGGAATGAATTCATACACATACGGCCAAATACTAAAAAAGCATTTTATGTATGGGACCCCGATGATAAAAACAAGATATACCTAAATACTAGGGCAGCATGGTGGAACGACCAAGACTTCCACGGCGGTGAGAAGATCATAGAACAGAGCTATAGCCTTAGGATAGACGGTAAATTCACAGAATCTTTCCGTAAAAAATTAGGAATATCTCATTTGGAGTCATACTAATGATTTATCTAGGAAACATAAGAGAATGGATTACAGCTGAGATGATGGAACACCTAGAAAAAAGTGACGGAGATACTACCCCAGTCTGGCAACCAGAACGATGGACCGGTCGTCCCGAATGGGAAGAAGCTCGAGAGAAGGCTAGACCTGGTTATGCACATCGCAATCACGATTTCCAGCAATTTAATTCTAAATCAAGAGACATGCAGGATTTTAAATTTTCTCTACCAGATATCCCTGGAGACGATCGCGAAAAACTTTGGTGGTTTGTCAAATTATTGCCCGGACAAATGCAAGCTATGCATTTTGATCCACATCTAATAGAAACCCCAAATCCACAGCGTTATACCGTCTTTATGCAGGATTTCCAACCTGGACATATATTTGTATGGGATAACAAGATGATATCAGACTATAAAGCAGGTGACCTGTATAGATGGTCAGACCCTATGTGCTACCACGGATGTGTAAACATAGGTTATAAAACACGTTACACTTTCCAAATAACAACTTATGGCAACTGATATCCTAATAGATGCAACATAAATTTTGGTTTCAATCCTGCATTGATTCCGCTATGCCATTCTCTATGATTTTTCCAACCGACTATAGAACCTTCAGGTTCGTTTATTAGATAATCATTACCTAATATAAAAATATGTCCAAATGTAGGAGGTTCTACAAAGATGCTAAATCTATGTATCTCACCTTTCGATAGATATTCTTGTTCATTATCATCAACGTCCCAATGCCATGGTGCAAAGTATCCAGGATCAAGCCTGCTGATCCAAGACCTAATATGATCAATTTTCAAATGAGAGCATATCTGATCAATTATATCGTTTGGGAAATGTTTGCCTGGGTAATAATTAGTCCATCTGATAGCATTAGGATTGAAGCATGCTTCTTGCCAAATTTTATATATTTCTAAATATCCGGGTGTAGCAAGTTCCCACCTCGACGGATCTGTTGTTATTGATATTCCTGTTTGATGTAATAGATTGCTAGTCACATCAACCCAACTAATTTTATTATAGGTACCTAGACGATTGAAACTAGTCATTAAATATCCTCTTATAAAATGCAGGCAACGGATCACCTGGCCATTTTAGATGGGTCGATAGCGTCCTTTTAAAAAATATCTCAAAATCTACTATACCGTCTGTAGTGGCTTCATCGAATCTAGGTGCAGACTGTTTTCCTAACATTCCTGCTATCTTCTTCTTTTCCAAATAACGTTCTTCACGGCTTAAACAAGAATAAAAATCAAAAGTTTTCATCCTATTATCTTGATCAAAGAAAAAGCAATGAGGGTACAATGCCATTTTATAATATCCAGCATCTACTATATCTTTTAGAATACAAAACATCTGTTCTTGCCAACCTGGATAATCATTGTCTAAATCTCTACCATTGCCGTAGAGTATATCGTTTACTGTACCGTTATTCCATTCTATAACTATCTTCATATTGCTAATATCTATATCGTATATCTTAGGAGCCCATGGATAATCTTTAAATATATCGAGATGCTTTACTTCTCTCTCAAAGAAAAATTCCATCAATTCAATCGTTAGACGCTCGTCACCGTTTTTTTGATAGGGACTGTTTATGTCCCAACTCATGCACATCATGTCTTTATTTGGACTTACAAAGGGAGTATATAACATATTAGATGCACCTAATGATTTGTATATCGGATCTATCTTATAATAATATTCCCAACTACTAATATCGATCATAATATCTCCATTGTAAATCCGCTGATGAGTCTAGATTTTAAATCATCAATAGCTGACTTTTCTAACCTAAATGTTACTTTATTTGTAGAAAATTTAAAATCATCTATCAAACCTCTCTTATTTGCTCGGTTCAACCAAGTACTAAGTGTATTATCAAATAAGAATCTAGCATCGTCTTTGCTATATCCAGATGATGATAATATAATGCTTACTGGGTCATGTAATAACCTCTCATCTAATAGTTTTCTAACCACTATTTGTACTCTAGCACAGCGACCAAAATTTGTAGCAGTATGTAATCTTCCAGCATCCATTAGATACCAAAATCCATCTGTCATTAACTTATGCATTTTTTCATTTTCTAAATCAATAAGATAACTGCTTTCTTCTTGTAAATTTAAATGATATCTATCATCTATATCTGCATGAATTTGATATGCAGAACCATACTTTAATATAGCTATTCTAGCTTCTCCAATAGCAAACGGTAATGTAGCTAGAACATCTTCCCACACTGTGCCTTTAAACTCTGGTTTGATTTCCCAAGGATCGTAAAAATATCTATTCATTGGTTGGTTTATTGTATATCTAAAATCCTCACTTGGTAAGGATTTTAGTGCAAGATCTATTAAATTTTTAGATACTTTCAAGTCTAGCTTTTGCAACATTGAAATATTTATTTGCACTGAAGAACCCTATAAATATTTCAATGATAATTTATAATTTTGACGGGGTAGAAATACCTTTTGATAAAAGCTGGAATGCTATTGCAATAAGTCTAAGCGGGGGTGCTGATAGCACCTTATTAGCGTATATACTATGTAATATCATAACAGAAGAAAATCTAAACATACAAGTACACATTATATCACATGTTAGAATGTGGAAAACAAGGCCGTGGCAAGGACATGATAGCAAACGCATATTTGATTGGTTATCTAAAAAATTTACAAATATAAAGTTTATAAGACACGAAAATTTCATACCCCCGGCGATGGAGTGGTATAATACAGCATATATTATAAAAGACGAATATGGTAAAATGACTGCCGGAGACATCATAGAATTACAATCATATGCTGAATATATCTGTTTCTATAATAATATAGATGCTTATTATAATGCTGTAACTAGAAACCCAAAAAATGTTGACTTTAAAGGAATGGATAAAAGAGATGTTGACCCAAACGAGGATAATCAGCATCTCATGTTGATGACACACATGGGTAAAATAGCATCTCATCCTTTTAGATTTACTGAGAAATCTTGGATATTAAGTCAATATAGGAAATTAAATCTTATGGAACTCTTTGATATTACCCGCAGTTGTGAAGGAGAATTTGAGTGGTTAGATTACCAATCATACAAATATGGTCAAATAGTTCCAACATGTGGTGAGTGTTTTTGGTGTAAGGAAAGAGCGTGGGCAGTTGATCAATCAAAGTAATACATTTTGTATGCATCCATTTACTGGGCTAGCTACTAGAGAAGACGGGTCTATTAAGGTCTGTTGCCGAAGTCATCCTATTGGAAATATTACAGAAAATAATCTAGAAGAGATCTGGAACAATGAAAACATGCGGCGTATACGACATCAAGTTCTAAATAACGAACGCCCCCAGGAATGTAGTCCATGTTTTGTATTAGAAGATCAAGGAGTTGAATCACTAAGACAACGGCATATTAAAGGAGTAATCCCAGAAGCAAGGATCAATAGATATCCTAATGCGTTGAATCAGCTTAGAAAAGATTACACAATGCCTTTTGAGATACCAACTATGGAGATAAAGTTAAACAACCTTTGTAATCTAAAATGTCGCATGTGTCAACCTACTGATAGTACTAGCTGGGATGACTGGAGCGAGGTTGAAGAATTTTATAAAGAAGAAGGCAACTACATGGTAGATGCTATAAACAAATTAGGATTAAAAAAGAAACCATATTTAGATAAGTTTGAAGACAATCCTAACTGGTGGGAAAGCTTTGAAAAGATTATACCTTATTTCCGCAGAGCCGAATTTGCAGGTGGTGAACCACTTATGGATCCACAACATTATCGTATATTAGATAAGCTTGCACCATATGGAGATCAGATAGAAATCAAGTACGCTACTAATCTAACTACATTAGGTATAAAGGGAGGAAGAAATATTTGGGATTATTGGCCTAAATTTAAAAGTGTAGCAGTCAACGTAAGCATTGATGGATTAGACGATGTATATGAGCATATTAGAGGAAATTCTAATTGGAATACTATAGTTGAAAACATAAAAATCATACAAAAAATTCCTAATATTTCTAGAATAGTTGGATCTGTGTGTGTACAAGCAAGCAATATAATGTCCTTAGATAAAATAATAGAATATTTTCTAGACGATATAGGGATAGTATTTTATTCAAACAGAGTCGAACATCCAAACTTACTTTCAGCACAGGTGCTACCTAATGATTTAAAAAAAGTAGCTATTGCAAAATTAGAAGACATCAAACCTCGTATTAAAAATTTTCGGTTAGTAAAAGAACATCCAATATTATTAGACATCACGCTAGGACTTATACAAGATAATATAAATTATCTAAACGGAAAAGATCAAAGCCATTTATGGTCTAAGTATTTAGAGTTTAATCAACGACTAGATAAGACTAGAAATCAACGTCATATTAGTCATTTTGTACCGGAATTTTTAGACTATGTATAAGATAACCAGCCGCTGGCCTCATCAAGATAAGATAAAAATAGAATGGAATTTAGGAAAACGCTGCAATCTAGATTGTGCCTATTGTCCAGAATACATACACGATAATCATAGTCCCCACACAGACATAGAAAATCTTAAAAATACAGTGGTGGTTTTAAACAAATTAGAAGCTCCTGTGCGTCTGAGCATAACAGGAGGCGAACCTAGCGTACACCCTCGCATAGAAGAGCTTCTAGCTGCTATACACGCTGCTGAGAATATTACTTGGGTAAGCATGACTACCAATGCTACTAGGCTCGCAAAATGGTATGAATCACAGCAGCACATTGTTGATCAATATGTCTTTAGCCTCCATTTTGAAAAAGACTGGGAAAGATGCCTAAACAATATAATGGAATTTGAAATGCTGAGGACTAACAGGGTGCTAGTACACATAATGGCTCACCATAAGCACATGGATCACGTTAGGACAGCAAAACGAGATCTAGAAATTTTAAAGATACCCTATGCTGTGAGGAGGATACGCTGGACCGAAGGCAACCACGATTTATTTGACGATATGCGATATCATCCCGATGATCTAGAATGGATCAAAAATTCAACTGCTACGATATGGCCAAACTGCACAATAGATGACATTGAAGAAATGCACGCTAACGATATCATTAAATTGCATATGAATCAATTTAAAGGATGGACCTGTAATGCAGGATTGGAAAGCCTGATGATAAACTGGGATGGCGAAGTACATCGCGCTACTTGCAGAGTAGGAGGTAGTTTAGGAAATATATATGATGGTACTTTCCAAAAACCTGTGGATCCAATAGTATGCACACGCAATTGGTGTACTTGTTCGGCAGATATACCTTTAACTAAAACAAGTTATTCTTGATTATTTGAAAACTGACCTTCAATAGAGATAAAAGGACTTGCTTTACTACACATCAACATACAGACTAAAGATCCGTGGTTATTCCATTTTTCCTGCCATATAGTTTGCCATGATAGAGAGTTCATTATTTCTTTAATTCCTACATCTCGAGCATTTAGATTATCAATTCCGCCCATCTCACTTATTATTTCATATACTTGTTTCTTTAATTTTATTCCGAGAGAATTAACTGATGTTTTCTCGTTATATAACCCATATTTGCGCAATATAGATTCATCGTAACTAGTATATAAAAAAGATGATAATATGCAACAAGGTAACATAGTTAGATGTGCATCTATGTAAATACTAGAATTGTCATCCTTTGCATAACAATAGATATTATTACTCTTTGACCAGGTATTATACGTACTTTCTATTACACCTTTGTCAACATAATGTATAAGATTGTCTGTATTAGATTCTAGATAATGTGTAACAGCTCCACTACTATCTAAAACTTTAAAATTCGGCCCAGTAAATCTCCTAGTATCTTTAATGGAAAACTCACTAAATCCTAGCTGCTGTGAGAGAGATCTAGCAGCAATCACTTGTTCTTGATTATGTTTAAATCTTATGAAGTTCCATACAGCATACCCTCCTGCAGAAATAAAGCTTTTAGCGTTTTCCATTACTTTATTTAGATCGGTACCTACTCGATGGAGAGCGTGTGTTTTTGAATCAATGCCGTCAATAGCAAAAAATACCTGATGACTATTAGGTAAGACACTTACTAATTCTGCCCACCAATCTGGTTTTCTTAGACTTCCATTTGTGTGTATCATAACATGTGCTTCTGGATTTTTAATTTTTATATATTTGCACATCTTTAATATATCATTGTTTAATACAGGTTCTCCAAAACTACCACAAAATAGAAATGTCTTTACTTGTTTTACAACTTCTTCGTCGAATATAGTAACGAAATCCTCATATGTCCAATCATTGATTTTTAAAAATGGATTATCGATTCCACTATGAATGTTTCTAGGACACATAGGACAAGAAGCTTGGCATCGATTTGTTATCTCTAATTCTACTGTCCTTAGCTCATCAAATCTAAACAATCAAGATCTCCAATTTATTTTATTATCAATATAATCTCTTATTATATTTAAAAAAACAGGCGCAGTGTCGTTTACATCACGCATGTCTTTATCCCATATATCTTCATATTCAGTAGTATTATAGAAATCAAAAAGTCTATCAGTTAAAATAGGATTATTTCCAGAACGTCCGATAAATCCATCATTGCTATAAAATTTCCTAACTAGATTTCCTGCTTGATACCAATCCATATTATCGTGGGCCCATATGCATATTTTTTCTCTGGTAGTGCCAACACCTCCAGCATACTGCACTGTAGATTTAAATTGTAGATTTCCGTTTTCATCTCTAGTTAGTACCTGACCATTTGCTTCTTGTGCTCCAATAGACCTGAGGCCGTGTTTTTTTAAATTCCTAGTAAATTTGCTCATATTAGTTAGATCATTATTAAAATCACTTATCTCTAATATCCAAGCACTAGCACTTTGTCTTATCCAATGTTTATTCAACCAATCAATTGTATCATTCCATGACGATTCGGTTTCTTTTGGTAGGCCACAAATAAGATTTATATTTGCCCTGTATCTCCTAGGTGCATGAATATCTGTATATTTTTCAAACTCAATCAATCCCTCTTTTATCCTGTCAGGATCCATACCTTTACCGATGATCTTCCCGCTTTCCTGATTAAAAGTTTCTATGCCCATTGAATGGCCGAGTACTTGCATGCGTATCAATTCATCCCATTGATTACGCTGACTTACTAATAGATCTCCCCTAATAAAGGCCGAGAACCAAGGTTTGAAAGATAATTTTTCTACAACATCAGCAAATTTCCTAATCTTATCAGTGCGATCGTTAAAAGTTTCGTCTGCTATCATCCAATTTTTAATACCCCAATTATCGTAAGCATGTTCTATCTGCCTACGGAAACTGTCTTGACTGCTAGATTGATCACCCTTTACGCCTAATATAGGAAAATTACAATATTCACATGCAAACTTACAACCTCTGCTAATTTCTATTGTAGGCATTTCTGTAGAACGCATAAAATCTCGTTTTTCAAATTCTATATAATAAGACGATAGCGGTGCTGACGGATATGCCGTTAGTCCTCGTATAACTTTCTTATCACTATAATTTTCATCATATGTTATAGGACTAGTATCAGTTCCTATCAGTTTTCTAGTTAGTGCTATTATCGCATTCTCACCGTAACTGTCTACCCAATAATCTATATTTTCTGCATCAGTCAATAATACACTCTGGCCGCCTATAACTATTGGTATGTGAGGATATTCCTCTTTTAACCACTTAGTAAACTCATTCATAGTTCCAGACCATACATTAAAAAATGTACTAAATCCAAAAAATACAGTAGATGAATTTACCCTACTTTTGACCAGTTCTTTTAATTGTTCTAATTCCCAGAATATTACATAATCAATAACTTCAACGTCCCAATCTTGCAATCGTAAGAATGAAGCAATACGGTGAGCACCCATACCTCGTTGCCACCTTTTACCTCTAGGTGAAAATATTATAGAATGATTCATTGCTTATATCCTATCAACATAAACCTACTATATTTAGGCAGTTGTAAAATATCTGATCTAATAATTTTGATTTTACTCTGATCTATAAATTCTTCTAAATTTTTAGCACAGCGTATGTGCTCCTCTAGATCAAAATAATCATTGCTTTGTAGGACTATTATAGAATTAAATGGAACCTTTGATAACCAAATTTCATATGTTTCCTGAGTGATATGTTCACAACTAGTGTTTATCACTATATCGGGATTAAAATCATAGGTGTATTCTGCCATATCAGATGTAACTGCTCGAAACCTTCCAGTTATCTCTTCTATCTTATTCATTGTTTCGGCAATTTCTTTACAAGCCGGATTTATATCTATTGAAATTATTTTTTCTAATTTAATCGATGACTGGAATAATAAGCTAGCTAATACACCATTCCACCCCCCATGGATAACAATATTATTGTTTATAGGAGATATATAATTTATAAGGTTATCGATCAACCATATTTTGCTCTTGATCTGGCCTTTCCAAAAACTTTCTAACGATCGATCTTTATCTGCACTATTTCTGATAGCATCCATCCAGAAAAGAATATGATCTATATCAAGTCTAATGTTAGTTATTTCTGTTGAATTCATCCTGTAACCATTTCCAATCATTTATCTTCAACAACATTTCTTTATTATCTTTATTTTGTGAACCATATT